>JABLTK010065111.1_pt1 | contig 28379 bp, 48 predicted proteins | sample 7160131 | NCBI WGS metagenome assembly JABLTK01 (sample SAMN14651221, study PRJNA627086) | human gut metagenome | isolation source: feces | host: Homo sapiens
GAAGTTTCCCAGATGTTGCCAACAGGTCATACACTCTTTGTACGGGATCCAAAAGAGATTGAGGCGATTATGGAGCAGCGTCTTCTGGAATATGCTTTCAATGCAGCACAGTGTGCTACAGAGGAAGAAGAGCGTGCTGAAGAGGAATTTGCGCTTTCAGATCCAGGGGCGACGGAGATTATTCATGGTGAGGAATATATTGAATTGAAGAAACAACCGATTATCGTGGTTGCTGACAATGCCAACAGTCTGAGTGTCATTCTGGAGACTCTGGAAAAGAAGCCTCAATTCTCTGTTGTCAGGACGCGGGTTGGACAGATTCTTGATAACGACATTGAGCAATGTAAGAGTTCAAATACAAAGATTGTATCGTTTAATGTGGATATTCCGTCAGATGTACATTTAGGATCTCATTTTATTTATTCGCGTTTGATGAGCGAATTGTTGGAATCTATTGAGAAATGAGATGTTTGTTATTCCTAAATAGAAGTGAAAAGGAACCCTTTCAGGTGCCACTGTAGTATAGTTGGTCAGTACATCACGTTGTGGCCGTGATAACCCGTGTTCGAATCACGGCAGGGGCATTTCTTTTTCTATTTCAACAAACACTCTCTTCTGTTTTATGATCTAATTCTTGATGTTTCTCCTTATTTATCTTCTTCCATCAAGGCAGCATCACCTGAAATCGTAATCATACTATAAGCCTGATTCACATCTTCCTCGGCAGTTTCTTGTGGTAGAATTCGAACAGATAACAAAGCATTTCCTCCAATACATCGAACATGTGCTTTGGCAACAGATAGCACTTCTAGAAGGAACTTGTGTGAGTAATTATTCATTGAGGCTTGTTCTTCCAAATGCCATGTCTCCCGAATAAAATGAAGAACCACAAGACCACAGTATCGCTTGACTCGATATCCTGTGATAGAAGTGAGTGGAGTGAGGAAAACATATGAAGGAGCAAACAATCTCTCTCGGCCTGTTTCGATGATAGGAGGTGATGGATGGATTCCTTGTAGATCCATTGAATCTTCCATGGAAAGAACATGTTCTATGTTCTCATTCTTATGAACAGGATCTGAGTGATCTACGACATCAGATCCTTCGATCAGCTTCTTCAACGAACCATTCTCCTCAGGATTGAAAGAGATTAGCGAAGAGAGACAGATTTCCACCACATCTTCACCAGGAAGACGCACTTGAACATCTAATCCTGTGAGAGAACAAGGCATCATTCGCGAGACTTTGTAAGAGAGACGAGAACACATATCCATGAGAAGCTTGTTGAGTGCAGCTGATGAAGAGCTGAGATGGACTCGTTTTAGTAGAATCACAGGCCGATAATCACGAACAGGAACATTCTTCTTGTGTGTATGAAGAGTGTGGAAAACAATACGTGAGTCAGAGATCCATGGGAAATACGTAGCGAACATGTTTTGGTAATTGTCATCTGGCTCAATCACTCCATAGTCTGGATGAATCTCACAGAGAGTTGGTACAACATGATCCTTGTATCTAGTTCATCACTTTCTCAATCAGAGAATACTTGGACGCATACTTCTTCTCACTTCGACTCTCGTCATCAGAAGAAGATGAAGAGGATGAAGAAGAAGACGAAGAAGAACTACATTCACTTCCTTCACTGGAAGATGAAGTTGAGGATGAGAAACTTCTCATGTCGACACTCAAGTCTACACTACTTTGAAGTCGTGATAATTCTTCTGTTTCCCGTGATTCTCGATGTTGTATGACAGGTCCAGGTTCTGTACTCATTGAATGAATGAGTGTTCCATCACGCCGTAATTCTGTTTCTGCCTTTGTCATATGGACCTCTTCAGAATAGGAGTGAGCATTTGATAGAATAGTTGATTGGGCCTTTTGGAGACCACGATCTCTATGACGCCTCCTCTGTGTCTTCTGTTTCACATGCTGACGGGCTAGTATCTGCTGTGTGATTTGTGCACGCTGCTGCTGAAGATCAAGAAGATCTTGCTAGAGATCAGCTCATTCACTCATTCATACTGTGACACGCTTGTAGTTATCAGGAGAGATGGACATACTTGGAGGAAACGGAGATTTGATACTAACTGGTCCAGGTTCAGGAAGACCAGGAACATATACAGCAGTTCCTGTAATGACTCCCACAAGGAGTGAGCCACCAATTTCCATTTCAACTGAGATTCCAAAAACTGCATTGCAATGAAGGCTGTAGAGCTTCACCAACAACTGATTGTACAGTCTTAGTTCGATGAAGGGCATCTTACGACTAATTGAGTTAGCTCCGTTCTCTCGGGTGTCTTGATCTGATTTGTCTACTGTAACACATGCTTGGATGAACTGAGGAGTACCAACTGTCTCCAGTCCTGAAGGGATTTCAGACGTACTCAATACTACAAAAGGAACTCGTTTCTGATTGCATCGTCGACACAGTCCTAATGTCATATCACGAAAGAGGGTGTGGTGTTTGGTAGGATCGACATGGATCTACACATGATAGCTCACTCTTACTCTAACAGCTTCACAAGGACATCGACCCATACGATGTTTGGTTCCTCTCTGTTTACTATGAATGATCTCCCAATGATTCTAATCACATATCCAACTTCACAGCTGTCCCTGTCGCACTTAACAAACATATATCACCATGAATCGAACAAGTCTCTCGATACCCCAGTACCAGATCAGCTCCAATTCGCAAGGTGTTTGCTCGTACTTCATCTCGTAATCCTTCCCACCAGCTATCACGCGTTTCGATATCCACCAACGTACTATGAAGTTTACCAATGAACTTCACAGCACGAGAAGCAACTACACCATTGATCGAATAACGGAAACTGTCAGGAAGTTTACGTAGAGTCATGAGCTCAATAGACTGAGCATTCAAGGAGGGACTATATTAAACAGTCATAAAAGGAGTTACAAAAGATCAGAAGGATTCTTTCGATCATCAGATACGGTATTATAGAGCCCGTACAAACGAGAACTATTTCTTAAGAATCCAATATCACTTACTTGTCCAAACCTTTATGGAGGGTTCGATCACTTGTATCTATCTCCTCATACTCTCTCAGCAGTTGTACATATGATATCACGAGTCTGAATCTCACAGATAGGACGCTTGCGACGGGATTGAGTTTCACTCTCCTTTCGTTTTGGTTGATCCTCCAGGGCTGGAAGATCGGTAAGAGGAGAAGGAACATCCCGTGAAGGTATTCGAAGGACAGACATATCATTCTTCTCACGAGGATAAATGCTACATATAAAGACAAAGAGAGAGATAGACATGCATGCTGTTCCGTATGCACGACCTACTATACCTGAATCACCTTCCATATCAAAAAATTGTTGATATCCAAAAACAGCATTTGCTCCTCGTTGTTTGGCTTGTTTTCCAACTTGACGACGTAACTGCATGCTACTAATGATTGGATTTCAATTGAGATACGATAAGTGGTACAATTGTTTCTGTCGTTTCTCATTACTCTTTTGAGCAGATCGAAAACGCTCTTCAAATTCAAATTCTGGATCTGTATCCACTACAAGGGCTTCAGCAAAGCCTAGAATGCTTTGCATCACATACTCTTGCATATCTGGAAGACTTCCAGAAAAAATGAAAATACCGGGTGAACCCTCTTCTGATTGCTACTTCTGAACCGATAACTCTAGGCATACATTCTTATCTCCAATCGCCTGAAAACTCACAACTACATTCAATTCACCTCGAATGCCTTCAATTGTATCATAAATTGGCATCCATCCATCGAAATAAGTGCCTTGTGTATTGTTATAATCAGCTCTCATCAACATGGTATTCAAGTCGATAACAACCGTACCAATTAGAGATCCAGCCGAGTATGTATCATGATCCATCACCTAGTTATCACAACCTATTTTAGAAATGACTCGAAAAATCAACGGATCATCTTGCAAACGAGACTCTTCCTGAATATCCCAACTTACTGTCTCGTTTTTCCATTCTGGATTTAAACTATTCTCAATCACCGTGGTTACATACCGCTCATCTGCCCATACTACCTCTACAAAACTACAAGTAAGGAACAGGAGATGATCCAACCAATCTGTAGTCTTTCGTTTTCGATCGATTGCAGGCAGTCCACGTGCCTTTCTTACACCCACATACAGACTCGTCGGCATTCTCTAATCTTTAACTCGGAATTGGTGGGATCCCAAACCTAAAATCAAGGCTATTTTGTAGGGCAATTGCAAACCCGATTGCTCTTTAATCAGAATGTTTTCCCGACTTCTGACTTCTAATACAGCTCTCTTTGTTTGTGATGTCCAAGGAGCCTTTACAAAGGCCATCTTTGGGATTGAGGAGCTAATCAATACTACTGGTTTCTTGCTGAAGTGTTCTCGTGCTCTTCACCTACCTTGTGTTATCACAGAACAATACCCAGAGAAGCTTCAACATACAGGTTTGGGGATATTTGGAGACATTGAATTGTAGTGGATGTTCTTCAGCCCTTGATTCAAGCTTCAGATACACAAGAAGCTTTCCCTGTATTTCCCAAGGTGGACTACACGATGTACTCGGAGGAAGTGAAGCAGTACCTGAAATCGAATCTTCCTGACGTCACTAATATTGTGATTTGTGGTTTGGAGGTATTCTTTCTGGAAAGTGTTGATTGTAGACTCATGTCTGTGTAATGCAAACTTGTATGGATTTGATGGAAGCTGGATACAGTGTTCACATCTGTGTGGATGCTGTAAGCAGTCGTTCTCCTGTGGATCGCAAGGTTGCTCTGTATCGGATGCAACAGAGTGGCATTCATCTGACAACATCCGAAAGTGTTGCGTTCCAAATGATCGGTTCCAAGAATCATCCTTGTTTCAAGACGATTTCTGGTTTGGTCAAAGCGAAGTCTCTCCCCTCATTGCTTGACTTTTAAAGTCGTTTAGTTTGAATTTGTTTGTTTGGAGAAAAAGGGAAAATCATTGGAGTGTTGATAATCAAATAATCTATAACTACTGAACTGGTCCACACACAAGATGAGTAAGCCAGAAGAGGATAATGCGCTAACTGATTCAGATTCTCAAGTATTGCGAAAGAAAGCGATTTCATTATGATTAGTATGCAGAGGGGTTTGATGAAGATGATGAGGTTATGAAGAGTCAAGTGATCCCCGCATTCCTTAGTAAAACTTACGCTATCATGCACAATGATGATTTCAAAGACATTGTATGTTGGGGCGAGAATGGCGAGTCAATCCTCATTTTGAAGGTATATGAATTTGAGCTTTTCAGTTTATAATATTATAGGTGGACGATTTTTCGAAGAAAGTCCTTCCGTTGTATTTTAAACATGGAAACTTCTCTTCCTTTGTAAGACAGTTGAATATGTACGGTTTCCATAAAACAAGGCAAGGTAAGTGTTATTGTCACATGTCATTAAGATCCAAACTGGCGGGAGTTTAAGCATCCTTTGTTTAAGCGAGGTCACTTAGAGCTCTTGCCATTGATCAAGAGAAAGAACGGAAGTTCAAAAGCGAAAGGTGAAAAGCGGGAACATCGTAGGAATACTTTTGGATAATGACTCTAGCTTCGGATCTGTCTGAACGAACCCTTTCTTTGAACGTAAAAAAGAACAAAATTGACAGGGATGCTATGCTTCGGGAGTTGACGCTTCTCAAACAGCAAACAGCAGAGATGGAAGCAAAGTATACAAATGTTTTACAAGAGAATCGGTTGCTGTGGCAGACATTTATGAAATCGAAGAAACAACAAGATGCATTGAAGCAACAAATGGAGCGTATCTGTCGTTTTCTGTACAAAGTATATCCTGGAACACGAATTCGTGACAATGAAGATGCAAATCCATATGTGGTTGTGCTGGTCCAGATTTATCTCTAGTTGTTGGCAGATAAACCTCGTTCTATGGATCTTACCATGGATCCTATCGATTACTCGAATTATCCTGGTGAAGATGGATTGATGACTCCTGATCAGTACAATGGTACATTAGAGTAGAAGAAACACTTGACCCTTTATCATAGTTTCCTGCAAATGAACTCTGTTCCTCGTCTCGATTCTCCTCGTACGATGCCTCTTCGTTCTCCATTGGATGACTCTCGTCGTCCTTATTCCCAACGTATGATCACCAATGGATCGCAGAACTCTCTTCAGAGTGTACTTTGCATATTTCATCTCTCACTCTTTAGAAACCTTCATTGATGTTCCCTGGAATTTCACCTTCGCTAGGTCCGAATGGCCTACCTGAGATGGATGACATGCATGGTGTCGATATTACCAGCTCCACAGCCTCGCTTGATCTCAATCCACCTTCTATGCCTCAACAGACAGATCAGCAAGCTCCTTCTTCACCTATTCCTCCACTGGATCTGGGTGAGCCGTATATGCGAGGTAGGAGAGAACAGGAGAAGGATTGAATGATAGAGGAGGGAATGTCAACAAGCAGTCAACTCCCTAGCAACGGTGACATGCTAGTATTAGACACATCCAAACCCACTCCATTGGAGCTGTATAGTAAGCCTGTTAGTTCTGAGGTGGTGGTACCTGATCCTTCCACTATGTACTACTCTGCTCCTGTAAGGTTGATGGAATCAGATTACGGTTAGACACAACAGTCGAATCCCACTTCACAGGATCTGGTTCAGTAGGTGCGAAAGGGGAGATTAATCCTAGTTCCTTTAATGATGATGTAAAGAAGGTAGATGAGGCGGGAATGTCACTACAGAGAAGAATTAGTCAGATGGAAACGGGACTGAGTTCTCCCTTCTTGGCTCCAAATATTGAGATTATGGAGCAGCAAGGTATGCTATAAATAGTAAGTTGTGATGATTTTTTATGCAGTTGCCAGTCTGACTGGTCACTTTTCAGTTATGTTTTGTTTGTTTGTTGGGACAAATTGGTTTTTCGAAATCCTCTGAATCGTTTGATTTTGTTTAGTTAAAGGATGCCAGATCCAAAGATTGACGTAGGAACGTTTAGGATGGAAGTTGAGCGATGTAGGAAAAGACCAGTAAGAAGGGAGAGAAACGTTCCAAACCAACGGAACCTGTGGGACTTAGGTCAATTGGAGTGATTGAAATAGGTTCGTTTCCAGCGTGGAGGAAAGGAGATGTTTGAGATGTCTAAGAAGAGGTCTAAAGTGGCAAACAGCAATGTAAGAAGTAGATGAACTGAATTAGTGGAAGGACTTCTTATTCAAACCCCAGGATAAGGAATCAACTCCGACAAAGTCCAAGAGTGTTGCTGAAAAGCGGGAAGAGAAATTTAACTTGAAATCGAAGATTAGTATGTGAACTGTATCGGTCTTGACTGTAGAGGAGAATGATGTTATGAAGTCCACGAAAAACCGTTCCAACTACTTTACTGCTTTGTCATTTAGTCGAATGAAAGTATTTACAATGGTGAAATATGACATGTAGCCAGGAATGATGTTGCTTGGTTATGTGAAAGAAGTTATGAAGCGACATCTAATGATTGGTTTGCCGTTCAATTTATCTGGGTAGATGAGATATATTGGTGTTAATGAACAGACTTGTCCAATTAACCGAAACGAGTGATCTGTTCCATTCTCTGGCAGACACAGAAGAAGGATCAAAGACGTTGGAAGAAGTCGATCTAACCTTGTTGTATCAAGTGAATATGCGTGTCGTAGTGATGGTTCGGGAGCTTCAAACAGTACGTATTCATTCTAATCTCGAGCATAGAGAGGGAATGTGAAAGTGATTGACCTGACGATGCGTCCTTCACTTCTGAATGCTAGCTTCGGAAGTGGAAGTGATCAAAAAGCATTGCTTGTGAATGGGATTGTTCAAGGAGAGATCTCACAGAAGGAAGACTATGGATATACTGTGAATCTTGGATTCTCAGAGTTACATGGATTCTACAAATGTGATCCAACCACCACGAATCGTAGAAACAGGGAAACTTGATAACGAAATAGTTGCTATGGGATGTGTACATCTGTTTGCAGTGAGTAGTATTGATCGTGTGGTCCATTTAGAAGAAACTTCTGGTCATAAAGGACAGAAGCCTGTGAAGTGTAGAAATGAAATAATGGATTGAATTGTAGTGACAGAAAATTCCCCTATTTCTGCATTGAAACCTGGTTATATGGTAAAAGGAGTAGTAACAGAGGTATTGAAAAATGGGGCACGTTTGAGTATGAATGGTCTGATTGGAGAGATCTACTATTATCATTTGAAGGAACGAGTAAGAATGAATTGGAAGAATGAAGAATAGGTTGAAGAGATGGCTACGTTGCGTGTGGGAATGAAGTTGAAGACTCGAGTGATTTGTGTGTGTCCAAGCACACATCAAATCCTACTAAGTGCCACACGTTCTGTCGAGAATCTGTTCTATTCGCCTCCAGCAGTGTCTCTAGGTTCTGTCGAGACTGGTGTCGTTAGTTCTGTGGACAATTTCATGGGTATTCTTGTGAATCCTAATATTTACGTGCCAATGGTCCGTCTGACTGATCGATTCATCACAACCCCTGAAGGAGTCTATACAGTAGGTCAGTCTGTGAAGTATCGAGTGATTGGTTATGACCTTGTGGACGATTTGGTTCTTGTAAGGCTATTGTGACTAAATGATGATTAGGCTGGCACATCAGAATCTATTTTGAAGAGTGATGTGGTGGCTTTGGATGACGCAAAACCAGGACAGATTGTTGAAGCTACTGTTGTGAGTGCATCAGAGAATAGTGTAATTCTGACTATTGGAACACATGTTTGGTTAATGGAGGCTTCTGATCATTAGATTCGTGGTGTGATCTATCCTGAACATATGAACGAGTTAGGCTCCGTGTCTGATCCAAAGAAACTTTATCCTGTTGGCAAGCGAGTCCATGTTCGAATCCTTCGAATAAGCCGAGAACAACACTCGTTAATCTGTACGGCCAAACGAACACTGTTACGTGAGGAGACTCCAATTCTCACAGATATTGAGAAGGCTGAGACTGATGCGGAGTATGTAGGAACAGTCTCAGAGATCATGCCAGGAGGTGTGATGATTCACTTCTTCAATGGTATTTGTGGATTTATTCCGACGAATGAGTTGCAACGACGTAACCTTCGTGCTGAGGAGATCTACAAGAAGGGTCGAATTGCTCATGTGCGAGTGAAAGGTGTGGATCGAATGAAGAATCGAGTGATCATTGTTCCTGTTGATGGTGATGATTCAATTGAGAAGCTGATTGTAGGAATGAGATTGAGAGATGATACGTAGGGAAGTGTTGGTAGTGGAGTTGTTGTTAAAACAGAGTATTCTGTATGTGTTTATGAGAAAGAGAAAGAAGAGAAGGGCGTGATTCTTCATATGGAGAATGATTTGTATGCTTTCCTTCCAATTCCTCAGATCAGTGATCATCCTGAATTGAATGATCGTTTGTATCGCTTGTTCACGGAAGGTATTCGTGTGAATGAAGTGGGCATATTGAATAGCATTCCTCGAGCTTCCTATAGTAGAAATGAATGAGAATGATTCACTGTTAGATGGCATGCCACTATGGCTAGCAACTACTCAGTCATTACTCTTGGCTACAATGAAGGTAAATGAGATGCCTCGTTCACTGACATCATTACAACAAGATCAAATTTATTTCGGATATGTTGCGTCCGTTTCACCGAATGCTGCCTTTGTACGATTTTTGGGATCCCAACGATTGATTATTCCTCGTAGCAAGTTATCTCTTAGGCGAATTGAAAATGCTAATGAGGTTGTGAGTGTTGGTCAGAGTGTGTGTGTTCGTGTGGAAATGGGCAGTCAACAGAAAGTGTGTGGATCCTTGAAATGTGTTGTAAGTGATGATATTCAGGCTATGTTCATTGCAACCTATCAGGAAGAGCGATTCCGACTCTTGGAGAGTGGATTCTATGAAGAGGAAGAGAGTAATGAGATGGAAGAAGAAAGTGAGGAAGAGAAGGGAGAAGAGAGTGAAGTGAGTGAGAATGAAGAGAGTGAAGAGAAAGACGAGAATGAAGAGAGTGAAGAGAAAGAAGAGAGTGAAGATGACAGGAAGGAAGAGAAGGAGAGTAGCAGTGATGACCAAATGGAAGAAGAATCAACTCCATTCAATTGGAAGACATGTCCTCTGGGCTCTATGCATTCAGCAACCATTCATTCTCTTCGTCCTTATGGAGTGATTGTTGAACTTGAGAATGGTTGTCTTGGGTTTGCTCAGTCTCCTCTGCACACAGAAGGAGTAACATTAGAAGAAGGTGTGAAAGTGACTGCTCGTATTCTCGATGTGAATCCATCTCTCGAATTGTACGATGTCACATTGAATCCCAAGTATCATTCTATCACACAAGAAGAAGTGAGACAACGTAGTCGTAAGATGAGTGATTGTGATTTGGGTATTTCACATGGACAGAAGGTTGAGACTATAATTCTTCTTAAGAAGGATGATTATTTCATTGCATCTATGCCCAGTCATAACAATGATCTGTTGGTTGTATCAGCTGCTTCCTATAATACCGTCAAGGATCCAACTCCTGATTTGGAACCTGGTACTTCTGTTGCCTGTATGGTCGTAACTGATCTTGGGTTTGGAGAATTGGTTGTTCAAGCTCGAGATGCCTTCAGAGAGAAACTGTCTGAAGATGACGCTGACAGAATTCGAGCCTTTTTTGGATCAGTTCGAGCTGGTCGTCTTTATAACGAGGCAGTATCACGTGATGCAATCCCTCAACGCACTGATGTTCAGTTGAATAATAGTCTCAGAGGAAGTGTGTTCCGAGTACGTGTAACAAGGTTATTTGGAACTCGAGCTCAGGTAACACTTCTGGGAGTCCAAGTGTCAGGGTATTACCATGCTTACATTCAACGCATGGATATGAATGAACGAGATGTCAAAGAAGGAGAATCACTTGTTGCTAAGTATGCTTTGAACACACTTATAATTGGTAGGATCATTGCTGTAATTCAAACAGAACGAGCTACATCTGAACCTCTCTTCTTGTTGTACTTATCAATGAATGAAGATGATTTGGCTTTGCCTGAAGTATTGTTGGACGATGGGATTGATTCTAGGGAAAATGGGTACCTCGTAAGCAAATCAGTGATTTCCCCGTGGGAACGAAAGTATCTTGTTTGATTGATGAAGTAACAACAGATTCCATGTCAGTGAGTCTGGCAACAGGAGTTGAAGGAGAGATTCTGCCTCTTGATTATGACTCGAGTTTAACCAGTTATAACAGTGCTGATTTCATTCCAGGAACCAAGATTGAAGCAACTGTGTGCTGTGTTGTGTGTCAGGGCTATAAGCTAGGTTTGTCAATGCATCCTCGTTGTTTGGAGGATTTGGAACCAGGTTCTTCTGTTGACGGAATCATCATTCGCAAGCCAGCTCAATCGTCACTCAGTGAGGAGATAGCAACAGTCCAATTGCCTGGTCATCGTGAAGCCTTCCTCTTCTGTACCGATGTCACAGAGGTGAAATCATGGGAAAAGAATCCTCTTCAAGCCTTGGCGAATCGAGAGAGAAGGACAGTAACTGTCTTGGGAACAACACTGTTTTTCAAGAAGGAAGTGACAGCAGTCACACTGCGCTCAGATGTCCTTGCTCAACAGCAAACTTCATTCCAAGAGAATCAGTCTGTGTGTGGGTTTGTAGTGAACTCAGGAATGAAGGGAGTCCAAGTGCGGTACTGATGAAGGGGTCTAATGATTGTTAGTCTCAACTATAAGACAGTGGCCTTCGTTCCTCAGAAACTGGCAGATGATCGATATCTAGGTAATTTGAAGAAACACTTCCCTCTGGGTCTGCTGGTCACTGGACGCATCGTAGAATTCAACAAGGATACTCAACAATTCATTCTTTCACTCCGAGTAGGTTTGTAAGAATGGATTCACTTGTAGAAGTCAGATATTGCAGGAGAGAAAGCTCTGACATGGAGTGATTTTAAGGAAGGACTCATTGTGAAAGGCGTTGTTACTAGAGTTCGTGAGAATTCTGTTTTTGTCCGTCTCGACTATACAAACATTATTGGCATTGTGTTCCGTGAGAACTGTGCGGATACTCCCTCTCCTGATGTAGAGAAACTGTATGCTGTGGGTGATGCTGTGAAGGCTCGGATTCTGGAGTTTGATAAGTCAAAGCGCCAACTAAGACTTTCATTGAAACCTTCAGATCTCCCAGAGGAGGAAGAGACACAGGTGGTGGAAGTGATGGAGAGTGATGACGAGATTCCTCGTGCACTGGAACAAGAGAGTGATAGTGATGATGATCAAATGATTGAGAGCGATAGTGAAAGTGAGAGTGATGCTGAATCTGCGCCAGTTGGTGGGTTCAGTTGGGAAGGTCTGGGTGCCACAACAGAATCTTCGGTTACTATCGCTGAACCTGTAGAGAAGTCCAAGCCAAAGAAGTTGTCTGAGCAGGATGTGGCTTCGTTAGAACAGTCTCTAGCTGCACAAGACTCTACGCCTGCCTCAGAAGCTGACTTCGAGCGACTGATGGTTGCCAATCCCTTCTCCTCGCATCTTTGGCTTCAGTATGCCTCCTGGCTTCTCTCTCTCACAGAGGTAGCAAAGGCAAGAGCTGTACTTCGCCGCGGATTGAAGACAATCCCCGTGCATCTCGAAGAAGAGCGTTCCAATTTGTGGCTGGCTCTGATGAATCTGGAAGCAGAGTATGGTGATGAGGATTCATTGGAGACACTATTTAAGGAGGCACGTCAGAAGATGGATGACAAAACTGCTGGACTACATCTGGCTGGAATCTATGAAACAAAGAAACAGTATTCCAATGCATATAACGTGTGGAAGCAGTTGGCAAAAGATTACAAGGATGATGTGACAGTATGGAATGGTTGGTGTTCCTTCTATTTCAAACAGGGAGATTTCAATCAAAGTGGTGAGATTCTGAAGCGTGCATTGGCTTCGTTGCCTAAGAACGAAAAGACGCACATGTTGACAAGTTATGCAATCTTACTGTACAAGTATAATCAGTTTGATCAAGGACGAACAATCTTTGAGGATTTGCTGAGCAAATTGCCGAAACGCTTGGATTTGTGGAATGTGTATGTGGACCAAGAGACGAAACTCCAGCATTTTGATTTTGTTCGTTCACTATTTAAGAGAATGGTAGAAGTGAAAGTAGGTGTGAACAAGATTAAGGGCATCTTTAAGAAGTGGTTAGCTTTTGAGGATGCGCATGGCGATGACGAGTCTGTTAAGAATGTGGAGGAAAGGGTACAGGAGTATATCAATCGTTTGTCTTCTTAAGAGTATAAATGTTTGTTTGGATTCTCTTTTGCATTTGTTGATTGTTCAAAGTTGTATAAGGTCGTTTGGTTAACACAGTCGAAACTGCTGGAAGTTTCAACAAAGGCGTTTCATCCGTGACGTTTCGTGGTTCTTATAATTTGAATTCAAACGAGCCCAACCTTTTGAATTCAACGAATACTGAGTTCATCTTGCTCTTGAAATTGCTAAATCATGGATGAAACAAAAGAAGTCACCACTCCTCCTTTGTCAACGTATCCGTATCAAGATCTTGATGATTCGTAGAGAACAGGTGAAGCAGGAAATGGAAGAAGAGTTGAATGAAGAAAACAGCAATGATTCTGCTACTCTACAGTCTAGTGAGAATGTGGATGGTAAGAATGGAACTACATCATCGAACGTAGGAAATACAATTGAACAGGAAAACGATGAACAGGAAGAAGAGCAAGATCCTTCGAAAGTGGAAGAAACAACAGAACCAAAAGATCTAGAAGAGAAGAAACCAGCAACCATGAAGAAGAAGCAAGGAACTGGTTTTCGTACATCAGTGAAATGTATTGATTTAGATTCCTTTTAATCAATCATAGTCAGTACAAAGAAACCATATCCAATCTTGAAAGGTCATTATGTTAATGATGGCAATATGTGCGTGTGGTCTGGACTTGTAAGCTACTGGATAATATTTTCTCATTATAGTGGGGCATGGGAATGAATGGAGAGGTACATGGAGTCACAAGTGATTTCCGCTACCAAATGAAGTTAGGCGATACAGCTGCAGAAGGTCCTCAGAATGGGAATTATAATGGCTATTTCTGGATGAAAGTGGTGCCTCCAAAACGTATTACGGATAATGGCTTGTCATTGAAGTTCACAAAGCAGGATAGTATATATTTGGTTGAAGGTCGTGGTCAGAATAAATTGGGACCCTTTTCACTTAATGGTACCTATAACCCAATTACATCAACAATGGTTTGTGATAAAACTTATCTTCCTCTGGGAACAGGAAAGAAAGCCAAGCCAAAACCCAAGCCGAAGCCAAAACCTCGTTCACGGCCCGCAACAGAACATTTGTATTCACAATCTTCACATTCTCGTATCCCACCAGTAGTACCCCAGGTATGAATGAGTGTTTATTTCTAATGTAGACAACGTATCTACGACATAGTTCATTAACACCTCGTGGTTTATCACGTGAGATGAATCTGTGTTATAAATGTCTTCGTCACATTATGGGCCACAAATGGTCAGGTCCATTCTTACAACCAGTAGATCCTGTGGCTCTGAACATTCCTGATTATCCTGATGTGGTGAAAGAGCCAATGGATTTGAGTACGATTCAACGTCGTATTGAGACGCAAATGATAACAACCAAAGAGGAATTTGCTGTGTTGATGCGACTTGTCTTCAGTAATGCTTGTCTGTATAACAAACCTGAATCGGACGTGTGAGGAATGACTATGTTATATGAGAGATAGAGGGATTATGGCTCGAACACTGAGTGAAGAATTCGAGAAGGAGTTACTACAAATCACTGGTCGTCTCTTTGCAGCTGGTCCTGAACCTTCCCACCCTTCATATATACAGAGTACGCGACGTCGAGGACTGATTGTGGATGAACCAGCCAGTAAGGAAGTTCGTGTCGTTGCACCGAAAACTCATCCAATGACACAACGTGCAAGGCGGTTACAAGAGATGCAGGAGATGGAAGCAATGATTCAGAGTCTGCAGGGAACAATCACTCGAATGGAACGAGAGATAAATGCAAGAAAGAATGGAGAGAAGGATGAGATTGATGCAAGGCCGATGACGGTCGAGGAAAAGAAGGCTCTTTCTGTTCAAGTGAGTCAGTTGAATGAAACAGATGTAGCCGGTTTATTGGCAATAGTTCGTGAGAGTATTCCTGAGGATCAGAATCACCAGGAAGCGATTGAATTGGATTTCAATCTGTTACCAAATGAGATACTGAGACAAATGGAACGATATATTAAGGAGTGTAAGGCAGCAAAGACGAGCTCTAGGAAACATCGTAAGACTTATACACACACACAGGAGTCACTTTTCGATTATGATGACAACCACTTTGTGGATGATTTTAACAATTCTGGTAGGGATGTGGAAATGGGGTAATGAGTATTAGACTCGGGTCAAGAGACGTATTAGTTACCTTTATTCTGTGTGTACCATACTTTTGCTTGTTGTTTGTTCATAGTTGAGTTTTTGCATTATAGACTGCAATGAGTGATGCAACTCACCCTCTGCTTGAAACAAGTGATGGTTTTTGCGTTCTTTTGTAAGATGTGGGATAGTTGTGATTAAGAAGACAAAACCTATTACTGAAGCAGACTGGTATTAGTTTCAGGATTCAAAGTGAAGAAGTGTGCAAGATTGCAGATTACTTCAGAAAGAAGTATGCAACGAACGTATTTGGAATGAAAATGGATGGGATAATTTCTAGGGACAATTCAGTCTTGATTTGAAGTGTACTTTGGAGATAGAATCTGAGTTATCTTCCCTCTTTGCTTCCAAATCTCCACTTGTTTCCTATTTTGTGGATCAGAAGACTCAAGTAGCATTGAAGTGATGTATTTAGAAATAGGATTATAGTTCTGAACCACCTATTAAATTACGTAAGCTATCTCCGTATCCTCTAACAGGGGATCATATTCCGAGATGTCTGTGTTTTACATCCGAAATGTTGCAGTCGTATTTAGATAAGGATTTATCGGATCTGACAGACACTTTCAAAATGGTATTCCATGAAGTGCATCATCTCCAGAAGTGTACGAAAGGATGCGATGTTGGATTTGGCTGGATTATTTATTATAGTTGGATACAGACTGCAAGAGGTTTAAAAGACTCTTGAAACATGTGAGGGATTGTAATCCTCGAGAATGCACTATAATGTTTTCCAAGTGAACTTTATTTATAGAACCCAGACTGTATCGCATTTCGTGTTACTGTGGCTCATCTCTCCCAATGTAGTGATCCAGACTGTAATTATTGTGCTAAAGCTCGAGCATATCACGCTGTAGTGGATAGAATGATGGTTGAATCCTAGGAGAAGAATCGAGAGTTTGACCTTCGCAGTCATCTTCTTCCCTCTGCTTTCATGCTTATGACAGATAAACAGGTATAATTATGAATATTATAGGTTCCTTATTAGCTTATGGATTACATGCAAATGCTACGGGATACAACTTCTCCTTGGTGGAAACCATCGACTCTAAAGATAGAGATCTCTCATTTACTCCACGATATCAAGATCAAAGAGTGTTTATGAAGATTGCAGTTGATGCATAGTTCTCAGAAGTTATTTCACTATCCAGTAGATGTAACAGCAAGAGGATGTAGCGAATATTATCAACGTATTACAAATCCTGTTGACTTGGAGTCTCTTGAGAAGGCAAATCAACATTTCGATTTCAAAAGCATTCAAAGTATTCAGAAAGCCTTACAACGCATGTTTTCGAACTGTGAGAGCTTTAATCGCGATTCCTCCATTTTAAACTATTCCACATATATCAAATTGTATTTTCAGCAGCGCTTTACTGATTTACAGCGCCGAAACACCTCTCTTCGTGATTCCTATCAAAAGGACCAAAAAGGCACGATTTGTGGATTATGTTCGGGAGGCTGTTATATGCTAGAAGGACAATTATTACATTGTAGTGGAAGCTGTCTGGAAGTAATTGAGCTAAACAAGAAGTATTATAGAGATAAGGAAGGTCAGCATGTATGGTGTGAAGCTTGTTATGAAAGACTAACAGATGTATTTGAGTGTGAAGGAAAAGAATATCGCAAATCTAGCTTGGAATGTGTGATGAATGTTCACAAGGAGAAAGAAGAATGGATTCGATGCGATCATTGTCATCAGTCATTTCATACAATTTGTGTTCTATTCAATAATCGACTCTATGAGCAAGATCATGCATTCATTTTTCATTGTCCTCAATGTATCCTTGATTTGCATGAGAATTGTATTACTGAACGTGCTACATTATATATACCTTCTGTCACAGGTATTCATGAAGGAGTGAACTAATTCTCAGATTTCGAGGAGACAGAAATCAGTCGTTTTTTGGAGAATCGAATTCATAGTCTAATTCTACGCCAACGTCAGCAACGAGCCAAAGAATTGAACTGTACTCCTGATTCTGTTCCCGCTCCTGAAGGATTGAGAGTTCGATTGTTCTTAAACAATGTATTTGTCATGTCTCTTTGATAGCTAGAAAACGGAATATTCAGTAGGTGAACATTTTCTGAAGTATTTCCACAATTTCAATTTCCCTTCCAAAATCCCATATATCGAAAAATGTCTTTGTTTATTTCAGGTACAAAATCGGTACTATTTTTGTCATAGACAATTCATGAAATGGATGTGTTGGTCTTCATAATGTTTGTCTACGAGTGTCCAGAAGCTTCAGTGAGTAACACTCGATCAGTTTATATCTCGTATCTGGATAGTGTTCGTTTCCTTAGTCCTTCAAGTTATCGTACTTCTGTATATCAGGAGATGGTGATTGGTTACTTGGCGTATGTGAAAGAGAAAGGATTCAACACAGCTCATATCTGGGTATGTCCACCTCGGAAAGGCGACGACTATGTGTTGTAAGTACTATGTAAGAGAGAGTAAGGAATAGCTTCTCACATCCACAGGAACAACGTACTCCAACAACAGAACATTTGCAACGATGGTACATGGAACTGTTGAGTCGAGCAAATCGAGAACAGATTGTGACAGATGTGTCAAATTTGACTGAGGAGTATTTGAGTGGAAGATACAAACGATCGTGTGAATTGGGAAGAATGAATGAGAATTAGAATGGAAGATACAGCATTGCTGTATGTTCCACAGTTTAGTGATGATTACTGGGTAAAGGAGACAGATGAACGATGCAAGGAACGATTAGCGAATCCAGGATGTGTATGTCCTCAACCTGAGGAAGGTGATTCGGATGTAAGCATTGGAGAGGATGATAAGTCACAGTCATCACTCACTACTGCACCACGTCGTCGTGCAAAGAAGGGTGAGTTACTGAGTACTGTGGCTGCTTCGTTGAAGGATATTCGTGTTCGTTTGTTAGTTGTGAAGCTCCAGCATCAATGCTGTGAGTGTGGTCGGTACCTTCGAGATCAGGTTCATTACTGTATCCCAGAGGAGTGTTGGGTGGAGCCTGTGGTTAAGAGTCGTACTGGACGTCAAGAAATCACACGACAGAAATACGTGTGTGAGACATGTCTTTCTGGACTTCCTGTGATGGAGCGAGATGCTGCTGTGACAATACCTCCAATTGCTCCAACTCTTCAAGAGAGGAATAATTGGCTTGTCTGTCGTATGTTTGAAAGCCGACAGATTTTTATGACAATTTGCCAATTCTATCATTATCAGTTCGATCAAGTATATGAAAGAGACATGAATCAGATATAGATACGAAGAGCTGTGTACAGTACAATGATGATTTTGTTTCACTGCTATAATCCACAAATTCCCACGGAAGTACATGTATGCAATAAGGTGAGAAAGAGAATGTGGAGATGAAGTTTAGTGTAAGAATTATATTATTTCTGGGAAACGGTGGCATTGCAGAATATGTGACGATTTTGATCTCTGTGACAATTGCAGGATTCATGAACATGAACTGGTTCCTTTTGAGGTTGAAGTTACAGCTCACTCAATTTCATCCAATTCATCAGTAAGACTGTGAGGCGGATTTGATGTATAGTTTGGCAAATCTCTACCATTTGAGATTCAGAGTGAAGCTCTTTCTCATTGCTTTACATGTACGGCTTCAGATTGTAGTGTTCCTTATTGTTCCTCTATTCGAGCTGCAATCAAACATTATCTGTTTTGTACCAGTAACAAGTGTAGTTTGTGTAAAGAATTAAAACGTATCTTTGATGCCCACATCGATACGTGCACAGACATATTATGCAAAGTGCCACACTATTTGTCTCGATTAAGGCAAATCTGACATGTTTGTTAGAAATTGGATTGATAACAAAGAGTTCCATACATCTTTATATACCAACCCAAATCGCTTATCAATGAGAACATTGTTATACCACAAATTTTGTGCAATTCCACGTTCTCGATTCTTTTCCCACTCCTAAAACATGATAATCATGTCCAAACTCTACTCGTTGAATCTCTTCCTTGCCTCCTTTAAACCCTTGATATGTTTCAATATGTTGAATACCAAATAATCTGCAAGCTTTCAGCCGAATATCTTCTGTAACCTAAAATATCATCTTCCTATACCACATCTACCCAATCTGGAAGGTAATCCCTCCTGACTCGTTCCCATTCTCCAACCCCATATGCTTGGATTCCCTCAATGAGAAGATACTCCTCCCGAAGTGTCCAAGTCTTTAACTTTTTTAAGTGGAAGTATCTATATGATTAGTGGAACATCATATAATTGACTCTTTGACTAAATTACCATCTTCATCAATCATGTCTTTTCTGCAGAAATTCTTTCTCATTATCATTCTCCATTCATCCCTTGAAATTGGAGAACTAGATTTGGTTTCTGCTTCCATGAGATGAAGGACAATGACATAAAACAAACAAACGAATTCTCACTTAACTTTGTCCTCTTCAAACTGCCTCTGGCTTTCGGTCCCCAGTTCGCTTCCGGGTTCCCAGGAAAACGCGGGAATTCATAATCCTTCTTCAGGTCTGGAAGTATCGTAAAGTCATACTTTCCATAATTCTCTCTTCTTTATCCTACCTCACCTTCTGCAGGTTGCGACAGATACTGTTTTGCAAAACAATCCGGCAATTGCTCCAGCCAATCTTTCTTCTCTTCCATCTGGAATTGACGGAAATAGGCCCTAAAAATATCAAACACAACAGATCCAGGAGCATTGGTCTTGAGGGCTAATGGATCACAATGGCATTGCGACTGGGTATACCCTGCATGGCGTAAAGCCGAAGCGATTTCCTGATACTTAGGTGCAGTGAGACGGAGCGAAGATGTGACTCCATGGAAGCTATAATAGAGTGGTGAAGGAACCTCCTCTTGCATCTGTGAATCAGACGAAATTACAACACTCACTGCAGTGAGAAGTCCTAGCAAGATACTGTGAGTAGAACACTGATAGTGACTGGCAGCAACAGCCACTGGATCCTTTGTAACATAGAGCTGAGTGAGTCGATCGATAGCCTTCTGGATGAAGACATGATCGTGTAACGCACCATTGAAGATTGGTCCTCCAAGCTAGCTAACAAGAGGATGATAAATCCTACACGGTACTGAGAACCACACAAAGGACAATGAGAATCAACCTCACAGTTGGGAGGATGGAATTTGGACGTATTGTCTTCTGGACGTCAGATCTCTTACAATTGGGTACTATGTGTTCGGCCTAATGGCTGCAATTGGAAGTTCTGACAATTATTACAGTAGTACAGAAGCGAAGAATTCATTGCACAATGCTTAATGGCCAGTTTACTGTCATGACTAAAATTGAGTCTATTTCAGACATCTACATTCGAACGAAACAACGCACATAAAAGTCAATTTGGAAAGCTCCTAAGACTTCCATGCTTCTTCCATATCTAGCAGCAGTCATCTGAATTGTGTACAGAAGAATACGTACAGCAAGTTCATGACAAAATGGGGTTTTGGGACAATTTGCTCCGTATTTGGTGAACACTACTTCAGGATGATTGCCACAAAGGACAGTCAGATCAGTACTCGTAACACAGAGCAAACCTCCATCACGAATGGATTGAACTGCACCATCGAGAAAGATACTGCATGAACCGTAAGGATCAAGATCAATCACATCAAAACAATGATAGGAAGGAGAACGGTTCTGATACATGATCATGGTTGCATCTCTGAAGTGAATGGGAATAATGAATTGTACGCCTGATTTGGAACTACTCGACTCGATGTAATGTTGTTATAAGCGAGATTGTCTTTCATGCTTTCTACGGCTGCATCTGCAATATCATTAATGATGATTCGACGAATATTAGGAATTTCGTTGAAGTAGCGGATACTACGAAGACCTGAAGCAGCAAGGGCTTCCAAAATGTACAAACCCTCTTCTGCAATCCATGGTTTACCTTGATTGTAATGAAAAAAGTACATAGATACCTTCTGCTTCTGCTGCTTTCTTGCGTTCAGCCATAATTCCTTCATATCGCTTGGGCTTGGATACTTTCAATTGATCCCATTCTTGTTGTTGCAATTCTCCAAACAAAGTGATCATAAGAATGGAAAGGTCTCGATTCTTCACTTGAACCTACATTGGACCAGATTATTGGGTAATACCTTATTATAGAATACATCATTACTCTCTGGGAAGAGAATGGTTGCACTCCCTTCAGTAATGAACTTATATCCCTTAGAAAAGTCTTTCGTAGCTACAAATCATGAACTAATTTTAGTGATACCCATAGGTCGTAGAAAACTAGTATGATGATGGAGTTGAAGTAACGCTCTTGGTAATCTTCAAGTGAGCCTTGTTAACAAGGATCCATACAATAAACGACCAATGAACCACTTCCGGGCTATCATATGGAGGTCATAGGAAATAATGGAATGGCAAAAGAAGTCGACAATTGATGTATCCCTAATTGAGCAAGTGTCCCAACAAACAGTTCAATGCGAAGGAATCTTTCCAATACGATGCATAAGTTCGTTGACGATGAAAATGGCATAATCCACCTGAAGGAAGATGTTTTCGTGAGATGCATATTTGATGTGAATGATTTGGGCTTTGGATTGATTTGAATCGTCTTCATTGATAAGAATGTTGATAAGTTGGATATCACCGAGAGGAATATTGAGTTTAGCAATGTAGTTGTCGCACTGGAAAGGCTCATTATCATTAAAAATGGGAAGGAAATTGTTGACAATGGATACAATTGCTGATATATCAGAATCGGTTTGCGTCTGTTCAATGGGTTCTTCGGTCTTTTCTGGTTTGGAGTCACTACTCTCCTCTAGAAGCAGACATTTAGATTCTGTGAGGATGAGGAGATGAGAACCACGAAGTTGCGAACTCATATTCATCTCTTTTCCATCAATCGAAGTGGATACATGCATTGCTTCAATTGCAGACACCCCTTCTTGGATTTCACTTTCAGGAATGACCACAACAGGATGGGTATAGAGAAGAGAATGGACAATGGTGAGAAGATGGGAAGTAATCGTTGCTCCGACTTCCACTTGATTGACTTCCGTAACTAGTTTATCCAGACAGGAATGAATAGCATCAAAGTATCCTTTGGAATGTCCTTCTTCTGTCTTGGAGGCTTTGGATGACGTTGCTTCAGCGATGATGATTCGTTCCTCTTCTACACTAGCACTACGATAAAATTCACTGCTAGATGTTTCGTTATCACTGGTTGTGGCCCATCCTTTCCACCAAGTCCATCCTCCAAACATTCCTCGAGGAGGTTTGAAAGAAGTGGTTGGTGTACTGTAGTCACTTGAGAGAAGAATATCCAAGAGTTGAGGGAAGTCTTGTTTATTGGATGGATCATACTGAGCGATGGAAACATGAAGACGATGATCCTTCTGAAGAAGCAAAGCAACCACATTTGCTTCCATAGCATTGTCAGCGAGAATGATAAGTGGCTATTACTAAAGCATGGATTGGATGTGTACATAGTTATATGGCTCACAGAAGGCATAATAAGTGTTTCCTTCTGTATGAGTCGATGAATAAGGAACATGAATATATCGAATCTGAGTCGTTTGATTGGTTGAGAGTGAGGAGAATAAGGTTGCCTCTACACACCCATCAACCACATTGACAAAGTCATTTCTGGCAGCCACATTCTTTCGTATGTCAAGTACGACATATCGACTACTGATTGTAGGTAGTGTGTGTGGTACCATTTTCTTATAGCGATGTTCAGTTGTAATAACAGGTCCAACAATCTAGACTTGATATACACTGAATTCGCTACATCTGAAAAATGCATGGGAAGCGAGAAAGGTCGCTCATTGCTGAGAACAGAGAAGATATCATTCTAGATGAGAATTGAACGTTGATATTACGATAGCTTCTTGAGAGGAATTGATGAGTTGTGTGATCATAGTTGTTGATGGCATCACCGTTACATCCTTGAGCACTTCATGTAGATATTGCTAGATTAGAGTACAATGAATCATTTACATCAAACGAAGTACCAGTTGATTCATGTAAACAAAATACATGAACAAGCCACAACATTAACCACAGAACAGATCGTTGTGGACTTGCTTGAAGAGGTTCAAATAGAAGCCATAGTTGATGTGGCGTGAGGTATGAAGCTGGATCGATGATGAATGTACATATTGTGTCCTCCCATCCTTTGAATTGATTATCAAGTCGAAAGGTGAGTGCGGGATTAAAATAGAGTAAGAGAAGACGAAAGTAATCTCCAGCATATTCCACTTTCTAGAGAACAGAGAATTAATAGGGATACTTGAATGAGATTTGTATATTCTTCGCCACAACAACAAAGAAGTCTGTCACGAAGAAGAACACGAAGTGCGAGAGCATCATTCGGCGAGTTCATGAGATCCATGAAAGCCATGATCACATGAACTTGAGCTGTGTTGAGTAGAGGATTTTTCGTAGGTGCAAATGCTTTCCGAAGATAGGTCTCTTTCTCAGTACATTGAATCTTTTCTGGAAGAATACAATCTTTCAGAAACGGATCATCCTCAGATGTAGGAATCGAAAGGAGGGGATTATCACTGAACCACTTTTCCCATCTTGATGCAATTGTATCTTGAACAGAGGTCATATCCTGAAGCAATGGAACTTGAGGTAGAACGATTTGGAACTCACAAACACTCATAGAAGTGATTCTGGAGAGTTGATTCGTTGTCAAGCGAAGCAAGTTGAAAGGATTAAAATGGAAATTCAAGCATTTACCAAATAGAATGCTTTATCCCTGTTAGAAATGAACATAATCGTTATCAGGAGTCTTGAAAAATGAATCAGTTGGTTGAAAATGATCTAAATGGTGGAAATGAAGTAGTGGGAGAGTCCAATGATTGGGGTAGCGATGATCTTTGTTTCTCCAGTGATTTTGATATTGATGCTGTTCAAGTGGAGGAAGGAGGAGTTCATTATGCCACAGAAGACTCTATCAGTGCAAAGTATGTAGATAAACAACAGTATGAAAAAGAAAAACAAACTTGGGAGGATGCTATGGAAGGACTATCACAAAGGTTTACTCGTTCCCAAAGGATGTTGGAGAATATGAAAGGAATTGTCTTTCAGTGTGAAAAACGAATCGAAGAATTAGAGGAGGAAAAGAAGGAGGCATTCAAGTACAAGGATCTATATGAAGTTGCGCAAAAACAGATTGCTGATCTGAATGGAATATTGGTGGAATCTACACAAGATGTGGCAAATATTAGAATACGTTTGGAAGAGGCGGAAGATGAGAAGCATGAGTTGGAAGATAAGTTATATGGTCCTGTTAATTATTATTATCAAGAATATTTGAAATTGCAAGAGAAGTATCAGCAGTTGGCAGAAGAAAAGGATGCTCTGGAGGAGCAATTACGGAAAGTGAAGGAAATTATGCGTGGAATGATTGTGGAACAGTCTCACCTTCCTACTGCTGATGATGTTCAACGGGAGCGAGAGTCGTTTGCAAAGCAGATTGCTGTGTTTGAGAGTCGGATCGATGCATTGGAAGAGGAGAATCGGAGGTTGAAAGAGAATCAGCAAGTCGATAACAATCAACAGGACTCGAAACAGACAGAGGATATTCCTTCTGTTTCAGATGAACATAATCAAAGTTCTTCTGTTTTCTAACAAACATATAAACTAGAAAGGACCTTCAACGAGGTATTACAACAAGGACACACTCCCTTCACAATATCATTCTTCGTAGGTGCATAATCACAATCAGGACATCCTACTGTAGCTTTCATCGGGTCCAGAGGACGATCAAACTTAACACAATGACCTTTCGACTGATAATAGAATCCAGCATCCTTCTCTCCATAGTACTTCTGCCAACCATAAGGAGCATCATTTACAAATGTCTCCTTTGGAAGCGACCATGATGAGAGCCACAAAGAACGATTGAAGTAATAGACACGTGAATCGTGTGTAATACATGCTTCCCATCCTTCAGGTAGTTTCAACTCTTGTTTCTTGGCAAGATTACATACAAACACAGGTTGGATATAATTCTCCCGATTACAGGAATTCCTAGAATCGATCAAAGCTTTCACATCGGTGTTCTTATTCAAAATATTCTCATTATACTCCAAGCACGATAAACAAGCCATATTCTTGCTTGAAGTCTTTCGATCATGACTATTTATGTATCCACAGCATTCAGCACAACAAATACGATCACATTTGATACAGTGACAACAGTAAGCAGGCTGGAGAGGTCCAAAACACACTTCACACTTACTACCTATGGTCCTTCCTAGAACTGCTTTCAATGTCTCACTCATTTGAGTATACCAATCTTGAGCCTGTTCAACAGATTCAAACTCCAAAAAGAATCGTTCAAATGCATTCTCTGCTTCGACTACACGTGGAGTGATCTCATTGTACTTATAGTTAAACATGACTACCAATCATCTCCAACGATGATACTCACATAACTCATATTTTGCTATAACTTCGAGATTCAACTCACTGTCAAATTGGTTACTGAATATTAGAAGATCCGAGAACAAGAAAGCAGTAATATTGGTAATCTCCTTTTTATGGGTCCAAACTGCTTGACCATATTTCAGAAGCTTACGAGATGCCTTCATTAGCTGGAATGAAGAACCTAATGAATTCTGAATGCTCAATTTCAAGCTGTTTTCCTTGTTTTCGCTCATTGCAGAATCACATTCCTTTGCTACAACCACAATACACTCTAAAGCCTTGACAATGAAAGGATAATCGGGATGATCCTCAGGTGTACGCTTTTGTAACTCTTTCAGAAGCAACTGATAACGAGGAATACGTTGTACAGGCATAATCAGGAAACTCTATCAGTTAAAACTGAATTCATTAACTACGGTTAATTCCATTCCTCGTGTTTCAGGGTTCTTTTTACATGCAGAATAGAAGTTTGCAAATTTGGTAGTCTTCTTCAATTCACGAATTGCAGACGTAGCTTTTGTTTGGAGTTTACAGTAGTTGGAATACATTTTAAAGAAGGGACAGAATTTAAGAAGAACCGCACCAATATTTGCATTGGCATAATCAGGAGAAGGGGAATCTCGGTTCACAGCCGCATTTAAACTCTCTAGAAGTTTCTTGTTGACATTCAAAAGAACCGGGATATTACCAAAGATACCCATGATCAGTTCCTCGCTGATGATCTTCTTCTTCTTCATCGGATTCATAAATACATTCACAATCACTCTACGAATTACAAGGCTGGTAAAGTGGTACTCAAGATCGTGAACGTAACGTTCCTCAGTATCGACAACTTCTCGACAGACATATCCTCTTTTCTTTAACTGATCCGTCATGACACTCAAGTTATTCTAGTGGAAGATTGATCAAAACCAAAGATGTGTTAAAATCACGGGAAATTGAAAAAAACAAAGTAGGACCAAATAGCATTAATAGCTACCGCCAAGAATAAAAAGAAACTTCGATAAGACACAAAGGAATGATAAAGACAGAGGATGATGAATTGAATGAGATATAGAAGTAGAAACCCTCCGTCATAACAGGGTTTTCTACAGAGGGAGACAATGATAAATGCAAAGAGATTGCAATAGATGTCTACATGATCATGCCTAGAGAGAGACTTACAGGATAACGGCTGTGCAAATCCAATGAAACGTTTAAAAAGCAAGCAAGTGGAGACGATAGGGAACACAAAGCTGATGATGTGAAGAAGCGATGATGCCGATGGGGATTGTGCCAGAAAGAATAGAACGAGTGATATAACAGTGAGTTTCAATTTCAATGAGAGATTCTATGAGTGAATTGAGTAATGAAAGTTATACAAGAGTATAGAGCAAGAGGAAGAGGAAATTGACAAGAAGAACAGTTGTCTCTTGATGATTGAGATAGAGTATAGCTTTCTGAATGGCATTAGAAGAGAAGGAGAAAATTGAATGTAGGATGCGGAATGAGGAATGAGCAGGTGGATGAACCAGAGGTTCTTCAGATGGAGACGAGACTGTCTTCACAATCTTTCGCTTCTTTGTTCGTTTCTTCTTTTCAGGTTGTTTCTTGACTTTGGATCCCGTAGAAACTGTTTTGGGCTGAGGACGCAATTTCGGTAGAGGTTTTGTTGGTTTTCTCATATCAGCCTTCTCTACTGCTGGGAGAGTCTCTTCCTTCATTGGAGGTACTGTACTCTCCACAATATCATTTTCCGGCTCAACAAGCGGACTCTCCTTTGCTTTGTCTACTATGTTAACTTCCTCATTAACAGAATCTTCCTCAGGGATAGGACTATTTTCGACCACCTCCTCAGGTTCTTCTTGTTCCTCAAAATGACATTCCTCTTCAGGTTCTTCCTGCTTGACTTCACTTTTTGTAGACGACAAGACAAACTCCGGAGCATTTGCATTTAATTTGGAAGACACAGCCGGATGCCGAAACGAGTCATTCGTGGAATAGGAAAATGGATCCAAAGAATAAGAATCCTCAGAAGTACATGGATTCTCAGATGAATAAGGATAACGAGAATAGGAAAAAGAATCAAAGAGAGAATCTGGCTCCGATAATAAGGACGATCCTCCAAAAGGTGCACGATAACTTGAAGAAACTATACTTTATCAATGGATATCTCTAGTACAGTGATCATCTGAAAAAAGACTAGAATTCGTTCTATAGGACTCTGAAAAAGTGGGATAATCATAACTTGGCAACGATGAGTCAGGAAAATCAAATAGATCCCATTCTGAGGACGTTGTAGATACAAATTCTCCCGAAGTAGGATAGTAATCCCTTGTGGATGGAATTCTCTATATTTCATTGATAACGAGACAGACCTACTCTTGAAAAGAGATAATCTCTTCTTTTACTTCTTCGGTTGGATAGATCCAGTGAAGATTGGTCAAACATCCCAACAGAGAACAATGGCTACTTTACTTGCACAGAGAAGAGATACTGTTTAACCTAACTTTGGGAACGAAAATCGTCTAGAAACAGACACTTCATAAGAAGAGGATGAATTTGGTTTTTGCAGGACTGGTAAAAGGGGAATACCGGAA
>JABLTK010002270.1_pt1 | contig 28367 bp, 36 predicted proteins | sample 7160131 | NCBI WGS metagenome assembly JABLTK01 (sample SAMN14651221, study PRJNA627086) | human gut metagenome | isolation source: feces | host: Homo sapiens
ATTCTATTTATTTTTAAAATATATAAAAAATTAATATAAAATAAAAATAACTTAATATAAAAATCCGTTTTTCTGGGTCCGGATAGTCATTTCTAGCAAATTTTAACCATTAGACTCAAAGAATGCCCGCCAATTAAATTCCTCTTTACGGTCCAAGCACTGCCGAATTCGTATGTCAACTGGCGAAGAACTTGTAAGAAAGTAGTAATACAGATCCGTATACGGGGTATTTACGCGATCGATTCGTCCTTGGCTTTGCTCCATAATCTTATAGGAATGATGCAAAGAATAGAACAAAATCGCGTCCGTAGCTACACAGTTCCATGCCTCTGCTCCGGACATATACTGAACAAAATACAGCCAGCGATCTCCATCTGGAACCGGCTCATGCTTGTATCCATTCCATTGCTTGTATGGATAATTTCGCTTCTTAGCATGGGTCTCCAGAATATCAAGCTCATAATTAAAATTGTAAAAAACAATCAATCGAGGATGTTCTTCGAGACAATTATCCAGTGCAAATAAGCGGTCTTCTGAGCTGTTCACGCAGTGTCTGAGAGCTACGCCAAGCGCTGTCAAGTTTGGATATGGTTGTCCAGTTTCTGGATCGCACCGGTACTTTTGAATGCGTTTGTACAGATCTCGGTCATACCCGCAAGTTAAGTATTTGGGATGTCGTGTAGTTCGTCTTTCGACATCCATATGAACCAGTATTGAATTGCGCTCCTTAACTAGCTTTCCGGCATTAATGTAATAATCTACTTTTGGATACTTGGAATATCTACTATAGACCACGTGCTCTGTCTCGAACTGACGTTTGCTGGTGTAAAACCCGTTGGCAATAAACACTGGAACATAGTCCATCCAGGTATCTCCAGGAGTTGCAGATAGCAATATCCAGCGATTGCTTTTTGCGATTTTTAGGAACGCTTTAACCCAGGCGCCAGTGCCTACAACTCGTTGCTCATCAAAAATAAAAAAAGCGTTTGTAACGCCCACGTACTTCTGAATGTTGTTCCACGAGTCAACATGACACTCAGTATGATTATAGCTCAGTTCTGGATCTGTATTAAGACAAACACGAATAAGTTCATCATTCCACTCAAGCGAATCTCGTTTCCGTGCAGTAGTTATAATGTATAAAGGCACAGTTTTTGCAGGGAAACGAAACTGCGGAATACCATTGACAGGTATCTTTCCGCCGACACATATTTTGCCCAAATAAAATGCGAGGGCAGTAAGAGACTTTCCAGTCCCTACGCCCCCGCACAGAATACATCCGGGCTTCATGCGCCGCACGGCGTCAGCTTGGTACGGATAAAGCCCATTCCACATAGTTTAAAACGGGCAATCGTCATCGCCGATGTCTGCGTACTTGGACTCGAACTCATCGACGACCTTGGTCGCGTACATGGTCTTCAGGTATGCAGATATTCCGGTTTTTCCGTTGACATCGTACTGGTACGGCTCGATGATCAGGTCGATGTTCTCGAACTCCATATAGTCGAATGCCTCGATCATATCCTCATGGACCCGGGTTTTGCGATTACCGGTGATGAGCCAGATGATAGGCGGCTTGTTATTGAAGTTGACCTTCACCTGAAGATAGGCGGTACCGAGATCCTCGCCCTCGCGAGGTCTGAAGCGCTTGACGTTCCAGCCGTCGGCAATGAGATTCTCGACCAGACACTCGTCTTCAAGGATCAGGAGGAAATTGCGCATCGGATGCTGGTTATACTTCTCCGGTTTAGCAGAGAAGTTCGGAAACGCGATACGGGCATTGGCAATGGAAATGTTACTAGGCTTAGACATAAATATACTCTCCTTTTTATTCTATGAATTTATTGAAATCACAATACCTGGAAATTGTTTCGATTGCTTCATCAACTTTGTTCTCGAAGTACCGGTAATCGATAAAGTTCTGGAGCCCCAACTGTTCAACTTTCTCGGACTCCATCCAAAGAAAGTCTTTGCATCCGGTAACTGCACCGACCTTATCGCCCGAAACTCGTACGAGGTTTCCAGCACCGCATCCAGGAAGCATCGGACAGAAAAGACCTGCTTTTCCGACGAACTGCATATCGCCGTTGCCGTTATCCAGATAGAGTGCTGCTCCATCGGATACTGATCGCGTTTCACACAAATCGTAGAACTCTATCGGCTCGCCACTGAATAGTTTCTTGAACACATAGGGAACCTGGAACTGTGCGCCAGTCGCCGTCCATTCTCCGGGGTGCGGGTTTGTGTACTGGGCTATGTATACGGCATCGTTGACAAGACACATACGTTTGTATGTAGCCTCATGCTCGAACTCATAGCCGTACTGACGACCGTAGTCCATTACGAACTGAATGATTTCCGGAGTGGCATTCGGGATCTTGATCGAGTCTGTCTTGATATGAGCGACCGTGAATCCCTTGGCCTCTACTTCGTACTTCAGGTTGATCATGAATAGCGCGCCACGTTTAGCCACGATGTTATCGATGTTGCGAGGATCTCTACACCGAGTATCAAAGTGCGCTGCCGTTAGACCATACACACTGTTGATGATTATCTTAAGAGCATATGCCAAAGCCTTGGCACCCCCGTCCGTAATGTTCTCGAGGAACGGGGCCAGCGCTCCATCCAGTAGAGTTCTGGCAGTATCGTAATCGTGGTGCTTGATCGCTATACGAGCTTTCTTGATGTCGCTGAAACGTTGCGTATACGGACCAAACAGATTGAGCTGCTCCAGAGACGTTGGGTGCATAGAAGCAATATCCAGTAGGGCTACGTCCTCATGCATGCCGGGGGTTGCAAAGACAAAGCCACCCTCGCCTGCTTCGAAGCCGCGATACATGCTCTTGCCATTTTCGAATGTATATCCAGGGAACAGCGTAGACAGATCTGTATAAACAAATTTGTCTTGGGGATGCTTATCGTTGCCGAAGAGTATTTGCTCGATGTGCTTGCGGTTTGTGTCATTAACCGTTAGACCAGACAACTTGGCAAGAAACTCTCGGGCTACGAAATCTTCAGCACGGGCATCGAATACTGCTTCGGTCGCCAGTACGTCGTCGCAGCAATAGTCTGCTACTGTATCCCAGAGTTCTTCTGGAACCGGTTGATCCCATGGCAGTCCGAGCTCGTGGTGGTGAATGTGCAGATCGATCTCGAACTTCTTGAGAGATTGTTTCTTGGACGAGAAGTCGTAGATATCAGTATACGATATACTATACGCTTCGGGGAACATCCAGATCGGTCGGTCGTCGTTGATAATTCCCTGTGATCGTTTGAACAGTTCTTCGCAACTCTCGCCAAGATGCCGTGCGTACAGGATGTGGTTATCGTAACGACGATTGTAGAATCCAATTAACCGAGTATCGAATAGGAATTCGATATCTGCCGGCGTCGGATTAATCATCTTTACGACTTTGGCATTAGCTCCACGGTACTTCCAACAGACTACAAACAGATTCGGAAAGACTTCGACATCGTAGAAAACTATTGGCTTCTCTCCAGAGATCTCGACTTCGGGCATCTCCCGCTCAGACTTCCACTTCATTGCATTTACCTGTTTAAGGCAATACGCAGCGTTGTGAGAGCTTTGAGCGGCGAATGAGGTAATCTGTCCACGCATGTCAGAAACGTCGTATGCGAGCTCTGGATTGGCGTAGGCATCATCCAGTATGCGTTTAATAAAATCGATGCTGGGTTTAGTCGCTGGGTGGATTTCTTTGCGAAGATTGCGCTTGATCAATTCACGGAGAGACTTTTCTGTTTTAAGGGTATTTGGTTCTACCACGGGCTTGACCTCCTTTCGTGGCAAACCAGTGGATATATGTGCTATTGTAAGATCGTTGCAATAACTCAGACGTCTCCGAAGAGCCGATTTCCCCTTAAAGACTTTGACCTCAATGCCCGGAGAATAAACCGGAGCAAGCTCCGTAGGATTCCCATCCCAGATATAATGAAGATGGACACCCGCTCCGCCCTTGCTGAATTCAGCGTATGTTGGTGGAAACTTGGATGCGGCTTCAAGATTGAGCTCTTGATTTTTATTACCGTCAGAATCTCTGAGATCAAAATCGATTACGATGTGATTTAACGGCGTTCTGACATAGTGCAGTTTTGTGGTATCCAGATCTCTAAGACGTGTAATGACTTTGTCCCAGGCACGCTCTGGAAGCTCGTCAGGGCCACCGTACTGCGCTGGGCAATCTGCCAATACAGAATCAAGGAGCGAGACTGTAGACGTCATCTGAAGCCATCTGAGAGGCTCTGAAGGGCCTTCTGGTGTATACACATCGAACTTCTCGGACTTAAAACCTTTATAGACATTTGTCAGGCTCTGTCCATCCACAGTTGTCGAAGCGAACCAGGTCTCAAAGTACCCGCTCAGCTCCTCTTTAAATCTGTTTTTTGCATAGCTCCAGGTCATACCAGAGTCGGCAATATAAACTTTATACAGATCATATGCCTGCTTCAGGGTAGTATAATCCTGTTGCTTAAACAGATTATAATTGCCGAGCATGAAGTCGTAGAAGTGGTCGGTGCGTTCCTGCTGTTTGACCGGAGTGTAGCGGCTATAATACTTTTTTCCCAGTTTATTATAAACATCCAGGCAATGCGCTATTATTCCGCCGCGCTCAAACTGGATCTGGTCCATGAGCTGGAAATATCGATCTTCTGGAAGCTTCTCTCCTGTAGGTTCAGCATCAATCAAACGACGAATAAGGCCCGATTTTACATCTGTGATCTCAATTGGGCTATTCGTGGCTATGAACAAGAACGCCGGAACAGTTATCATATAATGCGCCTTGTGCTTCTCATTCATATCCATAGGCTCGTGCGAAATGATCGAATTGAGCTTGGAGTTATCCGTGATTTTGCGAAGGTCTGAATCGTGCTCGTAAGCAACCAATGGCGCATTCTTGAACGGCTCCATGCCGAATTGATTACTTGCCGATGCCAGTGCTTTCGCATTAAATGGAGTAGCGTACTTTCCGAACAGCGACGTTATAATATTGATAATTGTGGATTTACCGGATCCAGGGTCACCATAGAGTGCAATGAACTTCTGAATCTTTTTGCTATCACCTTGGACAATCGCACCAATAGCCCACTCCAGCTTCTGGCGTTCGGATGGGGCATATAAGGTGTTCATCAGTTCGTCATACGCCGGAGTATCTTTGACTTCAAACGGATAATCCAGTTTGAAAGTCGCATAGTCGGTGCGCTTCGGCTCTTTGTCCGAAAAGATGACCGTCTGATTCAGATCGCGGTAGTTATCCGGCGCGGTCTTAACGTAGTTTATGAACTGCTTATAGATACCCGTCGAATTCTCACGAAGAGTTTTGACTATGATCACAGCATCTTCAGGGAACTGGTTCTCTTGCCGGAATTTGAAGAGCGCATTATCCACAATGGCTACAACATCTGAGAGACTCTTGCTCCAGAGGCCGGTTTCTTCGTTGTATACAGCATAGAAGTCCCCGCCACGGCACATCAAATCGTCGCACTTGTCGTTAATGAACTCCGGTAGTATGTGAAATACTCCTTTCTTGACCTGTTCATAACGAACCTTGAAAAACGATTTCAGAAGCAACCGCCTCCTTTCTAAATATTATAGTTTCTCAGAAGTACCAGTTTTCCATGAGATACGCCTGCATTTGAGACCAAAGTTCTTCTTTTCGTGCGTCTATCGGCCGATTAAGGTATTTGACATCACGAATCGGGAATAAACTGCCGTGCCCAGAGGGCTCATATTCCCGGTCCACAAATCGCTGGATCTTGGCCTTATAGAGTTCGATATTATCTTTGTTGGTATCGACTGATAGATCCAGATTACGAAACATTTCCCAGAACCAGTATCCAGTACGATTTATTCCATCACCATTGTTTGTAAGGAACTCCATTCGTTCAGCAAGGGCGACCATCACCTCGAGGCAATTAGCCGGCCCCATGTCACGAATGATATCGATTTCCTGTGGAAGATTCTGCGATGATTTTAAGAAGTCCTCGCGAAGCTGTTTAGCATCGGCTATACGGTTTTCGTCATGCGGGACCAAATCGTAGAATTCAGTCTCGAACAGAATCCGTAAAGGAAAGAGCTCCTGTTTAGTCCAAGAGCTCTCCGAAACTTCCAGAAGATAGTCGAAATAACGGTCACGAATATCCTTTATCATACAAGACTATTCCTCACATTTTGTATCCGAAGTCCGGATCGTCTGTGTCCCCAAAGTTCCCAGGTTCATAATGGATCTCGTAGTCCACTTTGTATTTTTCGTTTCGTACAAAATACAGTCCCTGGGAATTGAAGCACTTTGATGACACCGGGCCAACATATTCCGACCAGTTCTCCATCTGCTCTCGGTCCTCTACCACGACATCATCGGCTTCATAGTATGTCAGCTCAACCTGCTCCCATTCGTCGTTCATACGCATCATATCGAGGACCTGTTCTTCAGTGACCTCATATGGAGGATTATAGTCCTCATGCGGATGCGGCTCGGGATAATATCCGACTTCGGGAACAGGCTCGTCAGGCGGCTGATACTGCTGAGACATCTTGTAATAGGCTTTTTTCTGCTCCTGCCAGGATTCGCGCTGCTGGCGCTCGGCTTCCTGCTGTACGCGACGAGGCTCTTCGACTTCGCGCGTATAAGCATTACGAAAATGCGCGACGACGTCATTGACCTCCTCGTCTGTCTTCTTTCGGTAATATTCCTTGGTAAAATACCAAGTAATCAGACTTCCTGCTGCCGCTCCAGCAAGAAATATGAGAAATTTCTTCATTCAGTGCTCTCCTTTCCGGAATCTGCGAGTAGCGATCTCATGAGCTCTTCGGCTATCGTTCCGAATGCATTCATGAACCCGTTGCGGTCCAGTATATCAGTTCGGGCTAAAGATCGGAACATGTCACACAGATGTGCCCAAACCTGGTCATATAATTCTGCGCAGTCACGCAGTGAGCCTTTGATATTAGATTCCCAGAGATGGCATGCGTCCATGATCATTTCGTTCAAAAGCTGCTTCATAGCCAATTTGGAATCCTCGGCATCTGCATTGGCCGCGGCAAACAGAATACGAGTTCTCCAAGTCGCGAATTTTGCGTTGGCTATATGTTCAGCGGCAATGGGCTCACTATATTTCTTCCATTGTCGAAGATCATATTTAGTCACTGGTGTCCCTCCTTTCTACACTTCTTCAAAGATTGACAAGTATCTTGCCGAGATAATGCATTACCCGCGTATATGCACCGGCCTCTGGATAATACTTACAACCTTGTCGAACCATGTCTTCACGAACCCAGCGATAGACTTCCTCGTAATCAATGAGGGTGTCAGCGAAAGTGTCATCCCGTTCTTGGGTCCACCAGTAAACGAATGCCTGGCCGACAACGCCATTGACGATCTGGAACGCGTACTCTTCCTGCATATCCACAGGACAAGTCTGAAGTCCATCGATATAGGTCTGGACCTTTTTGACGCATTTAACGCCCTCAGTGTGCACAATTTCTCTATTCATTCAAAAGCTTCCTTTCTTATATCCTGTTTGTCCTGGGCCTCAATGTCACTAATCAGTTTATCCAGATACCAGCGGGCCTTCTTAAGATCCTGCAGAGGCCGTTCTTTAAGGGGCCAGCGCCAGAGGTATTTGAGGACCACCCCGGACAGAAAATGCCAATAAAACTTAGTCGAAATCTTCGCCTGCTCATAGCCAGCGAGCATTGCTTTCATGGCATCGATACACTCTATTCCGCCGGATGTGTAATGTGAGGGATGTTCAACTGCAAGTTCTTTCTCTTTATCCATTTGCCAACCCCGTTTTTATAGCAGCCTTGTGTCCCTCGGAAGCCCGTATAACGAACTTCCGGTAGGCCAGGCGCTTCTTGTTCTCCTTCATCTGCTTGCGATGATTCTTGAGGTTCCATCCAAATGCTCTATTAGCCATTTTTATCGTTCCTTTCAATAATAAGTATAGAGTTGAGGATAGTCGAGTTCATCTTGATACCGGCATCCGCACCCGACAGCGTTGAGGCCGGCTCTACTTCAAATGAGATTATAGATTACGCCGTCGCAATTGAAGTGCAGGATAACGGACTGTTCATAGCCGTTGATGAAATCTGCCTTCGGACGGTAGCAGGAATCAAAGATGCCGAGGTCGACATAGTTATCGCCATTACCTTCGACCCAGCCGCATACAGCGCCTTCCGGAGTTCTCGGGAAACTCATCATATCCAGAAGCTCGTTCAGAAACAGATGTCCCTGCATATGAAGCCGGTCGTTTGCCTGTTTCTGAATACTGATCAGGAAATTCTTATTGTAGCCGGGACCGCGCTTATAGTTTGGATTACTTTCATCAAAGATCCGTGTATAGCAGTCCCACACAGGTTCACCGGTACGAACTTCAGCTTTCTCGACCTTGATCTTTTCTTCTGTACCGTCTTCCAGGGTCTCTACGGCGGTTATAGTTTTCTTCTTCAGACCATACCGAATTTCTTTCTCTACCTCAGGGCCGACCCGCTCTTCTACACGCTGCCGATATTCGTCGAATGCTTTCTGGGTGGCGTCGGCAATAGCTGTGATCGCCAGCATACGGGAATGCGCGATATTGTGCGCGCAAAGAATAGCCGCAATACTGAGTGTGCCGACGACCAGGGCCTTCCAATATACTTTCAGCAGTTTGCGGGCAGCATCGATATGCCATCTGCGGCGTTCGGCTGCGGCTTTCTCCGGAGTATACTCATAACGCTCGCGCTTTTCTACAACGGCCGGCTCCTCGCTATTGAGCAGAACATCGACCGCTTCGAGCTTTGTCTTGGTTTCGTTCAGGATATCCAGGGCGGCCGGCGTCTCATCAATGGCCAATGCTACTGTTCCAACGAAACCTGCGATACCAAGGCCCGTGAGAATTTCGGGGGCATGCTTAGAGAGCTGAAGGCCGATACGAGATGCGACTTTTGCTCCGCCCTTAATTATTGTCGTAAAGTTCATATGATTCTCCCTTCTTAAATGTCCAAGGATATTTTTGTTTTAATGTGCGTACTAACTGTGGTTTGCTTATATTTGCGAGTGTGCACCACAGATCACAGTCCTCGCTCATGAAAAATGTATATATGCTGTGGCGATCAACCAGACTCCAAACATCAGAAGAGATATCATGTTTCTGGACTCGTCGCCAGTCCTTTATTGCCTGAAGCAAAACACCGCAGGCAATCTGCCGAATATGCCAAGCTTGAAGTTTTCCGCTACCGCGCGGCTGTATTATGTCAGCGATCATTGAAGCACCTCCACTCTCGGAAGCTCCAATCTGAAACCGTCACGCCCTGCCGGAACGACCCGAATCGGGCTGCAGTTTGTCCACCCATAGGCCCTATCACTTTCGGAGATTTCCGACTCTAGGCCAACAAGGCTTTTGAGATCTGCCACAGTCGCTTCGCCGTAGAGCTCAGTGAGGTCGATGAGGATGTCTTTGACTTGCTCTGCTTCGCCTCTCGTATCCAGGAACAAATTGCTAAAATCAAAGCGACCTCGATTCCGAGTCTCGCTGCGATCTCTGCTATTTCGAGACCGGTTTTGAGAAGTCCCGCTACTGTAGTTATTATACGCAACGTATGAACCGCCTTTCTTCGTCGAAACGACTTTTTCTCCACCGAACAGTATGGTGTTAACCGACTGCTCCACTATATCTGCCATGATGTTCTTAAGGCCCGGGACAATAACATCGAACAGCACGATGTCTTTGACTGAGCGCTCATCGCCATAGAAGAACGCTTCTTTAAGCTTGGCGCCAAACGATGTCGCCTGCGTGCGCGCTACGGTCTTTGTGACTTGTGCCGGCGGTTCACGTTTCGGAGCTTTGTCCTCGGTCACATGAAGAGACGCTCTTGGTGCGATGTCTTCAGGAACAAGTTCGATTAGTTCTTTCTGAGCCATTGGTTACTTCCTTTCTCCGAGAAATTCATCGAATGCATCGTCTATGCCGTCTATAACCCATTCGAGAGCTTCGTCTCCAAACAATTTCTTGGCTAGTCCGTCAAGGTGCTCTGTAACAAATTCATTCGGATATCGTTCAATGCAGGCGTCATACACGGGGTCTGTGCTTCCGGTTAGTGCCCGGGCAAACCGTATAGCCTGTTTGCTGAGCGTTATATCCGGATTAGAATATAGGATGCTGTTTGTCTGCTCGTAACCATAGTCGTACGCCTGGCGCTTGACGGATGTCTCGAACATCCAGAAAACAGTCATGAGAATAGCCGCAATGATAATCACAGCTATAAGTATTTTTGTCTTGCCAGTAAGCACCGAATGAGTTTCAATATAGCTTGTATCGTAGAACATATTAATGCCCCTTTCATTTTTTAAAAACTAAGATCACATGTAGTGATCTTAGTGGACGTTTCACGCCATATTCTTCTGAGCTATTGCTGCTTTGAAAGCACCTACCAGACCGCCGACAGAATCGACGATATTCTCGTTGAATGCATGAACATTATCATACATCGCGTCAAAGGCGATCTGTGTCAGCTTAGAGCTGAGTGCCGCATATGCCAGACCTAGCACAAGGTTTATAGCAATCTTAGTGCTTTTCGGCATAAAGCACACTACAGCCTTTCCGACCAGAGCGCCAAAGGCAGCGCCGTCAATGATGTCCAGTATTGAAACGACAATGTCTTTCTTCTCGATCTTAGTGTTTTCCATAGTATACAATCTCCTTTAGAAAATAGTGTAGGGAGTCCAGCTCCCTCATTATATACTGTGTAATTTTTGTCAGAAGCGATTGCTATACATTGGCTTAAGACGATAGTCAAGAAGAAAACACGGAGTATTCTTCCAACTTGTGCAGGGAGTAACCTGGAATTCCAACGGACCGTTGGCAATATCAAAGCCTAGCATGTCACTGACTGTCGTGGGAGGTAATTCCAGACAATCATAGATTTCGCTTTGTGATATCCAGGTGTCGTTCGACAGGATACGATTTGCCATGGTCTCTGCGTGAATAACGGCATCATACGACGTATAGAAGTATCTACCAGAGGGTCCATCTTTAAAGAGATCTTGCCCGCCCCCGGTCTGAATAATCTGCGATTCGTCAGGAACATCACGGTCGATATTTGTCTGGGCGGCCTGGGCTTCACAGGCTTTAATGTCGTTCGGCTTGAGCTTTTCTTCAACTGCTGCCTTAAAGTCTTTTAGCTGCTGTTCAGAAAGCGCATAGGACGTCAAGAGTGCACTTATACGCTTCTGGTTGGAGGTCTGGGCTAGAATGATCAGGGTGACGCCGCAGGCTGCCGTAAGGGCCATAGGCCAGTAAGCACGGGCAATGCATGTGATTGTCGTCTTGATGTCCTGTTTTGCATCATCGAAAGACTCGATCCCCTCATCCTGCAGAATATCCAGTGCACTAGGCGTTTCACTTATGCCCAGGCCGATTGCCGTGAGCATAAGACCAATGCCGCTGGCTGTGCATATAGCCGGACCGTACTTATTTAGCGTAGCAAATCGCTTTATAAGTGCAGTGGGCACACGTGCTATTATCATAGTTCTTACTCCCTTCCTCAATGAACTGAATTTCGTCTACCGCGTAGACCATGTAATAGTCAACCGTCTCGCCAGGAATCGCTCGATAGCGAATCTGGTAGCACTCGGTACAGCCATCATCGAACGCGACCATAATGTGGTGCATATAGATCGCTACGATTTCACCAGGCATCCACTGAATCATTGTACGAGAAAAGCCCGAAAATTTATAGGCTCCTGTTCTAGCCGCACGGACTCGGTCTCCGACTTTGAACTGATGATCTTTCATAGTAGACATTTTGGCGTATTCGTTCTGAAAATACGGAGCAACGGGACAAACTCTTTTAACACGTTTGTTCATAATTAGTGATAGCTCTCCTTTCATATTTGCAAAAACTTAGACTACATGTAGCAGTCTAAGTCTTCGGACTTACTCTTCTGTCTCAGCTTTTTGCTGGGCTATTATCTGTTTGAGTGCCTCCTGACGCTGCTTCCTCGTGAGCGCCTTAGCAGCCTTCTTTTCCTCAGCTGCAGCCTGGCGTTCCTCGAACGAGGCTTTGCCTTCATCGATCTTACGCTTGACGAACTTGACAGCCTGCTTGCCTGCCTGGTACGTGCCGTAACCGGCAAGTGCCACCAGAGCAACAGCACTGACAATCACGCCAGTCGTAACTTCGACTTCGGTAGTCTCGTTTTCGGTGTCCTCCAGAACTTCAGGTTCGGGTTTGACTTCTACGGTCTCTACGATTTCCTCAACGTTAGTGATGTTGGTATTCTCTTCCATTATAATATTCTCCTTTAAAAAGTTTTAGACAGGACATTCTAGTCCTCTCATAATAGGGGGTGTAATTTTTGGTGAAAAAAAAAAAGAACCCTGATTGTAGGGTTCTTAAGGTTACCTCGCGACGCGAACGCAGATTAGGCGGTGTCCTACTGTGTCTGGGTGAATGTTTCTGCAATTGCGCATAGCAATTTCATCACAGTCACTCAGAGCAGCATACACTTCCATGAAATAGCGCCCATCGCCGTCCAGGTCCTCCAGAACAACAATCAGGTTCTCTTTTGGTTCATAAGACATAATAATATCTCCTTTCAATTTACGTAGGTCATGCTAGTCCTCTCATAATATGGTGTGTTATTTTTAGAGGACCCAGAAAAACGGATTTTTAATTCTATTTATTTTTAAAATATATAAAAAATTAATATAAAATAAAAATAACTTAATATAAAAATCCGTTTTTCTGGGTCGAAGACCGTATTTTGGCAAAAAAAGAGACCTAGTGTAGGTCTCAAAGATATTTCTTGACGCATATTATTCCGCCGACAATCAGCCCAAGTGGTCCAAATGCCACATAGGCGAGTGCCATCCAGAGTAATGTAAGCAAGATATTCCTGAGCATACGCTGGTCTCTTTTTTCTTTGCGTTTCTGAGTTTCTTTATACATGGTGTCGTCAACTTCTATCCACATAGTAGTGGCTCCTTTCTAGTATTAAGTTTTCTCATAATAGGGTGTGTTTTTTTTGTGCAAAAAAGAGCTCAATTGAGCTCTTTGTACTTAGCGATTTTGTAATTAGTTTTGCGCGTCCGCATTCTGCTGAATGCATAGTCAACCAGAAAGCTGACCGGAATCAACTCATACTTAATCGTATCTACACACATCCGTATTTGCTCAGCGGCTCCGGTAACGGCCCATACGAGCATATTGAAGACTGTGCATATCACGATCCAAATAAAGTAGATCCCCGCCAAGATCAATCCGGCTATAATGCCGCAGATCAGAAGCAGATAATTCGCAATTTTGTTCATAACAAAACCTCCTTTTCTTCATTATAGGGGGTGTTATTTTCGCAAAAAATAAGAGACTCTGTAATTTTAGAGTCTCTTATTGATTCCGTCACAGACGGGGTTTGATTACGAACTGCAACGCCTTGCTGGCGATCACATGCAGATGCTCGTAGGACAGTATGGCTCCGATCCCTAGCAGGTTACAGCCCGCGGTTATAAGCGTGTTTGGATCGACCTTCGGCCTACTCATAACAGAGTAGAGCTTTCCAAGTCTTTCCAAATTCGCTACAGCCTTGGCATATTCCTCGCTATAGGGATTCAGACCATACAGTTCCTCCAGAGCCTCGTCAATAGATTTCTCCAGCGGAGTGCGTTTGTCACGTTTCATAGTGATGCCCCTTTCTTATTTTGGTCTCATAATAGGGGCTGTTATTTTCTCGTCAGATCGTCCGCCAGTTTGTTATTTACTTTGATCTTCAGAGTATTACCGGTCTGCAGTTTGCCAGGGTCAATATTATTAAATGCAAACTGGTAAGCAGTGGAGTCAGAATTGTCCGTAATAATAACTTCGCCGTCTGTGGTGCTCTCAGGAGTACCGGCAACGATCGACTTCAGGATCGATACCAGGGCTGCCACACCAGATACAGATACTATCTGCACCCAGTTTATTTCTGAGAACATGGAACCGACAGTAATCATTGCGATCGCTGTCTGGGCAAAAGTGTGCATAGCGCGCATAATGGCTGCTTCAACCCATGCCATTGAAAAGATGTTTTTCACGTTTGGTCCTCCTTAAGAGTTCGTAATTGCGACAACAGAGAGCTTGCCCGTTAAAAGGTTGATCTTCAGTTCTTTGCCGGGGACAAGCGCACTGATGTCAATAGTGATTCCGCCGTCGAACGTGTAGTTGGGTGAAGTGATCACTTTGTAGACTGCCCCGTTTTTTATAGCGATAGTAAACCTTATAGCCAGAATACGCGCATCTATGAGTGAGTTAAGATGGCTAACAGCTACCCTAGGGTCAAGAGGACCCATCACAGTCGAATTTGTAACCCACATGACTTCGTCGTCTACTATTACAATGGTGAAGCCATTGACTACATCGCTAGCGTCGATCATTATCCGTCCATTTACTTTGCGATTACCAATTTTCATATGATTACCTCCATATGTTTTTTATCACCGCACAGATCGATGCGGTTGATAACTCTGCCAGTAGGCGGGAGCATTGCAGCGGTCGGATACCCTGAGTATCGCAACCAGGAGCTTGCTACCGCAATTTTTACCGTGCGTTCCTGCACTCGGTTGTGCCCATGATCTATTCGAAGCTTTGACATGGCATATGTCATGGGCTTATGCGAATGTCCCGTGCAGAGGCAGTCGATGCCCTCAAATGCATCTGCAAATCGCTGGTTACGGTTAATGACTCCTCCAGGGAGTGCTCCGCCGCCCGCGCCGTGTGTACAGGCAAACACGTACTGCGGATTTGTTTCTCGCGAAGAACGTGGATTACCGAACTGCAGCTTCAGAAATGCTATATTTCGCCTGCAGCGCTCCTCTATGCCAAGCTGAGACATGATATCATACGTAATATCCATATCGTCTTCGCGAAGCGTACGGCGCTCGTGGTTGCCTGTAACTGCGCACAGAATCTTGTCGCTGACTGGTTCCAGGTATTCTATCATCTGACGTTTGGCATTTCCAGGCATGAGAACCTCGTCATAGACATTTGTTACAGACGATTTGACACCGTTGTTCAGCAGGTCTCCGAGCAGAATCAAATATCCAGCATCATCGCTTTTGACCATTTGCAAAAACTTAGAAAATTCGTCCTCAAGACATTCCTTAGCTCCGAGATGAACATCACCAAGCAGATAGATATGCCGGTCTTCTCGGTCTTTAAATTTGTGAACTATAAGCTCAAAATCATCTATCATTTAGTAATGCCCCCATCTCGAGAGGATATGTAATATGAGCCGTCTGGCAGCGGTTCATTTACGATACGCAACTTTTCGTCAATATCGGCAATTACCTTGTCCATACCGTGGTTCCCATGCGCTTTGGCATACGGTGTGTACATGTATTTAACCAGATTATCGTATTCAACGCGTGTTATCCAGTCTCCGCGGCTGAGATACTTTGTTGCCTGGTCCATCATCATGTTGCGAGCCATGCCCATGAGAAGGTCATGTTCTGCCCGTTTAGTTCCGTGACATTTTTCGAGAAATGCCCAGAAACCACCAGAGGCGAGTACTGCGAGGATCACCGGTAGCAGAACATCTTTCAGAATATCCATAGAACCTCCTTACAGTACAACAAGGAACTTGACGGTCTTCGATGGAGCCGTATCTGCAGCCAGAACAACCTTGTGATAGTCTGTGGCGATCGCCCGAATGCCACAGCTAGCCCAGTCAGTATATGAATCCGGGTCAAATGTGATAATCGGATCCGCATTTGCGCCGAGTTTGTCTACGGTTACCGTTGCCTGGTTATTGGACCAGTCTGCTACTGCGACTACAGCATTGAGAATTGTCCGTTTGGTTGACGCCATTTCGATCTGACGAACTAGCGTATGCGATGCACCGCACTGAACAACGGCCATTTCGGCCTCATACGTAACACCTGCGCCAGTTATATCTTCCTGTACCAGTGCGACGAAGCCAGTAGCAGAAGAGGCCGTATCGACTTCGAAGGTGACCTGCTGAAAACTGGATTCTGTCGATGTTGCCGCCAGATTAATCTTACACTTTATGCGAGCGTATCCACTGGTCGCCGCAATATTTATAATCTGTGCCGCGGTAAGTTCGATAATTCGGCCACCAATGCAATAAAGCCCCTTAGGCAGAGTTACGTTCTTGCCAGACACTGTTACCGCAGCACGAGCAGTAAGTTGCCCATCCGTTATAGAGGCAGCAAATGCTCCGCCGTGGTCCTGTGCTGTGAATTCCTGGTTAACAAATGTGGAGCCACGAATGGCCATATCATCAACCTCCTATAAGTTTGGCCCACGTTTCTGGGCCGACTATGCCGTCTGTCTCCAGATGATGGCTTTTCTGGAAATCGAGAACAGCCTGGCGAGTATCATTTCCGAAATCGCCATCGATGCCTGCTCGACCTATATTATAATAGCGCCCAACAAGTAATCGCTGGAGCGATGTAACGGCCTGGGACTTGCAGCCAAGCGACAGCATCGGAAGTTTGGTGTCGTAGGTTTTAACGGTGCTCACAGGCTGCTCAGCTGGAGTTGCAGGCGTAGTGGTGACCTGTTCATACGTAATCCACGAAGGCATTCCCCAGTATGCCCAGCCGCGGCCCTGGAAGTCTGTCTCGACAACGCCTCGCGCATGGCCAGTAGCCTCGATGACTTTTCCGTTTCCGATATAAACGCCGACATGGCCAAAGCCGCTCATAAAAACGCAGACACCAGGAACATCGGGCATTGTGGAAATGTTGCCGCGCAGATCGCACTGGTCATACAGTCCATAGACGGCCACATCCTGAGCACCATTGTACTTCGGGGCAGAACTCGGTGTATCACACCAGCGATAGCCTTTGATTAAACCGACACAGTCGTGAACTTTCTTTCCATACTGAGAAGCCACTTCGGCGCCATAGCCCGCGTATTCCCTAGGATACTGCGCACGTTTCTGAGCAAACAGGCTTGCCGACGCAGTCTGGCCAAAGGTCCCCCACCAGTATGGATTACCGAGCTGAGCTTTTGCATATTCGACTAAACCGGTATTAGTTTTGGACATTTTTCAGTCCTCCTTGTCTCTACTCGTTCGAATCCGACTATAATGACCCCGTAATCTGTACAGGTATAGCACATGAGGTCGTATACACTTTCAGCGCTGGTACCATCCGAGTAGCGTACGGTACCGTCATTATAGCCGGGTTGAATATCTATGCATTTGTAAACGGCCGTGGCGTCCTCGTATTTGATACACGCCCTGTTCCCTATCTGAATATCGGGCAGCACGGCAAAGTCTTGTGTGCTATGGTCTGCGATTATCAAATGGCCGGGTTCCGTTTCAAGAATGCATGCTAAATTCTGGGTGTCAACGATTGACTGCCATTCAGCTGGAGCCCCGGAACTAGCCAGAACTCGCAACGAAATCGCAATACATAAGAATAGGACGTTCACTTTATGTATATAATGTCAGGCATCCTCGTAGATAATCGTAACCCCGTATGCTTCAGCGACAGCATGCTCCAGTTTGCAGCCACGAGCAGACTCCCAACCTTTGCAGAAGTATGCGGCATCGCAGCACGCCATGTTTTCTACGGACTTTGCGAAGAAAGCCAGAGGAATATGGACTACGCCACGCTGTGTCATGGCTTCCCGACTATACCACTCGTCAGTAAAGAGCGTGTTGACTACCGTGTAACCCATGCCTTCCAGCGCTTTTATAGCGTGCTCGCGGGTTGCTACGATTTCCTCTTCCGTTTTATTAGCCATCGGCTGGCTAAGCATAGCTTTTTTGTTCATACGTATCTCCTATCTTGCATTACGTATTACTACGACGCCAGAAGCGCCTTTTCCGCCTGTTTTATTAGGTCCAGCGCCGCCACCGCCAGAAGCCGAGTACGGCGTGGCGTCTTGTGAATCAGCATTAGCACTTCCGCCTTTGCCGCCGCCTCCAGCACCGCCATCGTATCCCGGACCATTACCAAGCATTCCACCGCCACCGCCAGCACCGAATTCAAACCAGGGGTAAATAGAACCCTCACCGAAGGCTTGCGGACCTGTCTTTCCGGCCGCGCCAGAGACGCCGATTGCGCTAGAACTAACCGTATTGCCGGCATTCGTGATACCATTTTGAAGGGTAGTGGATCCAACCTTGGTATAAAAGAATAGCTGGTTGGCTGCGCCATAGGCACCTTTTTCAAACCGAGTAGTAAAGGTGGCAGTATTGTCCGAAACACTAATCGGAACTTTTGTACCGGTTCCTTCCCAGACGGTAGAGTATGCCTGGCCGTAAACGGTGGTACCGATAATACCCTCGATGCTTGCACTCTGGGTATTATTAATGTAAATGTAGCCGAAACTATTGACCGGATACGTACCGGTACGATAGGCCATCCTGAGTTCTACCTTAGAGACCCAAGCGTACCAAGTAGATCCTTCACGGCCAATTGTGCAGGTTATACGAACGGTGTACTCACTGCGTGTCATCTCATATGAGACATCAACACCACCTTGCCGTTCACCAGATCCACCGCCGTATTCGCCAGGAGTAAGTCCCTGTGCTCCAGTTCCTCCTTGCGCAGTTAGCGTTGTGCTATTGATTCGGAATATAGTGTTTCCGCCATTTGCTTGAGCGGCTCCGCCAGCGCCCATTGTAAGGGCAATTTCTTGACCTGCCGGGACGGACATATTTTTCTGGATGATGGTTTTACCGCCGCCACCACCAGACCCGCTGGCATTTGCTGAGCCATTTCCACCACCGCCGCCTCCGCCGTATAAGCAGACGTCAATCGCCTGGTCAAGACGATCGAATATCAGCTTGCCAGTAGACTTAAGGATAAGAGTCCATTTTGTTTTTCCAGCAGTGTCAAGACCTTCGTTATATAACTCGTAGAGCCCATCATATGAAAATGCTGGCAATCCTGGACGAGAACCAGCGGAAAATAGATTAATAGGTACTCCCATTTTGAATTCTCCTTATGCTGCGCGTTTAAACATATAGACCGAGAGATACGGCGGCATATTGTTATGAGCTTCATCTCCGCCGACAAGTTGCGTGCGACACATTTCTGCGCCCCAAGACTTGGTAACCGGAGACCCATCAGACTCCATAACTGCCGGAAAACCGATTGCTGCTGTGAAATAGGGGCCCGAGGGATTACCATAGTATATGATGTGCTCGTGTTTCGGCAGCTCGGCGGTAGTCAATGCATGCTTCTCTTCACCGCCCGTAGAACCAGCCGGATGACTGGTATCCGCAGCGAGTAGGAATCGACCAGCGATTTGCTCCCATGTTCCGTAGCCAAGCACATCTGCCGGATTGGTGGCATCTACAGAGATCCAAACATATCCAACTGGAAACTGAAATGCGTTCCCCGTTTTTCCGCCAGAACCCGTTACAATTGTATTGCTGCCTTTATTTACCTTTTCCGTAAGAGTAGTAGCAAGCGCTCCGCAACGATACAGAAAACGGTTGTCGTTGTGTTTTTGAGTTATTGCAACTATGTGGCTGTCGAAGACCGTATTTGCCAGTCGGAGTTTAACGGCGTCCCACAAATTATATTGGCGATCGGAACAAAACTCGATCTTGTGCGAGTCCACATTGTCAGCGATAATTGATTCAGCAACAGAGAGAGGCTCTTCGTCAGCTTCGGCAGTTGCATATACCCATTTGCCTTTAGCCCGGTTTGCGGGCACTGTATTTGAAAGGTTTCCGTCAGTAGATAAATACCACGTTGTCTCTGTGTATTCCTGAGGATCCGTGTCCTTGACTTTCTGCAGAACTGTTACCTTAGCGGTTATGTCGTTGGAATATGTTTCGGTACTAAGTTCAGTTTGATCTTCATTAAAGAAGACTTTATGTGTAACCGCCTCTCTCGTAGAGATTGTCATTAAGAGGCGTTTATTCGCGATAGTATATTCGATTTTCACCCCTCGCTCCTGGGCATCCGCTATGATATCAGAGAGCACATAAAGCTTCGTATCATCGAGCTCAGGAGCGGTGAATGGGGTGTGATCAGAATTGGCAATATCCAGATAGCTGATAGCATAATCTGAATCAGAGCAGTTAATGTACTGAGAGGTCACCTGAGCAGCGATAAAATCGCCGTAAGTCAAGACCGCATCATCTGGCCATGGAAGCGATCTATCGAAAATTGTCGACGGATCGCTTAGCGTGAGCTGATTTACGCCCCTAGATGGCGCCTCCTCAGAAATGACGTATATATGTTTTGCTATATATGCGAAGTTGTTGACGAATTTCTCGTCGGTTTCCATTATAGTCGCAGAACCCGTGTCATCAAGGGCCGACGAAATCGGGATGGACCAGGCAGACGGGGTGTCCCAATGGACCGTTTCAAATGTCGATCGGTCCTTAATGTAAAGATTCATTATACACTCCTATAATAGTCATACAAATATCCAGATATATCGATGCTATCTCCGCCAGTTACTATGACGTAACAGTCCTCATCCATAGGCACATGCACAAAAACATCAGTGTTTTCGTCGACACTATCTATAAGATCTTCGGATTCGGCATCATCTCTCAGCATTCGAACATAACTGTCCTGATACTTTGTGCACAAGACAAAGCCTTCATTTGCAGAGAACGTTTTGTTTATAAGGCACGTGCCGCGCTCTTTGCCAGTTGAGATGCCAATGAGCTTTACTTCCGGGTTTACCATAGCACCTTTAGCAATGATCTTAAGCGCGGCTTCGATGTGCCCACGAGTCTGCACTTTAACGATGCCCTGGCCGTGTGAGCCGTATCGAGCATCCTGATCGTAGCGATCTGGATAACGTGACACAATATTACCAACACCGAAGTTGAGTGTTACATCGTCCAGCGTATACCACATCGTGTGCGGCACAAAACTAACCGTACACTGCAGACTTGCTTCCTGAGTTGTTAATTGTGTCTTTTCTATCTTGCCCATGGTCACCTGGCAATAATACTCGGTTGACTGCGGAGCATAGACAAAGAACAATATTCCAGCACGCTCGACAAAGTTGACGAACTGCTGGTATTTGGGATAGGCGGGATCCAGGAAGATCAGAGTCCCGCCTATAGTATTTTGTTTCTGGCTTCGATACGATGCTTTATAGAATCCGCGCTTTACGGTCTGAAAAGTGTCATTGTACTCGAAGCCTAGGCCCGTAGGGGAGGCCAGAAACATGCCAGATGTTTCGTAGTTTCCAGTTAAATCAAGGCGTTCGCCCAGTTCATTCTGGAGCCAGAATCTACGCATTATACAAGACCTCCCAAACGAGCATTAACAGAACCAGCGACAACGTCGCCGTCCAAATAGACATCTCCGCCCTGACGGACGATTTCAATGAGCTCAGCGTTGAGCGCCACAAGCTCGGTGATCTGTGCCCGCATCGAATTCAGATCTGTCGTCATTTTAGCCGCCTGCCTATCTTCAGCAAGCTTCGACGCAACGGCCAGTTGAGCATTACCAACCAGCTGCTGTACATTCGCCGGAGACAAATTCGTCATGTCCACTACTGGAGTAAATGTCATAGCGGCTTCGCCGGAAGCCATAACATCGGTCGCATTTTGATTGAAACCTTCGACTGCGGCCATAGACATCTGAGATGCCGCAGATTTAATAGCCACAAGACGATTAAGCATGCCGACAACAACGCCTTCAGCAGTCATTTCGCCAGACCACATCATGACCTTAGACGGGGAGGCGATTTCAATGCGGTTGTTGTATGCATTTTTCACCGTATCGCCAAGGACCACGGCTGCCGCTCGAATCTTCGGTAGACCATGGAACAGACCCTTGGCTATGCCTTCAGCAGCATAACGTCCAGACGACTCATAGTCAGTGGATTCCATCCCCTTGAGAATCTCAGTACCGCCACTTTCGCCAACGTCGGTGAGTGCGCTGATCTTTTCCTCGAAACCACTAATTAATCCAGACGTCATTTCCGAAATAGATTCTTTAATGGCCTCTGGATCATTGATAATTTCGCCGAGTTTTCCGCCAAAGAGATCTTTGATTCCGCTGATATCGATGCTCCCAAATGCTTCTCCGAGAAAATCTCCCAGGAAGGTTTTGAGACCTTCTCCACCTTTGGAGATCATATCTTGGATGCCATCCATGAATCCGGCGCTATCGACGTCAGCGTTGGCCATGGTCTCCGTCATATTCTCAACGGAGTTTGTGAAATTATCTGTAGACGTAGTCGCTTCGGTGATGGTTTCATTGTATGCTTCATAGCGTGCCTTGTGCTCCGCAGTAGCTGCTGAAGTATCCGCGAGAGCGCCGTCACCACTACTAGTGGCAGCATTGGCTCGGCGTTCAAGTTCTTCGACCTGAGCAGTCATTGCTTCAATGCGGTCCGAAGCAGCTTGGATTTCATCTAGTTTGCCGTCGATAGCGCCATTGGATTTTCCAAAGGCTTTCATGACCCAGTCAATAGCTGTCACGAGCAAATAGAGCGTATCAATCGCGAAGCGAACCGCGACGCTAAGAACTGCGATTCCTCCGGCGAGAGCTAGAGCGCCTACAGCGCCAAGCAGTCCACCGACTAAGAGGACGACACCGGCAAGACCGACTAGTGCCAGAACACCTGCTAGTTTAAGACCAGGACCGACTATCGAGTTAATCTTCTCAGCAAGACCTTCCCAGGGAACTTCTGCAAGTTTCCGAATGGCAACGGCCATGACGACAGCCGCACTTGCGACAATGAGCAGGGCTGCACCGAGTGCTGCAAGAACAATAGCGCCAAGCAATGCAAACTCGCTTACTGCAGGGATAGAGAACACAGCCATAACAACTGCCAGAACTCCGAAGATACTGCCAAGAAGCTTTATGGCGCCCCATGCTCTCTGGAGGTCTCCGGAAATATTGCCTATTGCCTTGGTGAATACCCACATGGCCCCAGAGATAAGCGCGATACCGCCGGCGAATGCGAGCATCGTACCGATATTCAGGGTTGCTCCATACGAGCCGGCCAATGCTAGTGCCACACCTAGAGCAACTACAACAATGCCAAGAGCAATCGCAGAATCAAGGGCACTATCGAGCCCCATGTTCTTCATGACTACCAAGGCAGCAACTACGCCGGCCAAGGGAACGAGCATTCCGGTCATATACAGAAGGCCCTGCCAGCCACCCTTTTTAGCAATAGCCGAGGATATAGCCATGACCAGCATAACCCCGGAAAGAATGGCGCCAACAATCTCTAGAGACGAAGATACTTGTGACAGCGCATCTGTGTCGCAAAGATTCGTCAGACCAATCAATCCGACAACAACGGCAGCAATTACACCAATTTCAGCAACAAGATACGCCAATCCGAGACCTTTGCCTAGATGCGCACCGAAGCCAGCAAGCAAAAGAAAAGCACCCATGGCAAGCATAATTGAACCGAGGATTATAAAAGAGCCTTTCATTTCCTCAGCATCGATGGAATCCATGAGAGACGCTAAAGCCACGAGGCCGTATAGAGCCAGCACCATGGCGGCAAGTGCTACGGACAGTCCAAGGAACGCACCGACGCTTCCTCCCATTTTAGCTGCAGCTCCTGCGGCCATAGCCATAAGGCTAAGGCAAATGACCAGAGTGCTTAGCTGTCGTATCGTATTTTTTGAAAGGTCAAGGTTCTTAACCAGTTTTGCGACCTTAGTTAAAACATAGAGCGCCGAGACCATTGCAAGCATTCCGACACCGAGAGCAATCCAGCTAACCTTCTGTTTAGTAAACACGCCAATTTCGCTGGAGACCAACTGCAGAATTTCCATAAGAACGCCCAAAACTGCGAGCATTCCGACGAGTTTCCACATATTTAGCATAGCGCTGTCAATCGCGGTTGCTTCTTTTGCTACCATTTTGAATATTCCGAGCAGCAAATAGAGCGACGCAACAACGGCCATAAGACTGAAGCCACTTGCTTTGGGGACGATTGCAGCTATGCCCGCCAGGAGCACAAGAACTCCGATAAGCTCGAGCGTTGCTCCCGAAAGTTTAGTGTCGATCTTTCCGTACTGTATAATTTTGCCAAGGGCAGAGACAAGAAGCCAAATCGCCCCAGCGAACATTATGAGACTAATAGCCCCGCTTGACAGTTTCGGTGCGAATTTCGACAGAAGTATAGACGCTCCGGCTAAAGCGCCCATTATAGCGACTAGAGAGACAAGGGCCTTAGCAAGTTCTTTCCAGGAAACGTCTTGCATCGCGCCAATGAGTGTCTTTGCTGCCTCCGCAAGCATAAGTACAGCGGCACCAATTGCAACGATATTAACCGCTTTTACGAGGGACTTTCCGATTTCGTTAAGTGATTCGAGCGGTCTCATTGCGGCTCGAACGGTGTTCGCTGTATTGGATCCGGCTTTCGCTGTATCGGATCTGGCTTTCGCTGTATCGGATATGGCTTTGTTTTTTGCAATTTTGGCCGATATTGCATTAAATGCCAGAAGTATGGCAGACAGACCGGCTACGACACCGACAATTCCCAAGAGTTGATCTTCTGGAATAGTTGACAGCAGTTTCATGGAAGCCGCCAGAATACCAATTGATATGGCGAATGCACGTACATTATTGGCAGTCGTAGAAGTAAGAGTCTTCCGCAAATCAGCGATGAAACCAGACCCGGCGGTGCCAAGAGATGCGATTGCACGAGCAGCCTGTTCAAGGCCATTCAGAAGGCCAACGAGTTGCGCAAGAACTATAATACCAGTCAGTCCAAGACCGCCTTTGGCAATATCGGTGACAGTAAGTTGCGACAGACGAGTGCCAATGTCGCCGAAGATTTTCTTGACTGATTCCCACAAATCGCCAATGCGCTTTTTGGCATTGGATGCCCAAGAAGAAATCGCGCCCGAATTCCAGGCGGCCTTAGCCTTATCACGGATATTGGCCAGACTTGTGGAAATATAGGCTAGCGGATCTTCGGCGCGAAGCAGGCCATCTACCCAGGATGTTACTCCAGGGATAAGCTGCGTTGTGAAATATCCATATATGGACGAGAAGTACCCGCCAATTTTCTGTATAGATGGGCCTAGTGCAGTCTTTATAGATGTACCGAGCTTTTTTATAAAGCTCCATGCCGCTCTAGCATTATCTGTGACCTTGTCGAGCCAGCCAGGAGCATTTGTTTTGACATAGTCCGTTACAATATCCAGCCAGCCTTTAACCGTCTTATAGGCTTCACCAAGATACGGGGAGACAAAGTTTGCGAATGCCAGACCAAGCTGTTTAGCCCATTCGATCCCTGCAATGATTTTGTCAACCAGCCAGCTAAGGCCGCTCGAAAAGGCATCGAAGACGCTTTCGTATCCACGGAAACCTGACATGCCCGTGAACAACTTACCCAAATATCCAGCAAGGTTTATCACCTGAGTGCCGAGATATGAGAACAGACGGATAAGAGGGGAGAAGGACCCGATAAATCTTGCGCCTATACGCACGCCCATACCGAGAATATCCATAAGACCATGGAATGCGGTATTAAGGTTATTCAGATCGTTTCCGGACGGCTTAATATCAGTTAGAATTTCACGAAGACCAACTCTGAACCGAGCAATTGACTGACTACTAGGTTTAAGAGTCTTCATGAAATCGCGGAATTTATATGTTAGGTAAACAAGGCGATCTGCTGTTGTTTCTGGAAAGAAGTCACGCCAGAGGGTTTTGGTCGTGGTGACCAGCCGTTTAATATTATTATAGAAGCTTCCGATTCCCTCGAACAGCGCTTCTCGACCAGTCTGGAGACCTTCGCGTATTGTTGTGGCCGTGCCCTGCGCCCATTCAGCAAGAACTTCATTTCTTCTGACTCCGCCCGCCGCAAAGATTTCCCATAGCTCCTGAGTGACAGCAGTCCAGAGTTTGGTAGCTTCGACCTTGTTACCAAAAATATGCTCGAACGTCTGCATCCAGTTTGTGGAAACAGCGTCTTTTGTAGCTGCTATAGTTTCTGAAAACGATTTAGCTTCCTGTGCCGCTTTAGCTGCCCGAAGTGAAACTGTATCATACTTGGACGCCAGGATTTCATAAGCTTCCGACGCAGTTTCCACTTGCCCGGACTGAACCATATTGTAAGCCATTTCGGTCATTTCGTTGAAATAGCCGAAAGCTTTCTCCATAACTTCAGTTGTTGCCCACTTGTCAGCAAGCGTAGACGAAAATGTCGAAATATCAACGAGCGTTCCGGCGGCCGTTTTTCCTTCTTTGTTAAGGGTACCAACTTGCTTGGCTGTGTCAATAAGAATATTTTTAAGCTCTTTAGATGACGCGCCTGCAAGTTCGACAGACTTCCAGTCCATAAGTGACAAATAGCCGGCCGAATATGACTGATTGAGATTGTACATGACTCGGCTAAACTCAGCGGCACCTTTTCCGGCGAAAGCCGTAGCATTTGCGATGCCCTGTATCATCGGAATCAGTTTTTCAACATCGCCGCCAGAGGCTGTCATTTGTGCAAGGGCCGATGTCATATCTGTGAATCCATATGATGTTTCGTCTGAGAACCACATCAGACGATCCAGATATGTATTTATGGTGTCAATGTCTTTGCCAGTGGCGTTCATCAGGGTCTGCACGGAAGACAGTTTTTCACTGTATTTAGTCCAGCCAGCCTGAATTGGATCGATCGTGAGTCCTTTGACAAGGGCCTTACCCTGCTGATAGATGTCGTGGGTAACGGACCGAATCAACTGCCGGGCAGCTTCTTCCATAGCAACAAACTGCACCCGGACTTTATTTGCACTGTTGAGGAGTCCTTCGACATTTACACTCTTAGTGGCATTTCCAAGGTCTTTCATTCCCTTGACGCCGTCTGCCATTTTGAATGCATCGTCGAGTTTGTTAACAGTTTTAAGAGACTGTGCAGCAGCCGCTTCAAACTGCTTGTTCTCGAGAGTTAGCTGGGCTACTCTGTTGTCAATAGAACTTGCCATTACCCAGTAACCTCCTTCCAAACCTGATCAGCGATTGAATCGAAGATCGGTTTGAGCACCGGATTTATGTAGTCTTGGCCTTTAACATAGCCACCGGTCCCTGTACCATGTCCGTACTGAAGAATGATTGCTATGTTAACGCCCTTATTTGTATGCGTGTTTAAAAAGACCAGATCATATGCGCCGTCTTTCTTGACGACCTCATATGTCCAGCTTGCGGCTGTTTCGCCGCTATCTACGGGAGTGGCCGCTGCCAATCGCTGACAACCATAGCGACCATAGCGATTTAGAATCTTTTCTACACGAATAAGATTCGCTCGCTTAAGGAACTTCTGCATATTGCTGAAGTTTCCACTAGTTTTGACTTTAATCAACAGCGGCCCTCCTTTCATTTAGCCTCGGGTATTATACTTGGCCCTACGAGCAGCATTTATAGCTGCATTCTGCTTTGCAGTCTGCGCTCTGGACATCTTCTTCTGTGGTTTCTGACGCTCATTCATGACATCGATCAAAGTCATGAGACGACTAAGATGCCACTTCTGAGCTTCCCAGGGAATCCGCAGTTCAGTCATCCAAGCATATATTAATTCGCTAGTAACCGTTTGATTACTATTTTTCGAACCGCCGATATGTTTTACTGTGGTGGCTGTCGACTGTTCATTTATATATGCTTGGATAGTTTCGAAATCTTTCGGCCCAAGTCGACTTACTGTCTGCAGATCAACTGGTGTTAACGACATGCATCGGACATAGTCGAGTGTCTCCGCGACAGTGCGATTTGGGTCTTTTTTGAGATATGCTTTATGCCATCTTGACTCCCATTTTGAAATCGAGATGAGCGAATGTTCAAGTTTGAGTACAGTCTCCGGCAGATAGTCGAAAGTCTCCGTTTTCGGATCGAACAACTCAGTCTGCGGGACTTTTATGATCAGCATTAGAGAGCCTGCAGGGTCGCCGGCGCAGACTTCTTGGCCGCAGCCAGAAGATCCTTGGGCATCAGGTTCTCCAGGAATATACGGGCCTTCTCTTCGTCAGTCACCAGCTGCATAAAGAGCTTGTCGTAGGCCGGAGTCTCGACGAACGCGCGAGTGAGCTGCGGGTCTTTGTGGAATCCGCGGCCGTCAGTTGTCTTCTCACCATACGCACGCCAGAGGAGGTCACGGAACATGAACACGACAGCAGCAACATTCTTGGCCTTGATGGCTTTCTCGAATGCAGTGCTGAGTCCGCCGGGAACAGAAAGCTCCGCTTCCATCAGTTCGGTCTTATTGAGGTTGAAGTAGAAGTCCTCTTCGCGCTCCTGATCATCAAATCCTATGTACTTTATGGTCTCTTTAACCATTTTGTGGTATCTCCTTTCAAAAGTCATTTATAAAAGTTCGGACCCAGAAAAGCGGACTTTTAATTCTATTTATTTTTAAAATATATAAAAAATTAATATAAAATAAAAATAACTTAATATAAAAATCCGTTTTTCTG
>JABLTK010076365.1_pt1 | contig 28317 bp, 28 predicted proteins | sample 7160131 | NCBI WGS metagenome assembly JABLTK01 (sample SAMN14651221, study PRJNA627086) | human gut metagenome | isolation source: feces | host: Homo sapiens
CCGGAGACGCCGGAGGCCCCGGAAGCCCCCGCCCCCCAGCCCACCGCTCCTGCGGAGGGCGCCCTTTCTGCCCCGCCGGCGCTGACGCTGCAGGCAGACGGCGGCACGGTCACTGCGCTGCTTCAGCCGGACCGCTGGAGCTATACCACCGCTGGCGGAAGCACCGCCGGGACAGATCTTCTCTCCGCAGAAACCACCGCCATCCCGCTGGAGGACATCCCGCAGCTGCCCACCCGGCAGGAAACGCTGGCGCTGGACTTTGCCGTCCCGCCGGACACGCTCACCGTCCGCAGCTGGGACGAGGCCGGCTGGGGCATCCTCCCCTCCGATCCCATGGAGGGCTCCGTTCAGGGGACGCTGCTGACGCTGGACTACTCGGCCTTTGAAAAGCGCATTTACGAGCTGACCGCCCTCTGGCAGCAGCCCCTTTATTCCGGCGCGGCGCGCTATCTTTTCCGCTGCACGCCGGAGCTTTCCTTTGCCATCGGCGGCGGCACGGAGATCGCGCTGGACGGGCTGACCTTTGTGGACGATCCCCAGGTCTATCCCCTCATCGTGGAATGCGGCAAGGCGGTGCTTTGTCCCCTGTATCCCGGCAGTACAGGCGACACGGTCCTGGCGGCGCTGCCGCCGGAAAGCGACGAAGCGGAGCCGGAGCAGGCGCTGGCGCATTTCGTCATCAACGGCATGGACTACGCCCCGGCTCTTGCCGAAGCAGGCGTCTATTTTGAGCATCCGGACCCGGCCTACGCCATCACCGATCTGGACGAGACCGACGGCTATCTGGAGATCGCCCTTCAGGAATGGGGTCCCAGCGACGATTACGCCACCACCTTCTTCCGCTTTGACGGCACGACGCTCCGCTGCATCGGCAAGCTGGAGGGGCTGGTCTTCAGCCCCGTGCTGGACTGGTCGGACATGGAATTCTCCGGCAGCGGTACGGTGAAAAGCTATTTCCGGCTCGGCGTTTTGCAGACCTGGTTTGCCGACGCGGAATATGCGCTGAACAGCCGGGGCTGGCTGGTGCGGCAGCCCCAGACGGAATATGCCGCCACGCAGGAGTTTCCCGTAACGGTGCTGCAGCCGGTATTCCTCTGGTCCGGCGCAGACAAGGACGCCGGCGCGCCCGCCACCGGCACAGCCCAGCCCGGCGAAACGCTGACGCTGGTGGGGACGGACGATCTGCTCTGGGTCCGGGCCCGGGAGGAAGGGGGCACTTCCCGCTGGCTGAAGCTTTCCGACGCCTTTGCGCTGGAAACGCCCGATGGCCCGCGCTTTGGCGGCGAGGTGCTGGAAGGGCTCTGCATGGCGGACTGACCTTGAAAAATCACAATGCAAAAGGCCCGGCGAACCGCTCGCCGGGCCTTTTGCGACCCAATCTTTATAAAACCTTACTGAGGAATTCCTTCAAACGGGGATGCTGGGGATTTCCGAAAACCTCCTCCGGCGACCCCTGCTCCAGCAGCTGGCCCTGAGCGATGAACAGCACGCGGCTGGCCACCTCCCGGGCAAAGCCCATCTCATGAGTGACCACCACCATGGTCATGCCATCCCGCGCCAGCTCCTTCATGACCTCCAGAACCTCGCCCACCATTTCCGGGTCCAGCGCAGAGGTCGGCTCGTCAAAGAGCATGACCTCCGGCTCCATGCACAGAGCGCGTACGATGGCCACCCGCTGCTTCTGTCCGCCGGAAAGCTGGGCCGGATAAGCCCCGGCCCGGTCTGCCAGGCCCACCCGCTCCAGAAGCGCCATGGCCTTGGCTTTGGCCTCCGCCTCGGAGATGTGCTTGACCTTCATGGGGGCCAGCGTCAGATTTTCCAGGATCGTCTTATGGGGAAAGAGATTGAAATGCTGGAAGACCATGCCCATCTTCTGCCGGTGCAGCGGCAGATCCACCTTTTTCCCGGTAATATCCTCGCCGTCAAAGATGATGCTGCCGGAGGTGGGCGTTTCCAGCAGGTTCAGCGAGCGGAGGAAGGTGCTCTTTCCGCCGCCGGAGGGGCCGATGACCACGGCCACATCGCCCTTTTCGATGTCCACCGTAACGCCGTCCAGCGCCTTGATGGCCCCCTTATGATAATATTTCTTCAGATCCTTTACCTGGATCAGCTCATGTCCGGTCACCGCGGCTCATCCTCCTTTCCAGCTTTCCGAAGACCTTGCTCAAGACAAAGGTCAGAATGAAATAGACTACGCCCACGATCACCAGCGGCTCGATGGGCAGCATGGTGGTGCCCTTCACCAGCAGATACTGGGTCATCAGCTCGCCCACGAAGAAGGTGGAGGCCAGCGAAGTATCCTTGACGATCATGATAAACTCATTGCCCAGCGCCGGCAGGATGTTTTTCACCGCCTGGGGCAGGACGATATACCACATGGTCTGCTTCTTATTGAAGCCCAGGCTCAGGGCGGCCTCCGTCTGGCCGGGATCCACCGCCTGGATGCCGGAACGGATCACCTCAGAAACATAAGCCGCGCTGTTGCAGATCAGGGCGATGCAGATGCACAAAAGCTTCTGCTTGTTCAGCGCCGGGATCAGCATGGGCAGCCCGAAATAGAAGAAATACAGCTGCAGCAGCATTGGCGTGCCGCGGATAACCTCCACATAGATGGCCGAAAGCCACCGCAAAGGCAGGATCTTGGACATCTTCATCAGCGCCAGCGCCGCCGCAAGGATCGCGCCGAAAAACACGGTGATGGCGGAGATCAGCAGGGTGTATTTCACACCCTCGATAAGAAATTTGTCCCAATATTTCAACAGGATCGCCCAAAGCTTCTGCCAGTCGATAAATTTGAAGCCGGTGGACGCCAGAAAAAGCGGCGTCATATTCATAGGTTTCATCTCCATTCAGCAGGGCCGGACGCCTTTTGCGGTATCCGGCCCGGGGTTATTTTTTCGTTTGGGATGCTCAGTCGAGGGTGACCTCGGTGGCGGCTGCAGACTTGCCCAGCTCCACAGCGGCCTCGTACCATTCGCCGTAGTAGCCGGCCTCATAAGCCTTGGCCAGCGCGGCGTTGACGGCCTCCAGCAGCTCGGTCTCACCCTTCTGCATGATGATGACATTGGCCTCATATTCTGCCTTCACATCAAACTTCCATGCGCAGACCATCAGATCAGGGTTGTTCTGGCAAATCATTTCGCCGTTGCCGGTGGCCACGGCCAGTGCCTCGATGTTGCCGCTCTTCAGCTCCAAAACGCCGGTGTCGATGGTGCCGATGGTGATGGGGTTGGCGTCGGCCAGCTGATCCTGCACCAGCTGCATCTGCAAAGAGGAGACCTGCGCGCCCACATCCTTGCCGGCAAAATCCTCCGCCTTGGTATAGGTTTCGGCGTCGTCCTTGCGGATCAGCAGAACCTGCTCGGTCTCGTTTTCGCCGGCATAGTAATAATCAGACATCTCATAGTTCTCTGCGCGATCCTCCGTCCAGCTGAAGCCGGAGATAGCCATGGGCACGGAGCCGGTATAAACGGCGGTCTGGCAGGCATCAAAGTTCATGGCCTGGATCTCCAGGCTGACGCCCAGCTCCTGGGCAATGAAGTTGGCCAGAGACACATCAAAGCCCACATACTGCTCCTGGCCCTCCTTGGAGGAGTCTACAAACTCCATGGGGGTGAAGTCGGGAGAGAGGGCCACGGTCAGGACGCCGTCGGCCTTGATCTGCTCCAGCGCGTTGGCGGGCGTCTTAGGCTCCTCCGCCTGCTGGCCGCTCTGGTTTGCTTCGCTGTTGTTCTGGTTGTCCTCGCTGTTGTTCTTGGCTGCTCCGTTATCCTGGTTGCCGCAGGCACAGAGCAGAGCCATCATCATGACCGCCATCAGAAGGGCGATGATCTTCGTTGTCTTTTTCATAAGAAGGTTCCTCGTTTCTTTCGTTTTGTGATGGCATAATTATACGAACTTTCGGATTTATATGCAATACGCAGCCTTCACGAACCTTCCAAAAAATCATAGGATGCTTTTGTATGCTCTGCACAAAAGCTGGCGCTGCGCTTCCGGATCCCCGCCGTTTCCGCAGGATCTGCCCGCGTTTTTTGCCGCATAAGGCGTTTGGTCTTATGCATATTCTTCGGCTCCGCCATCCGGGATTTTTCCACAAAGGAAGTGCCGGGAAGCTGGCGGCGACCAGCTCCCCGGCGGAAGAAAGTAGTGAAACAGTGACTTCTGAAGAAATTCGCGCGTCCTTGCGGCATTTTTCCGCCCGGACAGCAGCTTGGAATAATTATACGCAAAAAAAGAAATCCATGCAATGCACCGTTTCCATAAAATCACAGTGCGCCGCATGGATTTTTTTAGTATATCCGTTATGCCGCTGCCCCTGCGCTCAGGGCTGCCCGGCAAAATGATATGCCAGCAGCAGATCCACCACCCGGCCATAGCTGCGAACGCCCTCCGGCTGGCCGGCGGATTTGATATAGGCATTGTTGATGGCGCTGCCCGCCTGCTGCAGCGGCCCCGTAAAGCGCGCCAGACTGGCGTTCAGAACCCGGATATCCTGCTTTGCCGCGCTGCACAGCGCCTGGGACCGGGCCCGGCTGGCTTCCGGATCCTGACTGTAAAGGGCGTTGCTGGCATAGATATAGGCGTTGAACCATGCGGAATACTGCAGACGCAGGTCCTGGCTGTCCTGCAGCGCCAGCCACGCCGCAAAATTACACTCCGCCTCCGGGCCGATCCCCAGCGCATGGGCCCGCTCATGGGCGATATTGAAGGGGATATGGGTATCCACCACATCCGAGCTGACAATGCTCTCCCCCGTCCAGGGGAAATAATAGCCCGCCAGATCCACCAGCGACATGATCCGTCCGCCCAGAAGACTCCGCTTGACCAGCCCGGGACGCGGCGCGTCAAAGACCGTATATTCCGCTGCCAGCGTCTCATATTCCGCGCTCACCTGCCGGGAAAGGGCCCGGAAGGGGCCGAAATCACATTCGCCCGTGGCCTTCCGCGGCACCTGCTCCGCCAGACGGTTCACCTGCTCCACTGCATAGTCGCAATATTCCTCCAGCTGTGCCTGGGTATATTGCTCCGCCGTCAATCCCATGCGCTGGGCCAGCGGCGGTGCGGAATGCTGCACCATAAACAGCGCCATGAATAAAAATACCGCCAGCGCCGCAAAAAAGATCACTCGGCAAAGCCCCCGGCCCAGCGCCGCCCACTGCTTTTTCCACAGGCCGCGGATCAGCCGATAAAGCACCAGCCCCAGCGCCAGCCCGATGAGCCACTCATTGATGGGAATGGGCAAAACGCCGGTAATCCGGGAAATGCAGGCGGCCGTGTGCTGGGCCAGCCCGCGGAGAAGCGCGCCCGCCGCCGGGCTCTGATGGGAGATCAGCCAGATCCCCGCCGCTGCGGCGCAAAGGAGCGCCGCCCACAAAAGCCACAAAAACCAGCGCACCGGCGGCCGCGTCCCACGATACCGGCGATAGCCCCGGGCCACCCGGGCGTCCTGCTTGCGAAGCCGAGCCATTCCCCGCTTCAGCGCTGCGCTCCAGTCCTGCTTCATATCCTTTCCTCCTCCAGCGCCATGGCCCGCTGCTGCTTGGAGCGGGAGCAGACCGCAAGGCCGAAGCGCCGCCGGTATTTCTCCGCCAGCGCAGAAAGGGCCTGCTCCGTGCCGCTGCAAAGCTCCAGCTCCGCCTCGGTAAAGGGAACGCTGTGCTCGCCCCGGAAAAGCCAGCCCTCATCCCATGAAAGGAAAAAGGTCAGCTCCTCTGTCTGCCGCTTCTGGACCTGCCGGACAAAGGACGCGCCGCAGACCGGCAAAAACCGCTCCGCCCGCAGCGCCGTCCGGGCCTGCGGCGGCAGCTCCGGCAGCAGCGCCAGCCTTTTTGCGCCCTCCTCCACCGTCTCCGCCGCCGTCTCCAGCTCCAGCCGGGAAAGGCCGGAGGCCCGCCCCTTGAAGGTGCAGACGCCGCGCCCGTTTTCCCGCCGCAGCCGCAGCGTCCAGCCGTGTGTGGAAAGGATGCGGGCCGGATCGTCATAATAGACTGTCTCCATCTTCCGTCGCCTCAGCGGCGTCAACGGCCGGGAAAGGGCCCGATCTGCCAGCATGGCCTGAAAGCAGCCCGCGTCTGCCGGGCTGAACTTCACTTCGATCTCCATGCAGCTTCCTCCTTCCCTGTTCAGCCCTATCCTACCACAGTTTTCCTCCGGTTTCAACCGCCGCCGCTTTATGACAAAAACCTGTCTCCGCCGTCAAAATCGGGCTTTACAAACTCGCCCAAACCCGCTATCATGGAACATAATATCATCGGTCTCCGCAGAATATGTTTCTCAGGGAGGTTTTATTCATGAAGTATAAGACAGATATCCAGATTGCTCAGGAATGTACCATGGAGCCCATCACCGCCATTGCTGCGCGGGCGCATGTGCCGGAGGAATATCTGGAGCAATACGGAAAATATAAGGCCAAGATCGACCCCGCGCTGCTGCGCTCCGACCGGAAGGACGGCAAGCTGGTGCTGGTGACCGCCATCACGCCCACCCCCGCCGGCGAAGGCAAGACCACCACCACCATCGGTCTGGCCGATGGCCTGCGCCGCATCGGGAAGAATGCCGTCGTGGCCCTGCGGGAGCCTTCTCTGGGGCCGGTGTTCGGCGTCAAGGGCGGCGCCGCCGGCGGCGGCTATGCCCAGGTGGTCCCCATGGAGGATATCAATCTGCATTTCACCGGCGATTTTCATGCCATCGGCGCGGCCAACAATCTGCTGGCCGCCATGCTGGACAACCACATCCAGCAGGGCAACGCCCTGGGGCTGGATCCCCGGCGCATCACCTGGCGGCGCTGCATGGACATGAACGACCGGCAGCTGCGCTCCATTGTGGACGGTCTGGGCGGCAAGGCCAACGGCACGCCCCGGGAGGACGGCTTTGACATCACCGTGGCCTCCGAGATCATGGCGGTCTTCTGCCTTTCCTCCTCCATTGCCGACCTGAAGGCGCGGCTGAGCCGCATTATCGTGGGCTATACCTATGGCGGCGCGCCGGTGACGGCCGGCGATCTGAATGCCGTGGGCGCTATGGCAGCCCTGCTGAAGGACGCCCTCAAGCCCAATCTGGTGCAGACGCTGGAGGGAACGCCGGCCTTCGTCCACGGCGGCCCCTTCGCCAACATCGCCCATGGCTGCAATTCCGTCATGGCCACCCGCATGGCGCTGAAAATGGGCGACTATGCTGTCACGGAAGCGGGCTTCGGCGCAGATCTGGGGGCGGAGAAGTTTCTGGACATCAAATGCCGCATGGCGGGCCTGACGCCGGATGCCGTCGTCGTCGTTGCGACGGTGCGGGCGCTGAAGATGCACGGCGGTCTGGACAAAAAGGCGCTGGACCGGGAGGATCTGGCGGCGCTGGAACGGGGCATCCCCAACCTGCTGCGCCATGTTTTCAATATGAAGCAGGTCTACCGTCTCCCCTGCGTGGTGGCGGTGAACCGCTTCCCCACGGATACCGACGAAGAGATCGACTTCATCATCCGCAAGTGCCGGGAGCTGGGCGTCAACACCGTCCTTTCCACCGTTTGGGCCGACGGCGGCCGGGGCGGCGAGGCGCTGGCCCGGGAGGTCGTCCGGCTCTGCCAGGAGGAACAGGGCGACTTCACCTTTGCATACCCGCTGGACTGCTCCATCGAAGAAAAGCTCCGGGCCATCGTCACCCGGATCTATGGCGGCCGGGAGGTCTCCATCCTGCCCGCCGCCCAGAAGCAGATCAGCCGGCTGACGCAGCTGGGCTTTGGCGGGCTGCCCATCTGCGTGGCAAAAACGCAGTACAGCTTTTCCGATGACCCCGCCCTGCTGGGCGCGCCGGAGGGCTTCACCGTGACGGTGCGCAATGTCAAGGTCTCTGCCGGGGCGGGCTTTCTGGTGGCGCTCACCGGGGATATCATGACCATGCCCGGCCTGCCGAAGGTCCCCGCCGCCGAGCGGATCGATGTAGACGACAACGGGCGTATCTCCGGCCTGTTTTGAGCCGGGCTCTTCCCCAACGCTCTGCGCCGCAGCGGATCGCTCCGCCTGCGGCGCTTTTCTGTCCGCCGGCAGGGGACGGTCTGCATATTCTACTGGGCATTTTCATAGGATTTGCCTAATTGACGGCGGCAGCTGCCGCAGCTATAATGAAAGCAGCGCGGCAAAGAATCTTTACCGCCATTCTGAAGCTGGGAGAGATCATTTTATGACAGACGCACCCTACATCCTTTCCTGTGAATCCACGGTAGATCTGCCCTATTCCTATGTGACCCAGCGGGGTCTGCCGGTGCTGTTTTATTCCTATCTGGTGGACGGAAAGGAATATCCGGACGACATGGGCCGGGATCCGGCGGCGCTGCCCCGGTTTTATGGCTTTCTCCGGGAGGGCAAGCTGCCCTCCACCTCGCAGATCAATGTCTTTCGCTATGTGGATTTTTTTGAGCCGCTGCTGCAGAAGGGCGATGTGCTGCATATCGCCTTCGGCTCCGGCATGACGCCCTCCGTCCAAAACGCGCTGGAGGCTGCGGATCTCCTGCGGCCCAAATACCCCGGCCGCAAGCTCTGCATCGTGGATTCCCTTTGCTCCTCCTCCGGCTACGGTCTGCTGGTGGACGGCGCCGCCGACCTGCGGGATCAGGGCGCTTCGCTGGAAGCGGTGGAGCAGTGGGCGCTGGCCAACCGGGATCAGGTCCATCATCAGTTTTTTTCCACCGATCTGAAGTATTTCAAGCGCTCCGGCCGGGTCTCCGGCGCGGCAGCCACCATCGGCTCCATCCTGAGCATCTGCCCCATCATGCGGCTGGACGACGCAGGGCGCATCATCGCCTACGACAAGGTCCGGGGCAAAAAGGCCGCCATCCAGCGCACGGTAGACACCATGGCCCGGCACGCCAGGGGCGGCGAAGCCTATGCGGACAAATGCTTTATCTGCCATTCTGACTGTCTGGCCGACGCGGAAGCCACCCGCGATGCCATCGCAGCCCGCTTTCCCAACCTTCGCGGCCCCATCCGCATCTGTGATATCGGTACCATTATCGCTGCCCACAGCGGCCCCGGGACCGTTGCCGTCTTCTTTTTCGGCGACAAGCGCCAGCCTGACCAGCCGTGATCCTCTGCAGCGCCATGCCCAAAGCTTCCGGGTATGGCGCTTCTTTTCTGCGCGGCGGATTCTTTAGCAGAATCTTTGCCGGTTTTCTGCTATACTTCTACACGAATACACGAAGAAGGGATCTTATGCAGACAAAGCGACATTATTTTCGGAATTTCGGCTATTGGTTCTTTTTTTTGCTGGGGGCGCTGCTGTTGGGCCTGCTGCTGCAGACCGGGCTGAACATTCAGAATGTAACGCCCATGCTCTTTACGCTGGCCGTCTTCTGTATCGCGCTGACCACCCGGAGCTATTTCTGGGGGATCTCCGCCTCGCTGGCCTCCGCGCTGATCGTGAACTACGCTTTTTCCTACCCTTATTTCGATTTTGGCTTTGCCATTCCGGAAAACCTCAGCACTGCGCTGGTGCTAACGGCGGTCACCTGCGTGGCCGGCATGCTGGCGGCCCGCATCCGCCAGCAGGAGCTTCGGGAAGCGGAGAGCGCGCAGGAGGCCGCCCGGGCCAAGCTGCTGCGGGCCATCTCCCACGATCTCCGCACGCCGCTGACCACCATCTACGGCTCCTCCTCCACCATTCTGGAAAGCGCGGACAAGCTTTCGTCGGAGAAGCAGCTGGCCTTGGTGGCAGAGATCCGCTCCGAGTCAGACTGGCTCATCCGCATGGTGGAAAATCTGCTGACCGTTACCCGGATGGACCAGAGCGGCGTCTCGCTGAATAAAACGCCCATCGCTGCGGAGGAGCTGGTGGACGCGGTGCTGATCCAGTTTCGGAAGCGCTATCCCCAGCAGCCGGTCACGGTGGAGCTTCCGGAGGAGTTTATCTGCATCCCCATGGATCCTCTGCTGATCCAGCAGGTGCTGAGCAATCTTCTGGAAAACGCCGTCCAGCACGCAGAGGGGATGCAGCATTTGACCCTGCGGGTCTATCCCCGGGGCGCCGACGCTGTGTTTGAAGTCCAGGACGACGGCCAGGGCATCCCGCCCCAGCTTTTGTGCAAGCTGTTTTCCTCGCCGGTGAGCACGCCCACGCTTTCCTCCGATGGGCATCGGTCCATGGGCATCGGTCTCTCCGTCTGTGCCGCCATCATCCGTGCCCACGGCGGCGAGATCCAGGCGGAAAACAGCCCAAAGGGCGGCGCGCTGTTTCGCTTTACTTTGAAAATGGAGGTCGGCGACCATGAGCAACAATAAATACAAGATCCTGATCGTGGAAGACGACGGCAGCATCCGCACCTTTGTCACCGCGCTGCTGGAGAGCAACGGCTTTCAGGTGGTCACCGCCGGCACGGCCAGCGCCGGGCTTTTATCCTTCTGCTCCCACCGGCCCGATCTGGTGGTTTTGGATCTGGGCCTGCCGGATATGGACGGCATGCGGATCATCCGGACCATCCGGGAGGAATCCCCGGTGCCCATCATCGTGCTTTCCGCCCGCATCACCGAGCAGGACAAGGTGGAGGCGCTGGATCAGGGCGCCAATGATTATGTGACCAAGCCCTTCGGCCCGGCGGAGCTGCTGGCCCGGATCCGGGCGGCGCTGCGCAGCATCATCTGGAACAGCAGCGGCGACACCAGCAAGTCGCTGGTGCTAAAGGATCTGGAGATCCGCTTTGATCAGCGGCAGGTCCTGGTGGGCGGGCAGGAGGTCCGCCTGACGCAGACGGAATACAATATCGTGGTGCTGCTGGCGCAGCACGCCGGAAAGGTCCTGACCTATGCGGCCATCATCCGGGAGATCTGGGGCGTTTCCGATCCCGGCAGCATCAAAAAGCTCCAGGTGAACATGGCAAACATCCGTAAAAAGCTGGGGGCCCGCCCCGGCGCGGAAAATTACATTGCAAATGAGCTTGGCGTGGGCTATCGGATGACAGACGGCTGAACCCGCGCAAAGCAAAGCCTCCGCATACTGCGTATGCGGAGGCTTTTTGCAGCTTTTTGCAGCTTTTTCCGGACAGAAAAAGCGCCGGGCTTGCGCCCGGCGCTCGTTTTGGTTTTGATGAGAGCTCTGTAACGGTGTGGATTAGACCAAACCCTGAGCCATCATGGCATCGGCGACCTTCATGAAGCCGGCGATGTTGCCGCCAGCGACCAGGTCATAGCCCAGGCCGGCATGCTCAGCAGCTTCCACAGAAGCGCTGTAGATGTTCTTCATGATCTGATGCAGCTTGGCATCGACCTCTTCCGCGGTCCAGCTCAGGCGTTCGCTGTTCTGGGACATTTCCAGAGCAGAGGTGGCCACGCCGCCGGCGTTAACAGCCTTGGAGGGAGCCACAACGCAGTGCTCCTTCAGGTAAGCCAGAGCCTCGTTGGTGGTGGGCATATTGGCGACCTCGATGTAATACTTCAGGCCGTTCTTGACCATCTGCTCTGCTTCGGGCATACCGATCTCGTTCTGGTAAGCGCAGGGCATAGCGATGTCGAACTTCTCGCCCCAGACCTTTGCCTTGGGAACGAACTTGCAGCCGAACTTGTCCGCGTAATCCTGAGCGCGGTCGCGGCCGGAAGCACGCATCTCCAGCAGGTAGTCGATCTTCTCATCGGTGGCGATGCCATCGGGATCGTAGCAGTAGCCGTCGGGACCGGAGATGGTGACGACCTTGCCGCCCAGCTGAGCGACCTTCTTGCAGACGCCCCAGGCAACATTGCCGAAGCCGGAGACGGCGACCGTCTTGCCTTCCATGGTCTCGCCGAAGTGCTTCAGGACTTCGCAGACATAGTAGGTCGCGCCGTAGCCGGTAGCCTCGGGACGGATCAGGGAGCCGCCGTAGCTGAAGCCCTTACCGGTGAGAACGCCGTTCTCCCAGACAGCCTTGATGCGCTTATACTGGCCATACAGGAAGCCGATCTCGCGGCCGCCAACGCCGATGTCACCAGCGGGGACATCCACATCGGGACCAATGTGACGCCACAGCTCGGTCATAAAGGCCTGGCAGAAGCGCATGATCTCCATATCGGACTTGCCGCGGGGATCAAAGTCGGAGCCGCCCTTGCCGCCGCCGATGGGCAGGCTGGTCAGGCTGTTCTTGAAGGTCTGCTCAAAGCCCAGGAACTTCATGGTGTCCAGGGTAACATTGCTGGCAAAACGCAGGCCGCCCTTGTAGGGGCCGATGGCGCTGTTGAACTGAACGCGGAAGCCGCGGTTGACATGGGGCTTGCCGGCATCGTCCACCCAGGTCACACGGAACTGGATCTGACGATCGGGCTCGCACATTCTCTCCAGAACGGCGTACTTCTCGTATTCAGGGTGCTTCTCCACGATGGGCTCCAGAGACTGGAAGACTTCCTCCACGGTCTGCAGGAACAGCTTCTCGCTTCCGTTGCGGGCCTTGACTTCGTCAAGAACTCTCTGCATGTAAGCATTCATTGGTATGTACCTCCCAATAAAAATTTTACGGACTTCCAGGGGGCCTTCCGGCCTGACCCTACAAATACATCTTAAAACCGACGCCGCCAAAAGTCAAGGTATTTCCCGATAAGAAATCGTCAAAGAACCGATTTTTTCCTTATTTTTTTCGTATACTTTTCCGGCTTGGCGCCAAAATGGGCTTTTTTTACGCAAAAGGCCCCGTTTCCTTTGAAACGGGGCCATTGGAGACCAGAGCTTTTCGTTCAGTCCTTCCAGATCTTCTGCAGGGCCGCGCAGATGGCCGTGCCTGCCACCAGCGTCACCAACGCCTCGGGAATGGCGTTTCCAACGCCCAGCGCCGTCAAAATGGCCCAGACGGAATCCCCAAAGCCCTGAAGATAGGGCTCGTTGCGGAAGAAGAGGACCAGCAGGCCCATGAAAAACAGCGTGTTGATCAGCGGCGTGGCCAGGCAGGTCAGCGCCGTGCCCAGCGTGCGGTTCTTATTCTTGAGTCCTCGATAGATCAGGCCGGGAATGCCGCCGGCCAGCAGCCGGGGCACCAGGCACATGACCATGGTCTTCCAAAAGCTGATGGACAGCAGGGTCACGCCGAACTCGTCCATGCCAAAGCACTGGAAGAAGGAGGTCAGGCCGAACACCGCGCCCATAATCAGGCCAGCCTGCGGCCCCAGGACCACGGAGGCCACGGCCACCGGGAGGGTCAGAAAGGTGATGGAAAGCGGCCCGAGCTTCAGATAGCCCAGGGGGGTGAAGGCCATCACCAGAAGGATCGCGGTCAATACAGCCAGCTGTACCATCTGACGCATTTTTTTGTTCTGCTTCATAATTGCTCCTTTTCCCGCTGCCGCTCCCCGTCTTTGGAGGATGCCGCACGGGTCATATTATTTATGAAATCGCCTTACCGGCGTTTCACACGGTTTTGCTCCCAGACCAGCCGCAGCCCCAGCAGCACCAGCTCCGGCTCGTGGCAGGTCTTCGTCCGGCAATAGGGCAGGATGGCGTCTGCCAGGCCGCCGGTGGCAATGACGGGAAGCTCCTCCGCCCCGACCTCCTCCCGCAGGCGCTCCACCAGCCCGTCGATCATGGCCGCCGCGCCGTAAATGACGCCGGAGGTCATGGAATCCACGGTGTTTTTGCCCAGGAGGGCCCGGGGCCGCTCCAGCGAGATATCCGGCAGCGCCGCCGCCGCAAAGGAGAGGGCCTCCAGCCCGGAGCGCACGCCGGGACAGATCATCACACCGGTGAGCTGTCCCCGGCCGTCGATGAGGGTCAGCGTGGTCGCCGTTCCCAGATCCACCACCGCCAGCGGCGGGGTCTGCAGGCTCAGGGCCGCAACACTGCAAACGGCGATATCGCTGCCCACCTGAGAGGGGATATCCACCCGGATATCCAGCCCGGTCCTTACGCCGGGCCCCACGATCAGCGGCCTGGTATGGCAAAGCTGCTCTACCGCCGCGGAAAAGACCGGCGTCAGCGGCTTCAGCTCGGAGGAAAGCACCGCCCCATGGATATCCCGGGGGTCTACGCCGCGCATGCGCAGAAGCGCATCCAGCAAAACGGCGTATTCGTCTGCCGTCCGGCTGCGGGAGGAGGAGAGCCGCGCGGAAAACAGCAGCTCCCGCTCCCGGAAAACGCCCAGCGTGATATTCGTATTGCCCAGATCCGCCGCCAGCAGCATAGCGCCGCCTCCTTTATCGGTATTTCACAGGCCGCCTCAGCGCACGGCTCAGGCCTGCCACTTCCAATCCCGGATCTCCGGCAGATCCTGGCCGTATTCCGCGATATACTGCTTGTGCTCCACCAGCTTGTCCCGCATGAGCTGCAGCAGGAAGGCGCCGCGGTTGCCCAGCTGAGGCAGGTTGTTGACCACATCCATCACCAGATGGAACCGGTCGATGGCGTTCTGCACCCGCATATCAAAGGGCGTGGTGATGGTACCCTCCTCCTGATAGCCCCGGACATGGAGGTTCTTATTGTGCCGGTGGTAGGTCAGCTCGTGGACCAGCTTGGGATAGCCGTGGAAGGCGAAGAGGATGGGCTTGTCCTTGGTGAACAGGCCGTCGTATTCCTGATCGCTGAGCCCGTGGGGATGCTCATAGTCCGGCTCCAGTTTCATCAGATCCACCACATTGACCACCCGGATCCGGACCTCCGGCAGATACTGCCGCAGGATGGTGACGGCGGCCAGCACCTCCAGCGTGGGCGTGTCGCCGCAGCAGGCCAGGACCACATCCGGCTCCTGCCCCTGATCGTTGGAGGCCCACTGCCATATGCCGATGCCCTGGGTGCAGTGCTTGACGGCCTGCTCCATGGTGAGCCACTGGGGCCGGGGATGCTTGGAGGTGACCATTACATTCACATAGTTCTTGCTGCGGATGCAGTGGTCAAAGACGGAAAGCAGGCAGTTGGCGTCCGGCGGCAGATAGAGCCGCACCACATCGGCCTTTTTGTTGGCCACATGGTCCAAAAAGCCCGGATCCTGATGGGTAAAGCCGTTATGATCCTGCTGCCACACATTGGAGGACAGCACATAGTTCAGCGAAGCGATCTCCTCCCGCCAGGTCAGGTCCTTGGTGACCTTGAGCCACTTGGCGTGCTGGGAAAACATGGAGTCCACAATACGGATGAAGGCCTCGTAGCTGTTGAAGAAGCCGTGGCGGCCCGTGAGCAGATAGCCCTCCAGCCAGCCCTCGCACATATGCTCGGACAGCATGGAATCCACCACCCGGCCATCCTCCGCCAGATATTCGTCGCCGGGGACGGTCTCCGCGTTCCAATCCCGCTCCGTGGCCTCAAAGACCCGGTTCAGCCGGTTGGACATGGTCTCGTCCGGGCCGAAGACCCGGAAGTTTTTCGCTTCCGCGTTGAGCTTGAAGATATCCCGCACAAAGCCGCCCAGCTCGATCATATCCTGGGCCTCCACTGCGCCGGGCGCAGGCACGGCGATGCCGTAATCCCGGAAATCCGGCAGGCGGAGATCCCGCAGCAGCTTGCCGCCGTTGGCATGGGGATTTGCGCCCATCCGCCGGTCGCCCTTGGGGGCGATGGCCTTCAGCTGCGCGCAGGGCGCGCCGTTTTCATCGAAAAGCTCCTCGGGGCGGTAGCTCTTGAGCCACTGCTCCACCAGACCCAGATGCTCCGGCTTGCTCATATCCACCGGCACCTGATGGGCCCGGAAGGTGCCCTCGATCTGCTTGCCGTCGGCGGTGCGGATGCCCGTCCAGCCCTTGGGAGACCGGAACACGATCATAGGCCAGCGGGGCCGCTCCTTCACCCCCTGCTCCCGGGCCTTCTTCTGGGCGGCGCGGATATCCCGCAGGCATTTGTCCAGCGTATCCGCCATCATCCGGTGGGCGGCCATATGATCTGTCCCGTCGCCCACCTCCACAAAATAAGGCTTCCAGCCGCAGCCCTCGAAGAACTTTTTCACCTCGTCGTGGGTGATGCGGGCAAAGACGGTGGGGTTGGCGATCTTATAGCCGTTCAGGTGCAGAATGGGCAGCACCGCGCCGTCGGAGGCGGGGTTCAGGAATTTATTGCCGTGCCACGCGGTGGCCAGCGGGCCGGTCTCCGCTTCGCCGTCGCCCACGACGCAGGCGGCGATCAGATCAGGATTGTCGAACACCGCGCCGAAGGCGTGGGAAAGGCTGTAGCCCAGCTCGCCGCCCTCATGGATGGAGCCCGGCGTCTCCGGAGCCACATGGCTGGGGATGCCGCCGGGGAAGGAAAACTGCTTGAACAGACGGCGCATGCCCTCCTCGTCCTGACTCACATTGGGATAGACCTCGCTGTAGGAGCCGTCCAGCCAGTCCTGGGCCACCATGGCGTTGCCGCCGTGGCCGGGGCCGGAGAGATAGATCATGTTCAGGTCATACTGACAGATCAGGCGGTTCAGATGGGTATAGATAAAGTTCTGGCCGGGGACGGTACCCCAATGGCCCACGATCTTCTTCTTGATATACTCGGGCTTCAGGGGCTCCCGCAGCAGGGGATCGTCCAGCAGATAGAGCTGCCCCGCGGAAAGATAATTGGCTGCGCGCCACCAGGCGTCCAGCTTTTGCAGCATGGCTTCCGTTACCATAGTCGTTCCTCCTGTATTAAATATGCAGAAATTTCGATTCAAAGTCATTATACTGCACTGCAGAAAAAATGTAAAATGAATTTTCTGCAAATGCACCTCTGGCCGGACTTTTCTACCCGCTGCGGAGGGAAAGCCCGTGATATTTCCCAATCCTTTCATTTTTATTTTATAAAATTTGCCAATTTACCCTGTAGCCGCCGCATGATATATTGTTCTTAGGCCATTTGGCAAATCTGAAGAGAGAGGTAACCTTCTATGGAGCTGCAAAGGATCTTTCCCATGGTGCTGGCCGCCACCCTGACCACCTTCCTCCGCAAAAGCAGGACCTGGTTTTTCGTGATCACCGGGTTCTTCGCCCTGAACTCCCTGCTTCGCTTTGCCGCCTGGCTCTGGATCTCTTCTCAGGAGTCGCCGGACGCGCTGGCCCCGGTTTTCCGCTTTGTGATCCGCACGGAGCCGGATTCCCACTTTTTGCTCCTGTTCTTCTTCGCCGCCCTGCTCCTCCGGGAGAGCAAGGTCAAAAAACAGCCTTAACAACAAAGCAGCGGAAGCCAAAAGGCTTCCGCTGCTTTTCTCAGTTTTATCCGTTTTGTCCGTTCGCGCTGAACTGCGCCAGATTTCGCCGGAGGAAGAGCACGGCCATCACCAGCACCGCTCCCTCGGAAAACACCGGCGTCAGCCAAATGGCGCTGCCGCCGAACAGGCCCGCCAGCGTCAGCAGCACGGCGCTCTGGACGATCAGACCCCGGCCCGTGGAGATGCAGATGGCCGGCTTGGCCCGCTCCAGCGCCGTCAGATATCCCCCGATGAACAGGTTGAAGCCCAGCATCAGGTAGGAGAAGCTGTAGCGCCGGAAGGCGAAGACGGAATACTTCACCAGCTGCTCCGTGGCGTCGGCCAAATAAAGCCGCACGATCTGCGGCGCAAAGGCATAAAGCCCCGCAAAGCAGACCACCGTCAGCCCCGCCACCGTCACCAGCCCATAGCGCAGCAGCTTGCGGCAGGCGCCGCCCTCCCCCTTGCCGTAATGATAGCTCACCAGCGGCTGGGAGCCCTGGGCCACGCCCAGCATCAGATTGATCAGCAGGGTGTTCACATAGGCGATGACGGTATAGCTGACCACACCGTCCTGCCCGATGCAGCGCAGCACCGTCCGGTTGAACAGCAGGATCATCAGGCCATTGCAAAGCTCGGTCACGCCGTCGGCAAAACCGATGGGCAGCAGCCGCTTGTAGATATGGGGATCGAAGCGGAACCGCCGCAGGCGGAAGGAGCATTTTGGGCTGAGGAAATGCCGGAGGTAAATGATGCAGGTCAGCAGCTGGGAAAGCCCCGTGGCCACCGCCGCGCCGAACACGCCCATATCCAGCCAGAAGATGGCAATATAATCCATGACGCAGTTGGCCAGACAGCCGGTGACCACGCAGATGGTGGCCAGCCGGGGGCAGCCGTCGGTTTTTACCAGGACCTCCAGATTATAGGAGATGATAAAGCAGGCGCTGAAGGGCGCCAGGCCAAAGAGATATTCCCGCACATAATCTGCGGTCGCCTCTGTGGCGCCCAGCAGCCTGCCGAAGGGCTCCTCCAACACAAAGACCAGCACTGTGATCACCAGGCCGATGCCCAGTAGCAGCACCAGGTTCTGGGAAAACAGCCGGTCAGCCTCCTCCCGCTTTTCCTGGGCCAGATAGATGGCGATGATGGTGGAGGTTCCCACGGCGAACAGGATCGCCAGGGAAAACAGAGCGTTGGTGAAGGGAATGGCCAGGTTCACGGCGCTCATGGCATATTCCCCCACGCCCCGGGCGACCATCAGGCCGTCCACCATGGAATAAAGGGAAAATACCATCAACGACGCGGTGGTCGCCGTCACGAATCGGGTAAAATCAGAGCGTAAGCTCTTTCCTGCCAGCTGCAAAATAACAAATCCTTTCTCGTCGCGCCCGTGGCGCTGTTTTTCGGCGTTTGCCGTTGGATTTATTATAGCATAGCCCGGCCGGGCTTCGTCAAGCGCGGAAAAGCGCGCCATTTCTGCCGGTTTTCCGGGGATTTCCGGTCTTTTGAAAAGGAAAATCGCCGTCCTGCCCGTTCCTGCGCCGTCCTGTGCGTTCCTGCGCCGTCCTCAGGCCTCCAGCGCCTCCAGCTCCTCCATGGCCTCCGCCTGCGTGTCCGCAGAAAAAAGGAACCGTCCGCCGGCGGTATAGACCTGATAATGCCCATAAACATATTGGATCCGATACATTTGCTTTGCCTGCCTTTCGCTGTTTTCTGTTTCTGTGCTCAGTTTAGCCTGTTTGCTGTCCGATAAAAACCACAGCTTCGCAGCTTACCCTTCTGTCACAATGTATTTACATTTTCTTCATACATTTTTTGAAGAAATACCTTGACAGGCGAAGTAATGTGTTGTATGATAGTGCCATCATCCAGAGAGGAGGCATCCCCCATGTCACTGACATCTGATATCATCCGCGGTCATACGGAGGCGATCATCCTGGCCCAGCTGCTGGACCACGACAGCTACGGCTATGAGATCAACAAGGCCATCCGTGACCGGACGGATGGGGCCTATGAGGCCAAGGAGGGCACGCTCTACACCGCCTTCCGCCGGCTGGAGCAGGCCGGTCAGATCCGCTCCTACTGGGGCGACGAGACCAGCGGCGCCCGCCGCCGTTATTATGCCATCACCGAGGAGGGCCGAAAGGTATTTGACCAGCACCGGGAAGAATGGGACCGGGCAAAGACAATGATCGACGCGCTGATCCGGCGCGAGGAACAATAACGATATCAGGGAGGTATCATTATGAACGAGCTGTTTCGGGAACTGGTGCGGCAGCGTCTGTCCGCCGCCAAGGACTGCCCTGCAAAGGCTGACATCGTGGAAGAGATCACTGCGGATCTCACAGAAAAATACAATGAGCTGACAGCCGGCGGCATGGAGCCGGAGGCAGCCCGGGCACAGGTGGAGGCCGGCATCGGCGACCTGAGCGAGATCGTTTCCTTCATCAACGAAGCCGACCGCCGCACAGAGGAAAACCAGAAGGCCGGCAACAGCAACCCCTTCGCCGGTCTGGACGAAGCCATGCGCCAGCTGGGCAAGGCCTTTTCCTCCCCCGCCTTCAAGGCCGTCGCCGACGACCTGAAAAGCGCCGCCTCTCATGGAGCCGCCGCCGCGCGGGATGTGGCCCGTGACGCCCGGGAGCCGCTGCGCAATATGGCCCACAGCATGAAATCCTCCTTCCGGCAGGCGGCAAAATCGCTGAACATCCGCTTCAGCTCCCATGGCAGCGACTGCCGCTATGATTACACCGTGCCCTCCGAAGGCCTGCTGGGCGTGGATGTCCAAACCGCCTCCGGCGATGTGCTGTTTGGCGTCTCGCAGGACGACAATATCTACATCGTGGAGCTTACCGACAGCCAGCTCACCGACGAGCAGCTGGCCCAGATCCAGGTCTCCGACGACGGCATCCTCCGGATCCGTCAGGGCCAGCGCTCCAGCGCAGGCTCCGTGCTGTTCTCCTATGGGATGCTTCAGTCGGATTTTGAGATCTATCTGCCCCGCCGGGCCTGGAACCTGCTGCGGGTGGCCACCACCGGCGGCGATGTGACGCTGGAAAAGGGCATGGAGACCGCCCAGCTGGTGGTGGAGACCACCTCCGGCGATGTGGAATGCCCCATGCAGCAGAGCGGCTCCGCCCAGGTGAAGACCACCTCCGGCGATATCCACCTCTCCGGCGCCTGCGAACGGACGGAGCTGGCTACCGTCTCCGGCGATATCGATGTGGAGGGCTCTGCCCAGATGCTGCAGGTAAAATCCGTCTCCGGCGATCTGGAGGCCACACTGGACAATATGCCCGCCGAGCTGGCGCTGGAGACCGTCTCCGGCGACACCAAGCTCCGCCTGCCGGACAACGCCGGCTTCTCCCTGCGCTATCAGCGCATCTCCGGCGACATCCGCTCCGACTTTGACCTGCGCACCTCGCTCAACGCCAAAAGCGGAACGGCCGTCTATCTGGACGGCGGCAACTGCACCTACAGCATGAAGACCGTCTCCGGCGACCTGCGCATCTACCGCCGCTGAGACAAACGCCAAAAACAAAACAGAACAGGAAAACGCTCTTGAAAGGAGAGAAATCATCATGAAACGCATTTATAAGGACCGTGCCAATAAAAAGATCTGCGGCGTCTGCGCCGGCGTCGCGGAATATCTGGATGTGGACCCCACGCTGGTCCGCGTGATCTGGGGCGTGGTAGGTCTGGCTTACGGCGTAGGAATTCTGGCCTATCTGGTCTGCGCCTTCGTCTTTCCCGACAAGAGCGAGCTCCAGTGATCCGTCTGGTTTGTCATTTTAACATCTGAAAGGAGTTTTCATTATGAAAAAGCTGATCAAAGCCGCGTTGTTCTGTGCCGCCGCTGCCGGTTTCATCCCCTATGACCTGCGCAAGACTGAGGAGGGCGAGGTCCAGTCCCGCTCCCTGTTCCTGGAGATCCGCAAGAAGGAGCAGCCCAATGGCGAGACGCAGGTCCAGGTGTCCTTCCCCATGGTGGAGCGGGTGGAGAGCTTCGGCAAGAAGCTGGCCCAGCAGCTGAAGGATTCCTGCACCGGCAAGGAGGCCTGCCAGGAGCAGGCGGAGGAATGTGCTTGCGATGCGGAATGTGCCGCCCAGGCCGGAGACGCTGATGCCGCCTGCGCCTGCGCTGAAGAAGCCCAGGCCTGCGACGAGGAGGCGTCTGCCTGCCCCTGCGGCCAGCAGCCGGAGGAGCCTCAGCCCACAGAAGCCTGAAGCGATTTCTCTCCTTGTAAATAATAGCAGAAGCGCCAGCCCGAAGGGGCGGGCGCTTGTGTGTCTTTTCTGCGGTTTCATTGATTCAGGCCTGCCCTGCCGGCAGCACGGGGACCCGGTCTATGGTGACGACGGCAAAGTAATTGCCGTCCAGCCGCCGCACCAGATCCTTCACGGCGGCCCGCACCTGCTCGTCGGTGAGCTTCAGATCAAAGGGGCAGGCCACATCAAAAATCACATTGGTATGGGTGGGGCCCGCCACCATGCGCAGATCGTGGACCGTCACCCGGGGATCCAGCAGCCGCACCAGCTGTTCCATCTGCTCCCGGACGCGGCAGACGGTCTCATTGTTGGTATCAATGGGATCCATGTGGATCACTGCCTGACAGCCGAAATTATCCCGCAGGGCCTGCTCTGCGCAGTCAATGGTATCGTGCAGCGCCAGCAGATCGCCATCGGCCGGGACCTCCGCATGGAGGGAGATCATCAGCCGCCCCGGCCCATAGTCGTGGACCATCAGGTCATGCACGCCCCGGATCTCCGGGAAGGACAGCACCAGCTCCTGGATCGACTGCACCAGCGCCGGATCCGGGGCCTGACCCAGCAGCGGGCTGACGGTATCCTTGGCCGCGCCGTAGCCTGCCCGCAGGATCAGCACCGCCACCAGGATCCCGGCCCAGCCGTCCAGCGCCACATTGCACCAATGCCCCAGCAGGGAGGAAAGCAGCACTGCCGCCGTGGCGGCGCAGTCGCTGAGGCTGTCTGCGGCAGTGGCCTTCATGGCGGCAGACTGGATCCTTTTTCCCACCGCCCGGTTATAGGCCGCCATATAGAGCTTGACGGCAATGGCGCAGAGCAGGATCCCCACAGAGACCCAGCGGAACTCCACCGGCTCCGGCGAGACGATCTTTTCAATGGAGGTCTTAGCCAGCTCAAAGCCCATGAGCAGGATCAGCATAGCCACGATCAGCCCGGAGACATATTCCATCCGGCCGTGGCCGTAGGGGTGCTCCGTATCCGGCTTCTGCCCCGCCAGCTTGAAGCCCAGCAGCGTCACCAGACTGGAGCCTGCGTCAGACAGGTTGTTGAAGGCGTCGGCGGTGATGGCGATGGAGCCGCACAGGCTGCCCGCAATGAACTTGCCCAAAAACAGCAGCAGGTTCAGGGCGATGCCCAGACCGCCGCAAAGATAGCCGTATTGCTGGCGCACCCGGGGGTCCTGGGTCTGATCCCGGTCCGGAATGAACCAGCGGGAAAGCAAAGAGATCATATCATCCACCTCACAAAAAAGCCGCGGAAGGAGGTTCCTCCCGCGGACTTCAGTCTGCTGTTCAGAGCTTGGCGCCGCAGCTGTTGCAGAAGCGGGCGTCTTCGGCGATCACCGCGCCGCACTGCGGACAGTGCCGATCCGGTGCAGGCGTCTCCGGGAGCTTGAGCTCCTCCAGCTTTTCCTGCAGGGTCTGGATCTCCTGGGTCGCCGCCTGAATGCTGTCGCACAGCGCGGTCACCTGCGGATCCACCGCTTCGCCCTGCTGATACCGGGTCCACAGCAGGTCGCCGATCTGATTCTTGAACTCCTCGATGCTCTGGTTGTACCGGCGGATCTCCGCCTTCAGCTTGCCCTGCTCAATGGCCAGATTGGCCTTGTCTCCGGCAGTCTTGATGGCCGCATTGGCCATATCGCCGGCGCTCTTGGCCGCGGCGCTGAGCTTATCCAGTAATGCCATAGAAAAACCTCCTGTCTCGATGGTTTTACCGTTCCCTCTTCTGTTTACAGTATAGCACAGCAGGCCATGAAATTCCACGCTTTCCGCGAAAAAAACCTGTGAATTTTCCGTTTTTTCCCGTCTCCCGAAAAAGGGGCTTTCAAAGCGCCGGCTTTTATGCTATACTTTTCAAAAAGCCGTGCGAAGGAGAGGTGATTCCTTATGCTTTCCATCGGAAATCAGTGGGACAGCGTCCTGCGGGAGGATCTGCAGAGCGAGAGCTTTGCCCATCTGCAGGCGTTTCTGGATCAGGAATATGCCGCGGGCCCGGTCTATCCGCCCCGGGAGGACCTGTTCAACGCCCTGAAATATACCGATTATCCCGCCGTCAAGGCCGTCATTCTGGGGCAGGACCCCTACCACGGCCCCGGGCAGGCCCACGGGCTGGCCTTTTCTGTGCAGAAGGGCGTGGCCGTGCCGCCCTCGCTGCAGAACATCTATAAAGAGCTGCTTTCCGATCTGGGCTGCGCCATTCCCTCCCACGGCTGTCTGATCGAATGGGCCCAGCGGGGCGTGCTGCTGCTGAACGCAGTGCTGTCTGTCCGGGAGGGGCAGCCAAACTCCCATAAGGGCCAAGGCTGGGAGCAGCTGACCGACAGCATCATCCGCCATCTCAACGCCCGGGAGGAGCCTATGGTTTTCCTGCTCTGGGGCGCAAACGCCCGGCAGAAGCTGCCGCTGATCCAGAGCATGAACCATCTGGTGCTGACCGCGCCCCACCCCAGCCCCCTTTCCGCTTATCAGGGCTTTTTTGGCTGCCGCCACTTTTCCAAGGCCAACCAGTTCCTGCAGCAGGCCGGCATAGCACCCATCGACTGGCAGATCCGCGGCTGATTTGAAATAATCCTAAGGATAAAAAAGATGTAAAGGAGCGATCATCATGGCAACCCCTCATAATTCTGCGGAAAAAGGCGCATTTGCAAAGACCGTCCTCATGCCCGGCGATCCCCTGCGGGCAAAGTATATCGCAGAGCATTATCTGGAAAACCCCGTCCTGATCAACAATGTCCGGGGCATCCACGGCTATACCGGCACTTACCGCGGCGTCCCCGTCAGCGTCATGGCCAGCGGTATGGGCATCCCCTCCATCGGCATTTACAGCTATGAGCTGTTCCATTTCTACGATGTGGACAACATCATCCGCGTGGGCACCGCCGGCGGGCTGCATCCCCAGCTGCAGCTGCGGGATGTGGTCATCGGCATGGGCGCCTGCACCAATTCCAATTACGGCGCCCAGTTCCAGCTGCCCGGCGCCTTCGCCCCCATCTGCAGCTATCCCCTGCTGGAGAGCGCCATGCGTCACGGCCGGGACATGGGCCTGCGGATGCAGGTGGGCAATCTGCTTTCCTCCGACACCTTCTACAGCGCGCTGGACGATCCCAACGGCAAATGGATGGAGATGGGCGTGCTGGCGGTGGAGATGGAAGCTGCCGGCCTTTACATGAACGCCGCCAAGGCGGGCAAAAACGCTCTGACCATCTGCACCATCTCGGACCATATCGTCCGGGGCGAGGCGCTGGACGCCGAGGCCCGGCAGAGCAGCTTTACCGACATGATGGAGCTGGCCCTGGCCGTTGCGGTGGATCTGGCGGAAAAGGAATAAATACGCTTGCAGACAGGCGTGTTCGTAAAAGAATCGATCCTCCGTATGGCCCAAGCCATACGGAGGATTTTTCATGCCTGATCTTTGCGGCCGGCCTGTCCCAGTGCAAGCCCGCAGGGGCTGCCCCGGCGGAGCGAAGCCGCGTTATTTTAATTCTTTCCTATACAAGCGATCTGTCCCGCCGCCGTAATTGACAATGTCTTTTTGATAGCAATAGCCGTATTTTTCATAGAATCCAACGAATTCCGTCGGGATATAGGTCCTGTCAAAGCCGATCTCTTTTGCATAAGCGTTTGCAGCATCGATCAACCGCTGGCTGATCCTATGCCCCCCGGCAGGCTTCCGTCACAAACACGCTGGAGATCCATGGATATCGTTCAGGCAAGGGATAATAGTCCGTCTTCATGATGGTGGCCATTCCTACGATCCGGCCCTCTGCGATTGCTGCAAACACCCTTTCCCAATCGGTAAACCGCCATTCCCTGAGAACCTCCAGCATATGGGCTTTTACCGCTTCCCATGAGAAATTTTCAACAAAGCGCACCAGTTCTTCCGCCAAATCCGTGTCTTTGCCCACTGTTTTTATTTCAAGCGCGTCCATAGAGCGCGATTCCCTCCTTGCAGCTGTCGTCCTGTGCTTTTATTTGGCGTTCCAAGCGCGATAGTGCTTCATCTGCAGGAGGAACACGGCGATCAGGAGCAGGGCGCAGAGGGCATCGACCACCAGCCCCGCCAGCGAGCCGCGATAGGTCCCGCGGACGAGCCGCCAAAGGACGCTGGCCGTCCAGACCACGGCGCAGAAGGCGCACAGGAGCAGCAGGATCAGGCTGGGCTTTTTCTTCATGGCAGGTCCTCCCTCTTTCCTTGCGGTCTCAGTCGATCAGCTCCGTATGGATGCGGCTGACGGTGGGTGTGCGGGGCTGGGCCTCCTCCGTGGGATAGCCCAGCGCCAGGGCGGATACGGGCCAGAAGCCGTCCTGCAGCTTCAGCCGGTAAAGCAGCTCCATGCTCTGGTCCAGCGTCTCGATAAAGCCCCAGAGATAGCAGCTGCCCAGGCCCAGCTCCGTGGCCTGCAGGTGCATATTCTCCACCACGCAGGCGGCGTTTGCCACATCCACCGGCCGAAGCTGCCCCTGCTGCTCCCGGACGGACACCAGGATCAGGCAGGGCGCGCCGTAAAGGGGATCCCGCTGGGTCTCGCCGGTGCGCTTTTGAAAGTTTTCCGTGATGGCTGCCAGCAGCGCCGGATCCCGGACGACGGTGAGCTGAATATTTTCATAGAGCCTGCGCCCCACGGGGGCGGCGTTGCCCGCCTCCAGCACCGTGCCCAGCGCCCGGGCCTCCACCGGCGTTTTCTGATAGCTCCGGCAGGACTGCCGCCGAAGCAGGACCTCTCTGAATTCCATAGGATTGCTCCTTTCTTCTTACAGGGTGAAATTGCCTTCCCGGAAGATGGCGACCTCCTGCCCGTCCCAGGTGCGGCCGGTGATGGAGAGATCCTCCGTGCCCACCATAAAGTCCACATGGGTATCCGACCGGTTCAGGCCGTGGGCCTCCAGCTCCTCCTCCGTCATATGTTCGCCGCCCTGAATGCTCTCGCTGTAGGCCTGACCGAAGGCCAGGTGGCAGGCGGCATTTTCGTCAAACAGCGTGTTGTAAAAGAGGATCCCCTGATTGCGGATAGGACTGTCATAGGGGACCAGCGCCACCTCGCCGAAATAGCTTGCGCCCTCGTCCACGGCGATGGCCGCCTGCAGGGTCTCCTGCCCCACCCGGGCGTGGGCCTCCACGATGCGGCCCTTTTCAATAACAAAGTGGAAATCCTCGATCAGGTTGCCGTCGTGGCACAGGGGCAGCGACGCATAGACGATGCCCTCCACGCCGTCCCTCCGGGGCGCGGTGAAGATCTCCTCCGTGGGGATATTGGCCATGAACTCCTGCCCCCGCGCGCAGGTCCCGCTGCCGCCGGTCCAGATATGGCCCTGGGGCAGATGGATCGTCAGGTCCGTGCCAAGGCTGTTATGGTAATGCAGCGATTCCAGCCGCAGCTCGTTGAGCGTTTCCATCCGCGCCTTGAGCATGGCGTCGTGCCTGCGCCAGAGGGCCACGGCGTCGCCCCGGCCGGTGATGCGCACTGCCTTGAAGATGGCGTCCCAGAGCTGCGCCATGGCCTGCTCCTCCGGAACGCCGGGGAAGACCCTTTTGGCCCAGGAGGGGATGGGGACCGAACCGATGCACCAGGGGAAGCCGTTGGACATCTGCAGCCGGTAAAAGGGCTCCAGCCCGCGGGCGGAGGCCCGCTGATTGCGGAGGATCCGCTCCGGCAGGACGCCCTTCAGGTTTTCCGGGTCGCTGGCGGAGATGGACAGATAGGCCGCCCCCGCCTGGGCATAGCCGTTGAGCATCGTCTGCTGCCACTGGGGCAGGCTGTCGAACACCTCGTCGGCGGCGCAGAGATAGCGCATCCGGGTCAGGGCGTCGTCCCGCCAGTTCAGGATGACCTCCCGTGCGCCGGCATCGTAGGCCGCCTGCGCGCACAGCCGCCCGAACCAGGCGCATTCCACCGGACAGGCCAGCACCAGATCCTGCCCCGGCTGCACATTGACGCCGATCTCTACCAACAGCTTTGCATATTCCTGATATCTGAGATCCATCTTGCTTCGCTCCTTTTCTGCCCCGGCCGCTTACTTTCCGTTGCGCTCCAGCAGGGCGTATTTGATATCCCAGAGCTTCTGGGAAAGGTCTACATAATAGGGATGAGGATTTTCAAACCGGGCCACCGCGTCCCAGATCCGGCCCATGCATTCCCGGCAATAGCTGCGGATCTCCTGAATGTCCCGCTTTTTATGGACGCAGACGCCCTTGTCAAACAGCTGCACCTGCAGGGGCCGGGCGGTGAAGTTGGTGGCGGTATATTTTTTCCAGGTATGCTCCGGATCAAACAGCACATAGGGCTGATCCTCCGGGATGACCTCGTCCCGCAGGGTGAGCACATCCGCCCGGTATTTGCCGTCGGTCTTGTCCGTCAGACGCCAGACCTGCTTGAAATGGGGGTTGGTGATCTTTTCTACATTTTCCGAGATCTTGATCTTTGGAATGATGGTGCCGTTCTTGTCCTCGATGGCTGCCAGCTTATAGACGCCGCCAAACACCGGCTCGCTGGAGGAGGTGATCAGCCGCTCGCCGATGCCGAAGGAATCAATGCAGGCCCCCTGGGCCAGCAGATCCCGCACCAGAAACTCATCCAGCGAATTGGACACCACGATCTTGCAGTCCTTCATGTCTGCCGCGTCCAGCATCTCCCGGGCCTTGCGGCTCAGGTAGGTGATATCGCCGGAGTCGATGCGGACGCCCTGCATTCGGCAGCCCATGGGCTCCAGCACCTCCTTTGCCACCCGAATGGCATTGGGAATGCCGGACCGGAGCACATTATAGGTGTCCACCAGCACGGTGCAGGCGTTGGGATAGGTGAGCGCATAGGCCTTGAAGGCCTCGAATTCATTGTCAAACATCTGCACCCAGCTATGGGCCATAGTGCCCAGGGCGGGCACATGGAAGTCCCGCTCGCAGATGGTGCAGGCCGTTCCCGCGGCGCCGGCGATATAAGCCGCCCGGGCGCCCATGATGGCGCCGTCGCTGCCCTGCGCCCG
>JABLTK010075969.1_pt1 | contig 28266 bp, 28 predicted proteins | sample 7160131 | NCBI WGS metagenome assembly JABLTK01 (sample SAMN14651221, study PRJNA627086) | human gut metagenome | isolation source: feces | host: Homo sapiens
AATTATTACCCAAACTTATGTCCGGCGAATTGCTTGGGTCATATAATCTCTACCTTTTTTAGCAGAACCACCGGCAGAATCTCCCTCGACTAAGAATATTTCAGATTCACTAGGATCTTTACTCTTACAATCTGTTAATTTTCCATAGAAATTTGTTATTTCTAAGTCACCTTTTCTTCTTGTTAATTCTCTTGCTTTTTTAGCTGCAACTCTTGCTCGTGATGCTAGCATTACTTTTTCTATTATGGCTTTTGCTTGATCTGGATTTTCTAATAAAAATTTTTCTAATCCTGCTCCAAATACATTACTTGCTATCTTTCTTACTTCTACATTTCCTAATTTTGTTTTTGTCTGTCCTTCAAATTGTGGATTTGGATGCTTACATGATATAACTAGTGTTATACCTTCTTTTACATCATCTTGTGTAAGTGAATCATCTTTTTCTTTCAATATTCCATTATTTCTAGCATAATTGTTAATTACTCTTGATAATGCTAGTCTCACACCATCTTCATGAGTTCCACCTTCAACAGTATGAATATTATTAGTAAATGAATATATATTACTTGAATAACCATCATTATATTGCATAGCAACTTCTATGCTAATATTATCTTCTGCTCCTTCAACATACACTATATCATCATGCACTGGCTTCTTATTTGTATTTAATAATTTGACATATTCAATTAAACCACCATTATATAAAAACTCATCTTTTGCTCCTGTTCTTAAGTCACTAAGAATTATTCTTAATCCTTTATTTAAGAAAGCTAATTCTCTTGTTCTACTTTTTAATATTTCATAATTGAATACTGTTGTTTCTTCAAATATTTGTGAATCTGGTTTAAAAGTAACGGTAGTACCTGTTCTATTTGGATCACAGTCTCCTATTATCTCTAATGGTTTTACTGGGTGACCACCTTTTTCAAATCTTTGATGATAAATTTTTCCATCTCTATATACTTTTACTTCTAGCCATTCTGACAATGCATTAACTACTGATGCACCTACTCCATGTAGACCACCAGATACTTTGTATCCGCCTCCGCCAAATTTACCTCCAGCATGTAATACTGTAAATATTGTTTCTACTGTAGATACTCCTGTTTTTGGATGAACACCTGTTGGCATTCCTCTTCCATCATCTCTTACACTAACACTATTGTCTTCGTTTATAATAATTTCAATATCATCACAGTATCCAGCAAGTGCTTCATCAACTGAGTTGTCAACTATTTCCCATACTAAGTGATGAAGACCTCTTTCGCCAGTTGTTCCAATATACATTCCTGGTCTTTTACGAACAGCTTCTAAGCCTTCTAATACTTGAATATCATTAACTCCATACTCTTCTTTCATCTAATTCTCCTTCTCGTCTAAATTATATATTTTTGCTCTATCAACTATTTTCTTATTTATGTTTTTTAAGTCAGTAGTTGTTATAAATATTTGTATACTTTTATCTAATGATTTAAATATATTATTTCTATTTGCTTCATCTAGTTCACTAAATAAATCATCGAGTAATAGTATAGGTTTTATATCATAGTTTTCTATGAATATTTTTACCTCAGATAATTTCATTGCTAAAACAATCAGTTTTTGTATTCCTTGTGAACTATATTCTTTAGAATTATTACCATTTTGATAAAAAGTAAAATCATCTCGGTGTATACCATGATTTGTCATGCCTAAGTTTATTTCTTTTGTTCTATTTTTCTTTAAAAAGTTTATTAGTCTTTCTTTATCTTCTAAGGAATAGTCAGATTCATACTTAATTTCAATTTTTTGATTTTTACTGTAATTTTTAAATATATTGTTAATATTGTTATTTATTAAATTAATATATTTTTTTCTATATTCATATATTTTTATACCGTTTTCCACAATTTTTTCATCTAATATATCTAAATATCTAGTATCGAGATTACTATTTAGCATTAATTTTTTTAAGTAATCATTTTTATTCTTAATTAAAACAGTATAATTATTTAAATAGTGAATATATTCCTTATGCAATTGTGATAATTGAATATTTAAATAGTTTCTTCTAGTATTTGGTGAAGATTTTATAAGTTTTAGTTCATCTGGTGATAACATAATTATTCTATATTGTGATATAAAATCACTTAATTTTCTTTGCAGTTTTGAATTAATCTTTGTTTTCTTACCATTTTTGTCTAAAAATAGTTCTAAATTCTTCTTTGGACCATAATCAAAATAATAAACTTTTATCCTAAAAAAGTCTTTTCCTTCTTTAATTATTGATAATTCATTATTTGTTTTAAAAGATTTAGCTAAACTTCCTAAATAAATGGATTCTATAATACTTGTTTTACCTATTCCATTTTTACCAATAATGATGTTTAAGTTTGAAAAATTATCAAAGGTTTTTTTAGTATAATTTCTAAAATTCATCAGCTCAATTTTTGTTATATTCATTTTTAAACTTCATTTAACCCCCCTTTTTTAATTTTTATGTATTATAGATACACCTACACGACAATATAATTATAACATAAATTGACATATAAAAAAAGATAATTTTATATTTAATTATCTTTTTTTAATACTCTTTCTTCAAGTATAAATTTTAGTCTTGTTGCTCTTAAAATTTGATTAGATAATGATCCATATGATACATCAAATTCTAAAAAATCACCATTTCGAAATCTTATTGCGGACTTTTTAGGACCAAGTTTGAAATATTTATCTATTTTTTCTAGATTGATCCAAATACAGTCTTTATTTTCAGCAGATGATGTAGGAAAAAATATTATTTTTCTACTTTCCTCGACTATTATTGGTGATTTATGTGTTATGCCTAATAACTTTTTTGTTCCTTCTTTTCTACCTTCATAAGAACTTCCAAAGTATTCACAACTATGTTCAAGAATATTTAACACGGGAGTATCTATTATATATTCTGCATCAGTTTCTATTACTTTTGATTTATTCTTATCTATAGGTGCTATCATTTGTGTGTCATATGTTATTTCATAATTCATTATATTTTCCCCCTTTCTTTTTTAATGGCCACTATAATAACATATACTATTTGTCGAATTTTGTCGAAATATGTCGAAAAAGTAAAAAAATTTATTTTTTAAATTAAAAAAACGAATTTCTTCGTTTTTAGTATGTCTTCATTGGTAAAATTAATTCAATTAGTTCTTCATTTTCTGTTTCTTTTAATATTATTGGGTTAATTTCACCATTTAATAATATATATATTTCTTCTTGTGTAAATACTTTTAATGCTTCCATCATATATTTAACACTGAAGGATATTTTTATATCATTTTCTGTTTCATTAATAATATTTATTTTATCTTTTCCTTTTCCTTCTGTACTTGCAGCTCTTATAATAAGATCACTACCATTTATCTCCATATCCACTATATTTTTATCTTTTGATTGAGTTAAAGACGAAGCTGTATCTAATAAGCTATATAAATCTTTTAAATTAGCTTTTATTTTATATTTAAATTCTTTTGGTATTGAATTGTCTGTATTAGGATAAGTTCCATTTAATAATGATGTTTGAAATATTATATTATCAAATTTGAATAATGCTTTATTTGGAAATACATGTATTTCTAACTCAGACTCACTTCCAATTGTTTTAACAAGTTCATTTATATTTCTAGCTGGTATTACCATATTAATATTTTCATTATACATTGAATCTAATTTAATTGTTACTTTTGATAATCTGTAAGAATCAGTTGCAACACATTCGAATATATCACCTATTAACTTTATATTAACACCAGTTAATAATGGTCTACTTTCTTGAAGTGAACAAGCAAATGATGTTTTACTAATTATTTCTTTAAATTTTTGACTATCTAATTTTATAGGATGTTTAACTTCTTCTAATTTAATATTAGGAAAGTCTTCTTGATTAAAGCAAGGAAAATCATAAATTCCTCCACTTTCTGTTTTAAAAGATACTTCATTATTTTCAAAATTTTCTACTAATATATTTGTATTTTGTAATTTACTAATAGTATTTAGTAAAGTTTTACCATAAATTATTGTACATCCTACTTCATCTATGCTTTTAATATCTTTTTTGTCGATAAATGTTTGTATAGTAATATCATTGTCTGTTGCTGTTAGATATAGTCCGTCTTTTGTTAGTTCAAATTTAATACCATTTAATACAGGAATTATATTTCTTATTGATAAAGCTTTACTTACACAATTTAATCCTTCCATTAAAATATTTTTTTCTATTAACATTTTCATAATTTTTTTCCTCCTTATTTATTTATATATTTATTATTATTATTATAGAGTGTTAATATTGTTGATAACTCATTTATAATACGATAAATACTACATTCTTATGTAAATTTATCGTTGTTAAGATGTTAGTAACTTGTTAATTTATTCACATATTTTTTCTTTTAGTGTTTTTATTTCTTCTTGTAGGGTCGTGTTCGTTTTTAATTCATTAGAAATTTTTTCATGTGAATATATAACAGTTGAATGATCTCTTCCTCCAAATTCTAATCCTATTCTTTGTAGGCTTTCGTCAGTCATTATTCGACTTAAATACATTGCTATTGCTCTTGCATCTGTTACATTCTTTTTCTTCATTTTTCCTTTTAACATTGCAGGTTCTAAGCCAAAGTATTTAGCAACTATATCTATTATTTTACTTACTGAATTTGTTCTATATACTGTTTTTGAAACAAATTCTTGTAGAGCTTCCCTTGCTATATCTAGTGTTACTTCCGATATATTAAATGTTGCTTTGTAGGCAACTACTCTTGTTATTGCACCTTCTAAATCTCTTACACTACTTCCACAATTACTAGCAATATATTCTACCACCTCATCTTTAATATCTAAATCAAAATTATATACCATTATTTTGTTTTTTATAATATTTTTCTTTAAGTCTATATCTGGTGGATTAATAGATGATGTTAAACCCCATCTAAATCTTGTTTTAAGTCTTTCTTCTAATAGTTCATAGTCATTTATTGATCTATCAGAGGCTATTACAATTTGTTTTTCATTTTCATATAAGCTATTAAATGTATTAGTAAATTCCATTTGTGATTTTACTTTATTATCTAAAAATTGAATATCATCTATCATTAATACATCTACATCTCTATATTTTTCTCTAAATGCTTCTAAATAAGTAATATTGTTACCATATTTATTTTTAGTATTTATTATTGCTCTGTAATCATTTGCAAATTCTTCTGCCTTAATATATAGGACTCTTTTATCTGAATGAAGAACGATGTAATTGCCTATTGCATGCATTAAGTGAGTTTTGCCAAGTCCACTTTTGGCATAGATAAAGTATGGATTATATAGTTTACCTGGGTTTTGTGCTACCGCCATAGCTGTACCATAAGCTAATTTATTTGAATCCCCAACTATAAAAGTATCAAAAGTATGTTTTGGATTAAAATTACTTGAATATTTATAATTTTTTAAATCATTAAAGTCTTCTTCTATATTTTCTTCAATAATTCTTGGTTTTTCTTTCTTTTTTGACAATTTATCAACATCTTTTTGAAAAATATATTCAATAGTACATGTATCATTCGTTATATCATTTAATGTATCTTCAATTAATGTTACATAGTTTTTAGTTATATTTTGTAATAACAATTCATTGTTTGGCACTATAATAACTATTTTACTATCGTCATAAGAATGAATTCTAAGATCTTTGAATATATAATTATATGACATCAAAGATACTTTTGATTTTATTTTTGATAAGAATTTTACCCATATATCTTCAATATCCATATATATTTACTTCCTTTCTTTTTGTCTTTCTAAGATAAATTATAAATCAACTTTTTTTAATGTCAAAACAAAAAAATTTATTAACACTTATATTAACAAGATATCCACATTTTGTAAACATTTTTTTCCTTATATTTAGATTATTTTTTATAGTTATCCACAATATCAACAATTTAAAAATATTATGTAAACTTGAATTGTTAATAACTTGTTGATAAGTTAACATAAAATGTTGATACATTGTTGATAAAGTTAACATAATAAATTTAAAAATAAGTTAACATAATATTTTTTTTATGATAAAATGGTGTAGGAGAGAAGATAAATATGGATAGAATGCAGATAGAAAATTATTTTAAAAAGTTATATACAATTTATGAACAAAAAAATTTTGAAGAATTTATAAATACTTGTTTATGTTTTAATGTAAAAATAGGTGATTTAAATAAAAATATAATTCAAATAACTAAAAAAATTTTTGAACAGATATTGTCAATTTTGCCCGAAAGTAAGGCAAAATTCTCATATAAAGAATTTAAATATTCTTATAAAATAAACCTAGAATATAATTTACAGAATGTTTCAATACCTGACATCATAATTGATGTACCAGTTTTTGAAAATAATTATGAGAAAATAACAATAAAAATTTTAAATTTTTTAATAGAAAATAAAATGAATTCTAAAATTAAATTAATGAAGGTAGTTAAAAATCCTCTTTTGCAAATAAGAGTAGATAATGTTAACAATGCTAAAAAAATTATTAACTATTTTAAGAACGATGATGATATTGATAATGAAGTTAAATCAAGAATTATTCCATTTATACCTCAAACCAATTTGTTGGGAATTTCTTCTGAATATAGACCTTATAATTTTAAAAATTTTTATTTTGTACTTTTGTATGAATATTTTAGTAATTTTAATAAAGAAAAATTTGAAATTGAAAACTTTTCTTTATTAAAAGATTATTATGAATATGTATTAAATAAGTATAAAATTGAAAGAAAGCTAAATAAAAAAAGGATGCTGTTAATAATTTATAAAACATTAGACATTATTATTAATAATAAAGATATATTTGAATTATTTGATTATAACTCTTCTTTAGATATAGGTAGTTTTGAAATGAGTGAGTTTAATCTTAAATTGGATGAAGACAAAATGATATATTTTGAGCATAAAGACGATAAAAGAATTATTTCATTTGGCTGTGAGGATTATTTGAATGCTATATATTCAAAATTTTATGAAAATGTTATAAAAAAAGAAGAAAGTAGTAAATATTATAGTTATTTTTATAGTATATATAGTAAGATTTTATCTGATAACTATAAAAATGTTGCACAAGATTTGAATTTTTTAAATATGAATAATGATCATATTTATCAGTTAATGTTACTATTTTCAAGTGGTTTCTTTGCTTATAAAAAAATGGGATTTCCATTAGATGAAGTAAACAAAATATTAAAATTTACTATCAAAAAGAACTATAAAGTAGAGTTAGATATAAAAGAAGAGGAAGATTTTTCAAAAAAAGAAACCTTTATTTTTCCTTTAAATATTGAATATGGAAATAAGGTTATTGATACTTTTGATGGTAAAAAAACAACTATTAAGGAATATTTTAAAGAAAATAGTGTTCTTAATTCAATTCCTGTTAACTCTATAGTGTATCTAAAAGATGGTAAAATTGTAAGCGGAGAAGACTTTTTAAAAGATTTATATAAATATATAGATAAGTATCAAAATTTTGTGGAACTTAGGAATTCTTTAATAAATTTAATAGAATACAAATGATTGACTTTTTATTATCAATAGTTTATAATCTATTAAGCAAAGAAGGAATGGAGGATTAAATTATGAAAAGAACGTTTCAACCTAATAATAGAAAGAAAAGCAAAACATCTGGATTTTTAGCAAGAAAAGGAACTAATGTATTAAAATCTAGAAGAGCAAAAGGAAGAAAAGAATTAGCAAAATAACGAAATTACTTTTAAATAAGTAATTTTTTTATTATAATATTTTTTAGAGGAGTTATATGAATAAGAAATTTATTGTAAGAAAAAATGAAGAAATACAAGAAATTATAAAAAGTAATAAAAAGATTGTTAATAAGTATTTTGTAATATATTATGCAAAAAATGACTTAAATTATAATAGATTTTGTATAAGTGTTGGTAAAAAAATAGGTAAAGCACATACAAGAAATTTATATAAAAGAAGAATTAAGGATTTTCTTATGAAAAATAATATTAATTCTTCATATGATTATGTTATAATATTAAGGACTGCTATTATTGGAGTTCCTTATGAAAAGTTAAACATTGAACTTATTAAGGTATTGAAGGGAGAAAAATAATGAAAAAGAAGATAGCTTTAATTCTTTTATTACTTTTAACTTTATGTGGGTGTACTAAAAGATTTAATGTTGAAGGAACAGATGGGGATAAAAAAACTACAAAATCATATGTGTCAAATATTATTTGTAAACCAGAGGAAGAAAAGAATATTAATATTTATAAAGAACATAAAGATGACTTATTAGTTGATTATGATAAATTACCTGCTTGTGAAGATTTAAAAATTACTTCAGGTGGTTATGAAGGATTATGGACATCATTTTTTGTTAAACCATTGGCTTGGGTAATTGTTAAATTAGGATTACTTGTTAAGAGCTATGGATTATCCATAATGATTATCGGTGTTATAGTTAGAGCATTAATGATGCCATTAACTAAAAAATCAAATAATATGAATGCATCAATGCAAAAAGCTCAAAAAGAATTGAATGCTCTTGAAAAAAAATATGCTAATAAAGGTGATGATAAAGATGCATTAATGGCAAAAAGTCAAGAAATGCTAATGATTTATAAAAAATATAATATAAATCCTATGTCAAGTTGCTTATTTGCATTTATTCAATTACCAATATTTTTTGCACTATTAGAAGCTATTTATAGAGTTCCAGTATTCTTTGAAAAAAAATTCTTGGTATATAATTTAGGAACAACACCATTAGAAGGGTTAATGGCTCAAAATTATTGGTATATTATATTAATATTATTAATAATAGGAACAACATATATTTCATTTAAAAATATGAATATGAATACAGCTGATGACATGCAAGCAAAACAAATGAAAATGATGAGTACTTTTATGGTTGTATTTATATCTATTATTTCATTTAGTTTACCAACATCAATTGCATTATATTGGATTGTATCAAATGCATTTACAATCGTTCAAAATATTATATTAAAGAGAGGTAAGTAAAAAATGGAAAAGTATAAGTTTCAAGCAAAGAGTGAAGATGGGTTATTAGAAAAAGCATTAAATGAATTAAATGTTAAAGAAGAAGATGTTATAACAAAAACATATGAAGAAAAAGGTGGACTTTTCAGTGGAAAAAAATACACATTAGAAGTTGTTAAACTTAGTGATATTGCTGAAGTTGGAAAAGATGTTTTAAAAGAATTATTAACATCACTTGACATTAATGCTAATATTGAAACTATGATTAGAGAAGGTAAGATTAAATATCAATTACATTCTAAAAATAATTCATTATTAATAGGAAAAAATGGTCATATACTAGACTCAATCCAAACTTATGTAAGACAAGCTATTTTTACAGCAGTAGATATATATATTAATGTATCAGTTGATGTTGAAGGATATAAAGAAAAACAAAACTATTTCTTAGAGAAAAAAGTTAAGAAAATAGCAAAAGATGTATTAAAAACAAAAGTTGATGTTAAACTTGATCCAATGAATTCTTATGAAAGAAAAATTGTTCATGAGGCATTACAAAATTTTAAATTTATTATAACTGAAAGTGAAGGAGAAGATCCTAATAGATGTGTTGTAATAAAATATAGTGAAACTGAAGAGTAGAAATACTCTTTTTTAATGGACTTATTTATTTGTTTGTGCTATAATCTAGCGTGAAGAAAAGGGAGATTATTATGGAAGATACAATTGCTGCTGTCGCAACTACTGTTGGAGAAAGCTCTATTAATGTTATAAGAATTAGTGGTAAAGATTCAATATCTGTTGCAAATAGAATATTTTCGAAAGATATAAGTAATGTTTCAAGTCACACTGTACATTATGGTTTTATTATGGAAAATGGTGAGAAAGTTGATGAAGTTTTATTATCTGTTTTTAAATCTCCTAAAACATTTACAACTGAAGATATTGTTGAAATAAGTGTTCATGGTGGTAATTCTTCTGTTAATAAAGTTATGGAACTTATTTTATCTAATGGTGCTAGATTAGCTGAACCTGGAGAATTTTTGAAACGAGCTTTCTTAAATGGAAGAATAGATTTAACACAAGCAGAGGCAGTTGGTGATTTAATAAGTTCTCAAACTGAAAGTTCTAGAAAAATGGCTTTAAAGGGTGTTGATAAAACCATATTTAAAACAATTAATGAATTAAAAGAGAAGGTTCTTGCTTTAATTGCTAATATAGAAGTTAATATTGATTATCCTGAATATGAAGATGCTGTTGTTGTTACTAATGATTTAATAATTAAAACAATTAATGAAGTAAAAGAAGAAATAAATAAATTACTTAAAAATAGTAAAAAAGGATTATTGATAAAAAATGGACTTAAAATTGTCATTGTTGGTAAACCAAATGTAGGTAAAAGTAGTATTTTAAATGCACTTTTGAATGAAAATAAAGCAATTGTAACAAACATTAAAGGTACTACAAGAGATATAGTTACAGGTGTTTTAGTTATTGAAGGTGTTAAAATAGATATATTAGATACCGCTGGAATACGAGAGACTGATGATGTTGTTGAATCTATTGGTGTTAAAAGAAGTGTAGATGCAATAGATGAAGCAGATTTAGTACTATTTGTTGTAGATAGTGTTGATGGATTTACTGATGAGGATGCAGAAGTATTAGAACATATCAAAGATAAAGAGGTACTTGTTGTATATAATAAAAATGATGTAGTTAAAGACTATAAAAATGATAAATTAAAAGATTATGAAAGTGTAAATATATCTACATTTGATAGTGATATGATTTCTAAGTTAAAAGATGAAATAGCAAAGATATTTGATTTAAAAAGCATTGCTGAATCAAATTATATGTATATTTCAAATGCAAGACAAATAGCACTTTTAAATAATTGTATTGATATTATTGGTGATATAGATAATTCAGTTAAAAACAATGAACTTGTAGATATGATTGAAATAGATGTTAAAAAATTGTGGGAAACATTAAGTGAAATTACTGGTGAAGTAAGTAGTGATGATTTATTAGATGAAATTTTCAGTAAATTTTGTCTTGGAAAGTAGATGATATAAATGGAATATGATGTAATTGTTGTTGGAGGGGGACATGCTGGATGTGAAGCTGCACTTGCTTCTGCTCGTATGGGTGAGAAAACTCTTCTTATTACAATAAATTTTAAAAATATAGCTGATATGCCTTGTAATCCATCAATAGGTGGTAGTGCAAAAGGAATAGTTGTAAGAGAAATAGATGCACTTGGTGGTGAAATGGGCTATTGTGCTGATAAAACACATTTACAAATAAAAATGTTAAATGTTAAAAAAGGACCAGGAGTTAGATCTCTTAGATGTCAAGGATGCAAAGTTAATTATCCAAAAGTGATGTTGGAAACATTAAAAGTAACTAAAAATTTAGAATTAAAAGAGGCTATTGTTAAAGAATTATTAGTTAAAGATAATAAAGTATATGGAGTATTAACAGAGGATAATGAAAAAATTATAAGTAAAGCTGTTATATTAACAACTGGTACATATTTAAATTCTGATATAATGTGTGGTCATGAAAAACATAAAGGAGGTCCACATGGTGAAAAAAATTCTATTTTTTTAAGTGATTCATTAGCTAAAAATGGGATTAAACTTATCAGACTTAAAACTGGAACACCTCCTAGAATATTAAAAAATAGTATCAATTTTGATGAAGTGCAAGTTGAAGAAGGAGATAAAATACCACTAACATTTAGTAACTTTTATAAAGCAAGTTATGATGTTAATAATCAAAGACCTTGTTATTTGACTTATACAAATAAAGAAACTCATAAAATAATTATGGATAACCTTGATAAATGTGCTTTATATAGCGGAATGATAAAGGGAGTTGGTCCTAGATATTGTCCTTCAATCGAGGATAAAGTTGTTAAATTTAATGATAAAGATAGACATCAAATATTCTTAGAACCTGAAAGAAGTGATGATATTGAATATTATGTAGGTGGATTTTCTACTACTATGCCTCATGATATACAAGAAAAACTATTAAAAACTATGGACGGTCTTCATAATGTTGTTATAACTAAATATGGTTATGCTATTGAATATGATGCTATTGATCCATTACAATTAAAATTAACATTAGAAAATAAAGTATTAGAAAATTTATATACTGCTGGACAAATTAATGGAACTAGTGGATATGAAGAAGCAGCAGCCCAAGGTTTAATGGCTGGTATAAATGCAGTCCTTAAAATTCAAGGAAAAGAACCGTTTATATTAAAAAGAAATGAAGCATATATTGGTGTGTTAATAGATGATTTAATTAATAAAGGAATTACAGAACCATATAGATTATTAACATCAAGAGCTGAGTTTAGATTGTTATTAAGACATGATAATTCTATGATAAGACTAACTGAATATGGAAGAGATTTAGGTTTAATAAATAATGAAAAATATGATATATATAAGAAAACTATAAATTATATGAAAGAATTAGAAAAATATTTAGAGGAAACATATTTAACTCCTAAAAAAGAGGTAAATGAATTTTTGAGTTCATTAAATTCTTCTAATATTTATGGAAGAATATCATTAAAAGATTTAGTTAAAAGGCCTGAAATATCAATATATGATTTATTAAATTATATGAATAAAAAATATGATGAAAATGTTGCATTGATGGTTGAAACTGAAATTAAATATAAAGGATATATTGATAAAACAAGAGCTGAAGTTAATAAGATGTTAAAGCTTGAAGATAAGCAAATACCTAGTGATATTGATTATAATAAAGTACCAAATATAGCAACAGAAGCAAGGCAAAAATTTGATAAAGTAAGACCAATTACAATAGGTCAAGCATCAAGAATAAGTGGTGTTAATCCATCCGATATAACGATGTTACTTGTATATTTAAAAAAGGAATATAATAATGAATAAAGAAAAATTTAAAAAATATTGTAAGAATATTAATATTGAAATAACTGATGAATTATATGATAAACTATATAAATATTATGAGTTATTAGCTGAATATAATAAAAAGTTTAATATGACGACTATTACTTCTTATGAAGATGTATTTTTATTACATTTTTATGATTCATTATGTTTAAATAATACTGGTTATTTAAATGATAAAAAAACATTATTAGATTTTGGAACTGGTGCTGGTTTTCCTGGTATGGTAATAGCAATAGTTTTTAATAATATTAATCTTACTTTGATTGAATCTAATGCCAAAAAATGTTTATTTCTTAATTTAATTAAACAAGAATTAGAATTAGATAATGTCAATATAGTAAATGGTAGAGTTGAAGAGTATGCAGTTAAAAATAGAGAAATTTTTGATATAGTTACTTGTAGAGCTGTAACAGCTTTACCAATTATTATTGAATTATCTACTTCTTTGTTAAAAGTGGGTGGTTTATTAATGCCTTTAAAATCAAATATTGATGAGGAAATAAAAATTGCTAATCAAATAATTAATAAATTTAACTTATCTTTTAAAAATAAAATAGAGTATGAATTACCAATTACAAATGCATATAGATGTATACCAATATATATAAAAAACAAGATAACTGATAAAAAGTATCCTAGAAGTTATAGTGCTATCTTAAAAACATATAAAAATAAATAATAAATATCTTGTTATTAACTTGATAAAAACTTTAAAATGCTTTAAAATGAATATTAGTAGGGAAAAAGGATAATATTATGGAAGAAAACAAAGAAAAAGAAAAAATTTATTATATACCTATTGAGGATATTATTCCTAATAGATTTCAACCAAGGTTAGCTTTTGATGAAAGAGAGTTAAATGAACTTGCTAATTCTATTATAAAATATGGTGTTATTCAACCTATTGTACTTAGAAATATAGGGGATAAGTATGAAATTATTGCTGGTGAGAGAAGATATAAAGCTTCTTGTTTGGCTGGTCTTAAAAAGGTTCCTGCAATTATTAATAATACAGATGATAATACAAGTGCTGAGATAGCATTATTAGAAAATTTACAAAGAAAGAATTTGTCTGTTATTGAGGAAGCACAATCATATAAAAAGCTAATGGATAGAGGATTTACACAAGAAGATATGGCTTCTAAATTAGGTGTAAGTCAATCATCTATTGCTAATAAGATGAGACTTTTAAATCTACCAAAAGAAGTACAAAATGCTCTTTTATATAATAGAATATCAGAAAGACATGCTAGAAGTTTATTATCACTTCCTGATGCTGATATGCAAAAGAATTTATTAAATAAGATTATTACAGAAAAACTTACTGTAAAACAAACAGAAGAAGAAATAAGTGCAATATTAAATAAAAATAAAGAACAAGAAGAATTACCAGATGATATTAAAAGATTCTTGAAAATTGAACCTAAAGTAGAATCAAAGGAACAAATGTTAGGAAATAAACAAGTTGAAGAATATTTAGATATAAAAGTACCAGAAGTTGTTAAAATAGAACCTGAAGCAAAAGCAACAATGATTGAGTATGTTGATGAATCTGAAATTATAAATCCATTTCAAACAACTTCAACTCCTAATATAACAGAAACAAATTTTGATAAAGAATCTTATGCTAATGCAATAGATAATTCACAAGAGTTGACTCCTATAGTTGCAGAAACTACAGAGGTTTTACCTGAAAATCCGGTTGAACCAGCAAATACAGTTACTGAAACAGTTCCTGTAAACTATGAAGAATCAACTGATGAAATTGAAGAAGAAAATTTTGATAGAGATTCATTGATTGAAGAAGATGGTTCAGTTAACTTGCCTAATGTAATTAATAAGGTAAGGGATTTTATTTCTAGTTTGGATGAAGTAAGTAATTTAATTACTACAACAGAATTAGATTTAACTGATTCATATCAAATAATAATTGAAATTGATAAGAACTCTAAATAGAGTTCTTTTTACTTTACACTTAAATAAATAAAATATTTCATTTATTCATAAAGATGTTATAATTGAATTAGATTAAGAGAAGAGAGGTAATAATTATGGGTCTTATTAAAGCTTTATCTGAGGCAACAACTACTGCCTTAGGTGATCAATTTAAGGAGTTTGTGACATGTCCTGCAATTTCTAAAAATGTTTTAATACAAAGAGGAATTGTTAATCATGGAAAAGGTAATAAAAATCCTTCAGAAGGAATTATTACTAATGGTAGTACAATTGTAGTTCCACAAGGAATGGCAATGATGATTATTGAAAATGGAGAAATAAAGGAATTTACTGCGGATGCTGGTACTTTCTATTTTGATACTAGTACTGAGCCAAGTATATTTACTGGTGGTCTTGGAAAAGGTATTATAGATACATTTAAGACTATTGGTAAGAGATTTACTTATGGAGGTCAAACAGCTAAGGATCAAAGAGTTTACTATGTAAATTTATTAAATATTCCTGGCAATAAGTTTGGTTCACCACAACCAAAGAAAATTACTGATGAAAAATATGGTATGTTAGAAGTAACATTCTTTGGTGAATATGCTTTTAAAGTAGTTGATCCAATACTTTTAGTAAATAGTGTTATTGGTGCTAATCCATCTGATACTGTTACTTATGAAGAAGTAGTTGGTAGCCAATTACAAAGTAAGTTTGTAGAAAAATTAACTCAAGCAATTTCTGTTGTTATGAGAAAAAATAAAGTTTCATTTGGCGATATGGGATTATATAATTCTGATATTTCAGATGAAATGAATGTATGTTTAGATGAATCTTGGAGAAAAAATTATGGTTTAGAAGTTACTGATGTTGCTTTAAGTGATATTAATTTAACTGATGAATCAATGGTTAAAGTAAATAAGATAGATGAGGCTACAATATTTTCTAATAAGAATTTACAATCTGGATTAATGGCTTCAGCTTCAGCTGACGCTCTTAGAAGTGCTGCAAGTAATGAAAATGGATCTATGATGGGATTCATGGGAATGAATATGGCAAGCGGAGCAGCTGGTTCTATGATGAATGCTGCAAATCAAGGTTCTGATGTTGAAGGTTATAAACCAGAAACTAATCAACCAGAGATTGGTACAATCTTTGCTAAAAAAGAAGAAAAGAAAGAAGAAAAAGTTTGTCCTAAATGTGGAACTCCTGTAACTGGAAAATTCTGCAGTAATTGTGGAGAAAAAATAGAAGAATAGTAACAAAAAATAGTAGATTAATTTCTACTATTTTTAATTTGCAAATTTTTCTATATAATTTGGTTCTGTACCTTTTTCATAAAAACAAACTATACCATTATCTTTGTATTCACCAGTAAGTGGGTTTATAGTACTAGCTGTTATTCCTTTTGGAATTTCATACCACTCTTTTTTATTAGTTTTAATATTTGTGATTGTCTTTGACCATATTTTTTTAGTTATTTTTGAATCTTTTCCAATAACTTTGTTATTGTTATCATTGCCTGCCCAAACCATCATTAAATAGTTTTTATTATATCCAATAGTCCAATAATCTGTTTCAGTACTACCACTTTTAACTGCATATTTACTATCAAGTTCATTTGAAATGTTAAGTAATGTTGGAGAAGTGTATCCAATCATTCTATAATCATAGGTCTCTGTTAATAGATTATTTAATATATAAACATATTTTTTATTTAATATTTTTTCATTTTGATATTTAAATTCATATAAAACTCTATCATTATTATCTGTTATTTTTTCTATTATGTGAGGTGTTGTATGTTCACCTTCATTTGCTAATGTTATAAATGCATTACTATAATCAATCATATTTATTTCTGTTGTTCCAAGAGCTGATGATGCATTTTCTTTAATTGGTGTACTGATTTTTAATCTTTTACCCATTTTACTAAGATTATCCATGCCTAGAAATAAGTGAGTTTTCATGGCATAAATATTATCTGAGTATGATAGTGCTGTTAACATTGATATATTTTTATTAGCATAAATATTGTTAGCATTTTTAGGAGAATATGTTGTATTTCCTAAATTAAATGTTGTTCTTTCACTTAGAAATGTACTTGATGGGGTAAAACCATTTTCAAGAGCTGAGTAATATAATAATGGTTTGATAGTTGATCCTACTTGTCTTTTTGATGATGTTACTCTATTAAATTGTGATTTAGAATAATCTTTTCCACCAATAAGAGCAACTATTTTTCCTGTATTTGGTTCTATGACAATTGATGCTACTTGCAATGTTGTATCTTTCATTTCATTATCTATATTGTGTTCTAATTCTTTTTGTATATCTATATCTAAATTAGTATATATTTTTAAACCATCCATATCTAAAAGTGAACTTGGAAGTCCTTTTATATTTTTTAATTCACTTAAAATAGCATCTTTATAATAATAAATACTAGATAATTCAACCTTCTCATTTTTTCCATAAAAATTTAATTTTTTATTATAAGCTTCTTCCATTTGTTTTTTTGTTATGTACTTATTTCTTACCATACTATTTAAAACTTCTTTTTGTCTTTTTTTAGCGGCATCGTAATTGTTAATCGGATTATAGTAACTTGGATTTCTAGGTATTCCGACTAATATTGTTGCTTCTTCGAGTGTTAAATCTTTTGGCTCTTTATTAAAATAATATTTACTAGCTTCTTTTATACCATAATTTCCAGCTCCAAAATCTATTGTGTTAAGATATCCTTCTAATATTTCATCTTTATTATAATGAGTTTCTAATTCAAGGGTTAAAAGTGCTTCTTCTATTTTTCTATTCCAAGTTTTATCAAATGTTAGGTAAAGGTTTTTAACATATTGTTGAGATATAGTAGATGCACCTTGTTTTATTTTTCCACTTTTAATATTAACTAGCATTGCTTTAAGAATTCTTAAATAATCAAATCCCTTATGTGAATAAAAATTTTTATCTTCAATAGATACTATAGCAGTTGTGACATATTTATTTATTTTTTTAAGTTCTATAAAGTCGTTTTCTACATTATCTTTAAGTATATCATTGTTTTTAGAATCATAGTAAGTTATGTTTTTACTAGTGTTAATTTGAAATTTTGGTGTGATAAAAGCATAAGCATAAAAACTCATATTTACTATAATACAAGTGAAGAATAAAAATATAAATATTTTTATAATTAATGTTATTTTTTTCATATATATTTCCTTAATATTTAGTATGTAGTAAAATCAATAAAAAAATACTTGATTTATTATAAAAAATAAGTATAATTTTAATGGAAAGAAAGAAAGGCTTAGAGGAGGCTTAATTATAATGAAATTAAAATCAATAGATAAAGATACATTAGAAACAATGCAATTTGATGATATTGCTTATATAATATTAAAAGAGAAAGGCAAGAAGATGAAAATCACTGATATTTTCAAAATTATATGTGATGCTTTAGGTATGACAGATAAAGAATATGAAAATCAAATTGGGGACTTTTTTACTTTACTTGCTACTGAAAAAAGATTTATACAATTAGAAAAAGGATATTGGGATTTAAGAGAAAATCATACATCTGAAATAAATATTCAAGATTTAGAAGATGATATGGAGGATGATATTGAAGTAGAAAGTCCAGAAGAAGATAATAATACTGAAGAAGAAGGAGATTATTATGATACTATCGATGATATGGAGGATGATGATAGTGATGATGATCTTAAAGATTTAGTTATTGTTGATGAAGGATATGAAGATGAATCTGACTTGTAGCTGGTTTTCTTAAATATTAATATTTGAAAGGATGGAAATATGAAAGAAAGATTAGAAATTATACAAGAAAGATATGATTATTTATGCAATGAGTTATTAAAACCAGAAATATATGAAGATTATAAAAAAATGCAAGTTGTTTCAAAAGAAAAAAATTCAATTGAACCAATAGTTAATGCATATAAAAAATATAATACAATATTAGATGATATAGAAGCAGCTAAGGAAATGGCTCATGATCCAGAAATGAAAGATTTTGCTAATGAAGAATTAGAAAATTTACATAGTGAAAAAGAAGAATATGAGAAAAAATTGAAAATATTACTTTTACCAAAGGATCCTAATGATGAAAAGAATGTTGTTATGGAAATCAGAGGAGCTGCTGGTGGTGATGAAGCTAATATATTTGCTGGCGATTTGTTTAGAATGTATTTTAAATATGCTGAAAAGCAAGGATGGAAATTGGATGTAACTCATGAAGTACCTGGTGAAAGTGGTGGATATTCTCAAATAGAATTTATGCTTAGTGGCGAGAGTGTTTATTCTAAACTTAAGTATGAAAGTGGTGCTCATAGAGTACAAAGAGTTCCTGAAACTGAAAGTGCCGGTAGAGTACATACATCAACTGCTACTGTTCTTGTTATGCCAGAAGTAGAAGAAATTGATGTTGAAATAAAAGATAGTGATATTAGAGTAGATATTACAAGAAGTAGTGGAGCAGGGGGACAATGTGTTAATACAACTGATTCTGCTGTTAGAATTACTCATATTCCAACAAATATAGTTGTTTATTGTCAAGTTGAAAGAAGTCAAATCAAGAATAAAGAGAAAGCATTACAAATACTTAAAACAAGACTTTATGATTTAAAACAAAGAGAACAAGATGAAAAACTTGGTAATGAAAGAAGAAATAAGATTGGAACAGGTGATAGAGCTGAAAAAATAAGAACCTATAATTATCCTCAGAATAGACTTACTGATCATAGAATTAACTATACGGTTATGCATTTAGATAAGATTATGGAAGGTAATCTTGAAGACTTAATTGAAGCTTTGATTGCTGAAGATGAAAGAATGAGAATGGAAGAGAGTAATGATAAATAAGATTATTTCTCTTGGAATATCAAGAAGAGAAGCTGAAGAATTAATAGCTGTTAGTAAAGATATCGAACATGATTATGAATTATTGAAAAATGGTTACCCTATACAATATTTAATTGGATATGTTGATTTTTATGGATATAGAATTAATGTTAGTGAAGATACTTTAATTCCTAGATATGAAACTGAATATTTAGTTGAAAAAGTTATTAATATTTGTAATAAAATGTTTAATGATAAAATCAATATATTAGATATAGGCACTGGTAGTGGAGCAATTTCAATTGTTTTAAAGGATAAACTTAATTCTATGGTTACTGGATGTGATATATCTGATAAAGCTCTAAAAATAGCTTTAAATAATGCTAAAATTAATAATTTAAATATAAATTATGTTAAAAGTGATATTTTTAGTAATATTAATGGTAAATTTGATGTTATTGTAAGTAATCCACCATATGTAAGTAGAAATGAAGTAATAATGGATTCTGTTAAAAAATACGAACCAAATATTGCTTTATATGCTGATAATGAAGGTCTATATTTTTATGAAATAATAATAAAAAATGCTAAAAAGTTTTTAAATGATAAATTTCTTATAGCATTTGAAATAGGATGGTGGCAAGGAAATCTTATTTATGATATTGCTAAGAGTTATTTTAATGATTCGGTTATTAAAATTGAAAAGGATTTAATAGGAAGAGATAGATATTTATTTATAATTAATGAATAAAAAATAATAAAACCAACCAATATGTATTTGAAAGGTTGGTTTTTAAATGAAAAAATTGTTAATCATAATATTATTTGTTATAGGTGTAATACTTTTTAATGTTGAAAATTATAGTAATAATGATGCGATTAGATTTAGGGTTATTTCTAATAGTAATTCTAGTAAAGATATTCTTATGAAAGAAATGGTTGTTAATAAAATATCTAAATATGTTATTAATGATTATAATGATAAATATGTTACTAGAAAAAATATTATTAATAATATAAGCAATATTGAAGAGGAGATAGAAAGGATTTTTAATAATAATAACTATAATATGAATTTTGATGTAAATTATGGTATGAATTATTTTCCAGTTAAAAAATATAATGGAATTACTTATAAAGAAGGAGAGTATGAATCATTAGTGGTATCTATTGGAGAAGCAAAAGGAAATAATTATTGGTGTATTTTATATCCTCCTTTATGTATGATAGATGATAATTTTGATGAAGAGATAAAATATGATTTTAAAATATTAGAAATCTTTAAAAAATTGTTTTAATGTAAATATTTTTTCATAAAATGTATAATTCATTGATTAAAACCTTGATTAATAGTATATTATTAATTAGAAAGGTTATTGATTTTTATGACAAGAATAACTATAAGTGGTAATAAACCTCTTAGTGGTGAAGTTAAAATTAGTGGTGCTAAAAACAGTGCAGTAGCACTTGTTCCGATGGCAATATTATCTAAGGGTAAGACAGTTATTTATAATGTTCCTGAGATTAGTGATATAGAATATTTGATTAAAATAATGGAATTATTAAATTGTAAAGTTGAACATAAAAATGATGCACTATATATAGATTCTACTAATGTTATGAATAAACCAATACCAGAAGAATTAAGTGTACAAATGAGAGCTTCGTATTATTTTATGGGTATTTTGCTTGCTAGATTTGGAAGAGTTGAAATATCTTTTCCTGGTGGGTGTAACATTGGTGCAAGACCTATTGATATTCATATAAAGGGATTTGAAGAATTAGGTGCTCATGTAGAAATAATAAAAAATAGATACATTATTACAGCTAATAAATTAATAGGTAAGAAAATATATTTTGATTTTCCAAGCGTTGGAGCAACTATTAATGTAATGTTTGCTGCTATTGGCGCAGAGGGCACAACCGTTATCGAAAATGCTGCGATGGAACCTGAAATAGTTAATGTGGCTTCATTTTTAATTAATATGGGAACTAAGATAAGAGGTGCAGGTACCAAAAGAATAGAAATTGAAGGAAAATGTCCTCTTGGTGAAAGTGTTATAGAAGTGTTTCCAGATAGAATAGAAAGTGGAACTTATATAATAATTGGAGCAGCTTTAGGTGAAAATCTTAAAATAAAAGGTATTATAAAAGAACATATTGAAGCATTATTAATAAAACTAAAAGAAATAGGAGTTCATTATGAAATAGATGGTGATACTCTTACAATATCTAGATGTAATAAGTTAAAACCAACTAAAATAAAAACCCTTGCTTTTCCTGGATTTCCAACTGATTTACAACAACCAATAACTGCATTGTTAACTCAAGCAAATGGTAAATCTATGATAGAAGAAACAATATATGAAAATAGATTTAAAAATACGATTGAATTGAATAAAATGGGTGCTGATACTAAAATATTATCTGATCACAAATTAGAAATAAATGGTCCAGTTAAATTAAAAGGAACTGATGTTGTTGCTACTGATTTAAGAGGTGGAGCATCACTATTAATAGCAGCTTTAATTGCAGATGGTATAAGTCATATAGATAATTCTGAATATATTTTAAGAGGATATGGAGATTTAATTAACAAATTAAAAAATGTTGGTGCTAAAATAGAAATAACTGAGTAATATTTAATAGGTGAATCTTATGAAAATAAAAATACTCGTTATTTTTTTCTTGGCTTTAATTTTCTCATTTATTATTTATGATGTGACACTTACAAATAGAAAATCTATTTTAATGTTAGGTGATAATCATTTAACTAATAATGAATATAAAACATATGATAAATATTTGTATGATGATTTAAAAAATGATGTTGTATTTTTTAATGAATTATTTACTCTTGATAAAAATAATTATAAAGATATTCTTAATGATATAAAAAATAATAAATATGTAGTTTCTAAAAATAAAAAAATATATTTAAATCAATTAATATCAAAATCTAATATTATTATTTTAAATGCTAATAATGAAGAATATTTTAATAAATGCAATAAATCCGATAGTATTTTAAAAGAATATGATAAAAAAATATATGATGACTTGAATAATTTGATTAATGTTATTAACAAGATATCAACTGCTAAAATAATTATTATTGGTAATTATTGTATTAATAAAGATAATAATAATTTAAATCAATTATATAAAAATTATAATTACATAAATATGTTTGATTTAACAAAGAATAAAGAAAATATTTCTAGTTTTAAAACATTTAAACTATCGAACAATGGTAATTATGAGCTATATAAATCTGTAAAATTACTTCAAAATGATTAATTATACTTGATTTTCTTATTAAACTTATGTATAATACATCGTGAAGTTATTTCTATAACTGTTTATAAGTTATGGCGAGGAGGATAGATATGAAAAAGGGAATACATCCAGTACAAAAGGTATGTAAAGTTAAATGTGCATGTGGAAACGAATTTGAAGTTAAATCAACTAAAGATGAAATTCAATTAGAATCATGTAATAAATGCCATTCATTCTATACAGGAAAATTCAAAACTGTTAAGACTGGAAATGTACAAAAATTCAAAGACAAATATGGAATCACTGATTAATAGTGATTTTTTTCTTAGGAGCAACAATGAAAATAAATGGTGATGAAGTAAATATAGATGATTTATTTGATGAAAAATATATGCATAAAGAAATCAAAAAAGGAATATTTCTTTCAGATTATCAATATAGTGTTTTATTAAAATATTCAATTGATCCTAATAAATGTTCATCAATAGATGAATTAATATTTATGATAGATGAAGTATTAGATGATGAAAGTGATGCTGATGATTTGGATGCGGTGTCAAAGGAAATTAGTGAGTTTAATTATTATGCTAATACTAACAAGTAATTGAAAAGTTACTTGTTTTTTGTTATCATTATAGTATGAAAAATAATAAGATAATAGTAATCGTTGGTGTGTTTATTGTACTTGTATCAATATCATTATTATATATATTTAATGATAGGTCTTTGGATGAAAAAATATTTAATAAGAATTGGTATAAATATAATTATAAAACTGGTTATTATGATGTGATAAATATAAGTGGGGATAATTTTTCTTATATAATACCTACTAACAATAATGAAAGTGACTCATTTGATAAATGTACTAGATATAATTATAATTCTAAGAAAAAAGAAATTAAATTGAATTGTAATAAAAGTATTTATGTTAAAGAAATTAATGAAGATTATATAATACTTAATATTGATAAGGTTGATAATTATTTTTATTTATCTAATCTTGATAGTTTAAATCATGAATTTAGTAAATATTTTAATATGAGTATAGGTGAATATAAAAAATCTAAAAATACAGTATTAAATTTAATAAAGATAAATACAAGTAAAATAAATGAAATTTATAATAGTGATGAATATTCTAAAATAATCTTTATTGGTAATTCTTGTAGTACTGTTGAATGTGCTCTTAGTTTAGATATAATTGAAAAATGGATTAATTTTGATAGTAATGTTTATTATGTGGATTCATCATCATTAAATAGTAAGGACTATAAAAACTTAAATAAACTTGGAAATAATTTTAATGATGTATATCCAATTGTTTATGTTGTTAAAAATAAAAGAGTTGTAGATAAATATAAAATAAAATGTAATGGATTTAATTGTAATATGTATTATTAATTTTTATATATAATACATATTTTTTTCACTATTTTTTCACAATATGATATTATATTTTTATATGAGGTGATACGGGTGAAAGTATTAATAGTTGATGATGAAAAGTTAATTAGAGATGTTATTAAAGAGTATTGTTTTGAAAATAAATATGATGTTATAGAGGCTGAAAATGGTGTGGAAGCTCTTGAAAAAGCAGGAGATGCTGACTTTATAATAATGGATATAATGATGCCTAAAATGGATGGTTTTACAGCTTATAAAGAAATTAAGAAAAGATATAATACTCCAACTATAATGTTATCAGCAAGAAGTGAAGAATATGATATACTAGCTGGATTTGATTTAGGAATAGATGATTATATGACTAAACCATTTAGTCCAAAAGAATTAATGGCAAGAATAAATGCAATATTAAAAAGATATAAAGGTGAAGAAAATACATTTGTTTATAAAGACTTAAAGGTAGACTATTTGGGACATGCTGTGTATATAAAAGATAAAGAACTTATGTTAACACCAAAAGAATATGATTTACTTGTGTACTTTATAAGTAATAAAGGTATTGCTTTATCAAGGGAACAGCTTTTAAATAATGTATGGAATTATGATTATCTAGGTAATGATAGAACAATAGATACACATATAAAAATGCTTAGAAATAATTTAAAGGAGTATAGAGATTTAATAACTACTGTTAGAGGAATGGGGTATAAGTTTGAAATTAAAGAATAGTAAAATTAGACATATAGTATGGGCATTTCTTATGGGATTTTCATGCTTTATTTTACTATTTCTTTTTTTTATGCAGATACTTCTTTTAAATTATTTTTATGAAATTTATAAAACTAATCAATTAAATGATGTGATTAACAATTTAAAAACAACTAAAGATCTTGATGTTTATAAGCTTGAAGATATTGCTTACGAATACGGAATATGTATTTCTGTTTATCATAATGGTAGTATTAATATAATATCTAATATGTATAATCAAGGTTGTTTAATTGGAGATTCAAAAACTGGTACAGAATATGTTAAATCATTTGTTGAAAGTGGTAAAACTGAATCTACTACGATATTTAATAATAATAGATTTAATAATAAAACATTAGTTAGAGCATTAAAATATAACGATGATGTTTATATATTTTTAAATTCATCTATACAACCTTTTGATGCTTCAATTAGACTTTTAAAAAGTCAGTTCTTATATATATCTATAATAATATTTTCTATTTCATTAATTATAGGTTATTTTATATCAAGGCTTATTTCAAAACCAATTGTAGATTTAAGTTCTCAAGCAAGAAGACTTGCTGAGGGTAACTTTAATGTTAAGTTTTCTACCGATAGTAAAATAGAAGAAATAAGGGAACTGGCTTCCACATTTGATCTTGCTAAGAATGAATTATCTAAAACAGATGAATTAAGAAGAGATTTACTTGCTAATGTAGGCCATGATTTAAAAACACCACTTACAATGATTAAAGCTTATGCTGAAATGATAAAAGATTTTGAAAACATGTCAGTTCAAAAAAGAAATGAGAATTTAAATATAATAATCGAGGAAACTGATAGATTAAATATACTTGTTAGTGATATATTGGATTTATCTAAACTACAGTCTGACACTTACGAACTTAAAATAGAAGAATTTGATTTGGATAAATTAATAAGAGATGTTATAAAAAGATATTATATACTTATTGATTCAGAAGGATATCAATTTGTTTATGATAATGAAGATCCTATTATGGTTATGGGAGACAAGAAGAGAATTGAACAGGTTATATATAATTTGATTAATAATGCTATTAATTATACTGGCGATGATAAAACTGTTTATATTAATCTTGTTAATGAAAAGAAAAAAGTTATTGTTAAAATAAGAGATACTGGAAAAGGAATAAAAAAAGAGGATATTAAATATATTTGGAATAAGTATTATCATAATGAGAAAAAACATAAGAGAAATGCTGTTGGTACTGGACTTGGATTATCTATTGTTAAGACTATACTTGATAGTCATAACTTTAAATATGGTGTTGATAGTAAAATTAATAAAGGAACTACTTTTTATTTTGAAATTAATAAAACAAATAAAAATACTAAAAGTATGATATAATTATTTTATTAAAAAGGAGGCAGTATGGGAAAATATATTTGTAAGTTATGTGGGTATTTGGTTTCAGTTGATAAAATATCTGATGATTATGTTTGCCCTATGTGTGGTGCCAGGGAGTTTGAAGAAAGAGACGAGACTGCTAGTTCTAGTGCGTTAGATGCAATTATTGATTCTGTTGTTGATGCTGCATTAGAAATTAAGGTAGATAAAATAATTAATGATAAAGAAGAAGATAAGAAAGTAAGAATAAGTTCTAACAATCATGCAATTGGTAGGATTCCTGAAAAGTGTATTAATTGTGGTCAGTGTAAAAAAACTTGTGAAAACATTGTTAACTTAAGATATGATTTAAATAAGTGTAAAGAACCTATTTGTATCGGCTGTGGTCAATGTATTTTGAATTGTCCCACAGGAGCAATGATACCTAAATATTCATTTAGAGATGTAAAGGATATAATTAATTCTAATGATAAGATTGTTATATCAATTATATCCCCTGCTGTTAGAGTTGCTATTGGTGAATGTTTTAATATGGAAGCAGGTGTAAATGCAGAGGGTAAGATAGTTACTGCTTTAAAGAAGTCTGGTTTTGATTATGTTTTTGATACAGCATTTGGAGCTGATTTAACTATTTTAGAGGAAGTTGCTGAATTTGCAGCAAGACTAACAAATAAAGGACCAATACCACAATTTACTAGTTGTTGTCCTGCTTGGGTAAAATATGCAGAGACATATCATCCTGAAATATTGTCTAATTTATCAACTTGTAAAAGTCCAATTGGTATGCAATGTGCAATTATAAAGTCATATTTTTGTGAGAAAAGAGGTATTGATCCATCTAAGATAGTAACAGTAGCAATTACACCTTGTACATCTAAAAAGATGGAAGCAAGAGAATATACTCCAAATATTGATTATGTAATTACAACAAGTGAACTTGGAATTATGTTAAAAGAAGATGACATAAACTTAGCTAGTTTATCTGATACTCCATTTGATAAAATGATGGGAGAAAGTAGTGGAGGTGGAGTTTTATTTGGAAATTCTGGTGGTGTTTGTGAATCAGTTATTAGAACATTGTATAGAATTATGACAAAACACAATATAAAAAAAGATGAACTTGTTTTTAATGAACTTCGAGGGTTTGAAGGAATAAAAGAAGCTACTGTTATGATTGGCAAGTATAGACTTAGAGTTGCAGTTGTTCAACAAATGGAAAACTTAGAGAAATTACTTGAAAATGATTATTATAAAAAATTTCATTTTATTGAGGTAATGAATTGTAAAGGTGGGTGTATTGGCGGGGGAGGTCAACCTCTTTGTGCTATACCTAAACTTGATAAGATAAGAGAAGAACGATCTAAGGGAATTGAATCTATTGATGTTCATAGGGCTATTAGATGTGCTCATGATAATAAAGAATTAAAAATTTTATACAAGGAATTCTTAAATAAACCTTTAAGTGAAAAGAGTTTTAAATTATTGCATACATCTTATAGTGATAAAAGTAATTTATTACATGATAAATAAAAATTGCAAATTGCAATTTTTTTAATTTTTTTAAAAAAAGTATTGACAATTTAAAATATAATTCATATAATAATATTGTCCAATAGATAATTGGTTATATAAATTATTAGTAATATTTAAATT
>JABLTK010110884.1_pt1 | contig 28261 bp, 26 predicted proteins | sample 7160131 | NCBI WGS metagenome assembly JABLTK01 (sample SAMN14651221, study PRJNA627086) | human gut metagenome | isolation source: feces | host: Homo sapiens
ACAGCCGCCGCGCGGCGAAGCTGCGCCGCCTGTCCCCCGAAACGGGCATCATCGGCGAAATGCTGGTGGTGGACGGGAGCGAACGGGCGCGCACCGGCATGCGGTATCCGCTCACGCTGGAGGGATCGATCGGTTCATCGCCCAGCGCGGACATTCGCGTGCGCCACAGCAGCATTCGCGCCCGGCACGCCGTATACCAGATGACGGAGCGCGGGCTGTACGTGCGCGGGCACGCAAATGCGCGCATTCGCCGCAACCGCGATCCGTGGGCGAGCGAAATTCTGCTGCACGACGGCGATATACTGCGCATCGGCGGCGTTCGGCTGATGCTGGTGCTGACCGAGGCGAATGAGCTGCCCGAAGAGCTTGAGCGCAGAATCCACCGGCGCGATCTTACGGATTTCGGCATCTGGGATCGCAGGAGCCATCAGAACGAGGGTACGGATGAGGATGTATTCGACGCGGACGAGCTTTTCCGATCGAATCCGGCGAGCGGATTTTCGGATGATATGGGCACAGAAGAGAACGAGGCGACACACGATGATACAGGACATTTTTCCGCAGAAGCTGGACAATCAATATTCGAGCCGGACGAATCCGACGGCGGATTCGATCCTGTGCACGTTCCGCGGCAGCGAGATTCTGCTGCGGATCATCGGCGATACCATTGAGCTTCCGAAGCTGTCCGAGATGCGCGGACAGATCGGAGAAACTACCTATTTATTTAATATCGATGGAACCGCCTATTTTCTGGCGGACTACGCGGGCGATCTGCCGGAAGGCTACGGATACGCGAACGTGCGCGCCCAGCGCCGAATGCAGCCGTTGAAAACGGTATATGCGTGCATGACGGCGCTGCACCTTGCCATCTGGTACCGCGACAACCGATTCTGCGGGCGCTGCGGCCATCGAACGATGCACGGCGCGCGCCTGCGGATGCTGTCCTGCCCCGAATGTGGGAATACGATCTTTCCGAAGATCTGCCCCGCGATCATCGTGGGCGTGACGCACGGCGACCGGATCCTTTTAACCAAGTACGCCGGACGCGCCTACAAAAATTACGCGCTGATCGCGGGCTTCTGCGAAATCGGCGAAACCGCCGAGGACACCGTGCGGCGCGAGGTGATGGAGGAAGCGGGCGTGCATGTGCGCAACATCCGCTATTTCGCCACCCAGCCGTGGGGCGTGGACTGCGATCTGCTGATCGGATATTTCGCCGATCTGGACGGCGACGACGCGATCACCATGGATACCGAGGAGCTTTCGCTGGCGGGCTGGTACGCGCGCAGCGCGATGGAAACGCCCGCGGACACGGTATCGCTTACGAATACGATGATTTCCGCGTTCATCGATGGAACGTATCCCAAATAAATTATGCAGGCATTCCCTGCCGAAAGGAGGATTGGCGGTATGCGCACCGAAAAAAAGGTAGAACGCATGCGCAGGGCGCTGATGCGATCGAACACGCGGCTGCTGCTGACGGCGGTATGCCTGTTTCAGGCGCTGAGCATGCTGCTGATTTCCCTGCAGGGCGGCGCGATCAGCGTGCAGGCGCTGATTCTGGCGGCGGCGCTGCCGATCGGCACGGCGCTGATCGTAAACATCATGGGCAGATTCTGGCCGGTGGATCGCGCGATACTGATCATGGTGCTGCTGCTGTGCAGCATCGGCATCATTACATTATCGGATATCGCAAAATCCGAAGAAACGCCGCGCACGCAGGCGATTTACGCGCTGGCGGGCGTAATCGCCATGTTTATCGGCGCGGCGCTGATCCGCGGCTTTTCCAACTGGAAGAAAAATTCCAAATGGCTGATGATATTGTGCGCGCTCGCGCTGCTCGCGCCGTGGGCGCCCGCGCCGATCGGCAAATGGTATCAAGGCGCGCGCAACTGGGTATATCTGGGGCCGATTTCCGGTCAGCCCAGCGAATTTATGAAGCCTATACTGATCGTGATTCTGGCGGCGGGCTTTGCCAACCGCCCGCGATTTTCCCGCTGTCTGCCCGCGATCGCCTACGCGGCGGTGTGCTGCGGCATATTGCTGTCCGAACGCGATCTGGGCGCGGTGCTTCTGTATTTTCTGACCACGGTATGCATGTATTACGCCGCTTCTTCGAACGCGCTTTTATCGCTGGCGGGGCTGGGCATGGGCGCGGGCGCGGCGGTGATCGCCTATCAGACGATGCCCTACGTGCGCGACCGCGTGGCGATCTGGCAAAATCCGTGGCAGGATGCGCAGGGCGTAGGCTATCAGCTGGTGCAGGCGCTGATCGCCATCGGCTCCGGCGGGCTGTTCGGCACGGGGCTGGGGCTGGGCATGCCGCGCAACGTGCCGCTGTACCATTCGGACTTTATCTTTGCATCCATCGCCGAGGAATTCGGGCTGATCTTCTGCATCGGTCTTTTGGCGATCTATCTGCTGATCATTCTGCGCGGGCTGATCGTGGCGATGAACGCGCGCACCAGCTTTCATTCGCTGACGGCGTTCGGGCTGGTGGCGATTCTGGGGCTGCAAACGCTTCTGATCGTGGGCGGCAACACCAAAATGCTGCCGCTGACGGGCGTTACGCTGCCGCTGGTGAGCTACGGCGGATCATCGCTGGTGGCGACGTTCTTTTCCATGGGCGTGCTGCTGGGCATATCTTCGCTGAACGCGGAGGACGAAGCGCGCGACATCGATAAGATCGCGCTGCGCGGGGAGGTGGAGCTGTGAAGGAGCTGCGGCGCAACATGCGCTTTGTCGGGATGCTGATCCTGATCTGCTTTCTGATCACGGTCAGCTGGTTCGGCTACACCACCTATACGCAGGGATCCGTGTGGGCTTCGGACATTCACAATACGCGAAGCGATAAAACCACCGCGCTGCGCGGCGATATTACCGACCGCGACGGAAACGTTCTGGCGACCACGCTTTCCGACGGCACGCGCAAATATGCCGAGCGCGAGAGCGCGCGGCGCGCCCTTTCGCAGACCGTGGGCGATACCGCCGGCATGTCCGGCACGGGCGTGGAGGCGTTTTTTGCGGGGAATCTTCTGCAGATTTCCACATCGATCCGCGATCGATTGACGGACGCGATTACCAATACCGCGGGTTCCACCGGCGGATCGGTTTCCATCACGGTGGACGCGCTTTTGCAGACGGCGATATCGGCGTCGTTCCCCGAAGGCTACCGCGGCGCGGCGTGCGTGATCAATTACAAGACAGGCGAAATCCTGGCGATGGTATCACTGCCGGATTACGATCCCGAAGCGATTTCCAACCGCCAGCAGACGCAGGTGGAGGATACCGCGTACTTAAACCGCTGTTTGCAGGGTCTGTACATGCCCGGTTCCACGTTCAAGATTGTGACACTCGCCAGCGCGCTGGAATACGATTCGAACGTAATCAACCAGATGTTCACCTGCTCCGGCACATGGGAATATCCCGGCGGATTCATCAACTGCATGTCCGGCCGGACGGCGCACGGGGATATCACGCTGGAACAGGCGTTTCAGAAGAGCTGCAACGTAACCTTCGGCAAGCTTGCCTATCAATTGGGCGTGGATCGGCTGCGCCAGACGGCGGAGCAGTTCGGCTTCAACGAAAATTTCAAGTTCGGCGATTTCATGATCTACAATTCGCGCTTCCCCGAATCGGTGGAAGGGCAGAACGGCATCGTATGGGCGGGCATCGGCCAGGGCGATGTGCTGGTAACCCCGCTGCACATGGCGATGATCGCGGGATCGGTGGCGAACGGCGGCACGATGATGCAGCCGTATCTGGTAAAGAAGATCACATCCGCCGACGGCGCGACCGTGCGCGAGGGCGCATCCGGCGTATACCGGCAGGTAATGCGCGAGGACACGGCGAACCTGATCGCGAAATACATGTATGAAACGGTGGAATCCGGCACGGCTTCCCGCGCCAGAATCAGCGGCTACACCGTATGCGGCAAGACCGGATCCGCCGAAACCAGCGATGATAAGACCAAGGCCACGGATTCGTGGTTCACGGGCTTTATCTACGATGATGATCACCCCTACGCTGTGGCGGTGGTGGTGGAGGAAGGCGGCGCGGGCGGTCAGGCCGCCACCGTGCTGGGCAGAACGGCGCTGGAATACGCCATTCAATATATCGGATAAAAGGAGTTATTCATGGAACTGAGGATTGAAAATCTGTGCAGGCGCTTTCGCGGCACGAAGGCGCTGAACAACGTATCTTTTACCCTGCGCAGCGGCGATGTATGCCTGCTGCTGGGGCCGAACGGCAGCGGCAAAACCACGCTGATGAAGATCATCGCGGGGCTGATGAGCGCCGATTCGGGCGATATCTGCATCGACGGCGAACCGCTGTGCACGCGCGATAAGGCGCGCATATGCTTCATGCCCACGGAAAATTACTTTTACAGCTATATGACCGCGCGCGACGCGGGCAAATACTACGCCGATTTCTTCCGCGATTTCGATCGGGACGAATATGCGAAGCTGATCGATCGCGCCCAGATCGATATGCGGCAGAAGATTCGCACGCTGTCCTCCGGCCAGAGCGCCAAGCTGCGCCTGTCGCTGGCGCTCGCCCGCGACGCGCGCATTACGATGTTCGATGAGCCGATCAACGGCGTGGACGTGCTGACCTGCGATTGGGTGATGGATGAAATCGCGCAGCGCAGGCGCGACGACCGCATCATTCTGATGTCCACGCATCTGGTGCATCAGGCGGAGGCGGTCACGAACCGCGCGATGTGCCTACGCAATGGCGCGCTGGTGCGCGATGAGCGCGTGGCGAACGTGAATCTGGAGGATATGTACCGCGAGGTATTCGGCGGAAGGAGCGATGCGCAATGCTGAAGATCATCAAGCATGAATTTATCAAAACCCGCGCGAGCCTGCTTGCGCTGCTGATCACGGCGGCGGCGCTGTACGCGCTTTCGCTGCTGGGCGGCGCGCTGCACCGCGAATGGATGAAATATGTTTCCCTTGTGCTTCTGATGCTGTTCGCGGGCGCGGCATATGTCTACACGCTGGCGCGCGGCATTTCCGCCTATTCGGCGGAGCTGAAGAACAGAACGGGCTATCTTCTGATGCTGACCCCGCACAGCACCTATACGATTCTGTTCGGCAAGCTGATCTTTTCCCTGCTGCTGGCGGCGCTGATGCTGGCGGCGAGCTATTTCGCGATCACCGGCGTGTTGGCGGAAATCTTTGGATCGCGCCTCGCGCTGCGCGGCTATTACAATATCCTGCGCGCGCTGGCGGAACAGGCGGGCGTCAATCCCGAACAGGTAACGGCGCTGATGCTCGCCGCGCTGATCAGCACGCTGGTAAACATTCTGATGCTGGTTTCGCTGGGCTATTTCGCCACCACGATCTCCGCCACGCTGTTCCGCGGCGGCAAGGGGCACGGCTTTATCACCTTCCTGTTCTTCATCGCGCTGTTTATCGCGCTGATGGCGGTGGAATATTATCTGCTGCCCGCGCTGCTGCGCGATGGGGATTACAACGCGCTGGCGAGCGGCGCGGAGGTTTTCCGTCAGGTTCTCCCCGTTATCGCGTTTAATATCGCCGCCATGTGCGGCCTGACCTGCGCGAGCGCGGCGCTTTTGAAAAAGCGGGTGTGCCTGTGAAGCTGACCGCGAATCTGGAATGGAAGATTTCCAACCTGCCCGATTCGCCCGGATGCTATCTGATGAAGCATCAGGGCGAAATCATCTACGTGGGCAAGGCGAAGAATCTGAAAAACCGCGTATCGCAGTATTTCCACGCATCGAAAAACCACACGCCGAAGGTGTGCGCGATGGTGGAAAAGATCGATGATTTCGATATCATTCTGGTGGACGGCGAGCTGGAAGCGTTCGCGCTGGAATGCAATCTGATCAAGCGCTACCGCCCGCATTACAACATCCTTCTGAAGGATGATAAGCATTATCCCTACATCCGCATCGATTTATCCGATCCGTTTCCGCGTCCGGAGCTTACGCGCAAACAGGAAAAGGACGGCGCGAAATACTTCGGCCCCTATCAGGGCGCGACCGTCGTGCGCGAGGTGCTGGACGTGGTGCGCAGCGTATTTCCCGTGCGCACGTGCAATCTGAAAATCGATCCCGAAAAGCCCAAGCGCCCGTGCGTGCACCATCAGGTGGGGCAATGCGGCGCGCCGTGCGCGAATCTGATCACGAAAGAGGAATACGCAAAGCAGATTCACGGCGTGATCGATTTCCTGAACGGCAAATTTTCGCCGGTGATCGATGCGCTGACCGAGCGCATGACGCAGGCGGCAAAGACGATGAATTACGAACGTGCCGCGCTGTACCGCGATCGCATCCGCGCCGTGGAGGCCGTAATGCAGAAGCAGAAGGCGATATCCACATCGCAGGACGATCGCGATGTGATCGCGATCCTGCCGCACGATGCGGACGCGATGGCGAACGTGATGTACATCCGATCCGGCAGGCTGATCGGTTCGGAAACATTCACGCTGGAGGGCGCGGGCGATGAAGCCGCGGGCGATACGATCACGCAGTTCATGCTGCAATACTACAGCGAAGAAAACGTGCCGCCGCACGAGATCATTCTGTCCGCCGAACCGCCGGAGCGCGATGTGATCACGGAATTATTATCCGAAACAGCGCACCGCCGCGTATATCTGATGCATCCGATGCGCGGCGATAAGGCGAAGCTTGTGCGCATGGCGCTGAAAAACCTGCGCGATCAGGCGGAAAAGCTGGATAAGCGCGCAGCGGACAGCTACGCCCGCACGAAGGGCGCGGCGCAGGAACTGGGCGATATTCTGATGATGGGCGCCTATCCGCGCCGCATCGAGGGCTACGATATTTCCAATACGCAGGGCGCGCAATCCGTCGCCAGCCAGGTGGTAATGATCGACGGCGCGTGCCGCAACGATCAATACCGCATCTATCGCATCAAAACCGTGCAGGGCGCGAACGATTTCGCTTCCATGCATGAAGTGATCACGCGCCGCCTGTCGCACGGGCTGCGCGAAATTCAGGAGCTTACGCAGTCCGGCGGCGATATTCGCACGGGTCGGTTTTCCGATCTGCCCGATCTGATCCTGATCGACGGCAGCAGCGGGCAGCTCGCCGCCGCACAGGACGCGATGCACGCGCTGGGGCTGGATATTCCGATGTTCGCGCTGGCGAAGCGCATCGAAGAAATCGTACTGCCCGATACGGACGAGCGCATTTTTCTGGATCGCCACAGCAACGCGCTGCATCTGATTCAGCGCCTGCGCGATGAAGCGCATCGCTTCGCGATCACGCATCATCGGCAGCTGCGCGGCAAGGCCTCGATCGCATCCCGTCTGGACGGGGTGCCGGGCATCGGGGATCGCCGCAAGCGCGCGCTGCTCAAACATTTTCAAACCGTGGAAGCACTGAAATCCGCAGCGCTGGATGAAATCCGCGCGGTGGACGGCATGACGAAAACCGCCGCCGAAAACGTGTACGCCATGCTGCACGAAGCGGAAGCCGCGCGGGAGAATGGAGATCAACATGACGCTGAATGATTTTTTTGCGCGGTATCCGCGCGTCGCCATCGCCTTTTCCGGCGGCGTGGATTCCGCATATCTGCTCTACGCCGCGACGCGATACGCGCGTGCGGTGCAGGCGTATTACGTAAAATCGGATTTTCAGCCGCAGTTTGAACTGGAGGACGCGCTGCGCCTCGCAGAGGATATGCACGCCGCGCTGAAGGTGCTGCGCGTGGACGTATTATCGGACGCGCAGGTGACCGCCAACCCGCCGAACCGCTGCTATTTCTGTAAGCGCCGCATCTTTGAAACGATCCGCGCGCAGGCGGCGGCGGACGGATTTTCCGTGCTGCTGGACGGAACAAACGCATCCGACGATGTAAACGATCGCCCCGGCGTGCGCGCGCTGGAGGAATTATCGGTGCTTTCGCCGCTGCGCATGTGCAGCTTTACCAAGGATGAAATCCGCCGCCTTTCGAAGGAAGCGGGGCTGTTTACCTGGGATAAGCCCGCCTACGCGTGCCTCGCCACGCGCATTCCGTCGGGCGATACGATCACATTGGAAAAGCTGCGGGCGACCGAGCGCGCCGAGGGCGCGCTGTTCGCAATGGGCTTTCGCGATTTCCGCGTGCGGCGCATGAGCGGTGCGGCGAAGCTTCAGCTGCGCGAGGATCAATTGAACATGGCGCTTGCAAACCGCGAACGCATCCTGTCGGCGCTGCGCGGGGATTATTCGGCGGTTCTGCTGGATTTGGAGGTACGCAAATGAAAACCGAGGTGCGAGAAATTCTGAATGCGGTGCGCGCGGGCGATATGAGCGTCGATGATGCGGTGCTCGCCCTGAAGAAGGAACCGTTTGAGGACATCGGCTACGCCAAGATCGATCTGCACCGCGGCGTGCGGCAGGGCGCGCCGGAGGTGATCTACGGCGCGGGCAAGACCGCACAGCAGATCATCGGCATCGCAAAGGAGATGCGCAGGCACGGCGAAAAAACCATCCTGATCACGCGCCTGAGTAAGCAGGCGGCAGACGAGGTGGGCTCCGAGATCGATCTGGATTACCGCGCGGAGGCGCGCATCGGCATCATCGGTTCGCTGCCGCGCCCGAACGGCATCGGCAAAATCGTTATCGCCACGGGCGGAACCAGCGATATTCCCGTGGCGGAGGAAGCCGCGGTGACCGCCGAGGTGCACGGAAACGAAGTGCTTCGCCTGTACGATGTGGGCGTTTCCGGCGTGCACCGGCTGCTTGCGCATCTGGACGATATCATGAACGCGAGCGTGATCATCGCCGTCGCGGGCATGGAGGGCGCGCTCGCCAGCGCGATCGGCGGGCTGGCGGATTGTCCGGTGATCGCCGTGCCGACCAGCGTGGGCTACGGCGCTTCGTTCGGCGGGCTTTCCGCGCTTCTGTCGATGCTGAATTCCTGCGCCAGCGGGGTATCCGTGGTGAACATCGATAACGGCTTCGGCGCGGGATTTCTGGCCAACCGGATCAACCATATGGGAGCATCGCCCCGCGCCTGAGGCGCATTTTTCGGAAAATCGGAGGAGCATTTTTGCATGAAAACACTTTTTTTTGATTGCGGCATGGGCGCGGCGGGCGATATGCTGACCGCCGCCCTGCTGGAATTATTCCCGAACCCGGCGGAGCTGATCGATGAACTGAACGCCCTTGGGCTGCGCGGCGTTACCTACGAAGCCGAAGCATGCGAAAAATGCGGCGTGCGCGGAACGCACGTATCTGTAAAGGTACACGGCGAAGAAGAGGGCGCGCATGAGCGCGAGCACGAGCATGATCATCATCACGCGCACCATCACAGCGATATGCATGAAATTGCGCACATCATTGAGGCGCTGCCCGTTTCCGAACGCGTGCGCGCGGATATCGCCAAGGTGTACACACGCATCGCCGATGCCGAAAGCCAGGTGCACGGCGTGCCCGTTTCGGAAATTCACTTTCACGAGGTCGGCGCAATGGACGCGGTGGCGGACGTTACCGCGGTATGCCTGCTGATGGAGCGGCTCGCCCCCGATCGCGTGATCGTATCGCCGGTACACGTGGGCAGCGGTCAGGTGAAGTGCGCCCACGGCATTCTGCCCGTGCCCGCGCCCGCGACGGCGCGCATTCTGCAGAATGTGCCGATCTACGGCGGCGCGATTCAGGGCGAATTGTGCACGCCCACCGGCGCGGCGCTGCTTACGCACTTCGCCGCGGATTTCGGCGCGATGCCGGTGATGAAAACGCGCCGCATCGGCTACGGCATGGGCAAAAAGGATTTCCCCGCGGCGAACTGCGTGCGCGCGTTCCTCGGCGAAACGGAGGACGCACCGGCGGAGCAGATCTATGAGCTTTCCTGCAATCTGGACGATATGACGGCGGAAGCCATCGCATATGCGCAGGAGCGCATCTTTGCATCCGGCGCGCTGGAGGTTTATACCGTGCCCGCGCAGATGAAAAAATCCCGTCCCGGCGTTGTGCTTTCGGCGCTGTGCCGCGAAGCGGATCGGGAAAGCGTCGTCCGCGCGATCTTCCGGCATACGACCACGATCGGCGTGCGCGAATGCGCATACCGCCGCTATACCCTGTCGCGCACGGTGGAAACGGTTTCGACCCCTCGCGGCGGCGTACATAAAAAAATCTCCCGCGGCTACGGCGTGACGCGCGAAAAAATGGAATTTGAAGATATCGCCCGCATCGCGCGGGAGATGGATATCCCGCTCGCGGAAGCCGCGGATTACGTAGCCGAATGCGATTCATAGCGCCGTTCCCCCGTTGACAAATTGCGCGCGATGTGTACAATAAGAACAGACAGAACCGATTATAATAATGCTTCGGAGGTATTCCATGATTGATTATACGATGCTGGACAAGCGCATTGACGAATTGCAGGGCGAACTGATCGCGGACATTCAGAAGTGGGTTTCGATCCCTTCCGTGCAGGGCGCGCCGGAGGAGGGCAAGCCCTTCGGCGGCGTGGTGGCGAACATGCTGGATCTGGCGCTGGAAACGGGCAGGAAATACGGCTTTGAAACCCGCAACGTGGATTACTACGCGGGCGATATTTCCATGGGCGGCGGCGAAGAAACGATGGGCATGCTGGCGCATCTGGACGTGGTGCCCGCGGGCGAGGGCTGGCACCATGATCCCTTCGGCGGGGAAATTGCCGACGGCAGAATCTTTGGCCGCGGCACGATCGATGATAAGGGCAGCGCGCTGTGTGCGCTGTACGCCATGCGCGCCGTGAAGGAATGCGGCATTCCGCTGAAGGACGGCGTGCGCCTGATTCTGGGCTGTGATGAAGAAACCGGCATGAGCGATATGCGCTATTACGCATCAAAATACAAAATGCCCGATTACGGCTTTTCGCCGGACGCGGAATTTCCGCTGATCAACATCGAAAAGGGCGGCGTAAACGCGCTGCTGATCCGCGATTGCGAGGGCGAAGCGGACGCGGATATTCCGGTGCTTTCCATCCACGCGGGCAAGCGTCCGAACGTGGTGCCCGCCTACGCCGAAGCGGTTGTGGATTACAGAAAAGTAGGCTTTGACCGCATCAACGCGCAGATCGAGGAAATCGCGAAGGAAAACAACTGGCAGCTGCGCGCAAAGGATCTGGGCGACGGCACGGCGTGCATCAGCGCGGACGGCATTTTAAGCCACGGATCGCTGCCGGAGAACGGCCTGAACGCCTGCGGCATCGTGCTGATTGCGCTGAACAAAATGAACGCGGGCGGCGGATCGCGCGAAGCGATTCGTTTCGCGGCGGAAAAACTGGGGCTGGAGCCGGACGGCGCTTCCCTGAACATCAAGCAGGCGGACGAGCTTTCGCATCACCTGTCCTGCAATATGGGCATCGTGAATTTCGATGGCAAGCGCTTTGAAATCACGCTGGACATCCGCTATCCGCTGTGCGCGACGGAGAGCGATATCATGGGCAATATCTGCATGGCGGCATCCGATTACGGCTTCGCCGTATCCTGCATTTCGCATCACACCCCGCTGCACGTGCCCGCAGAGCACAAGATCGTGCGCGGTCTTTTGAAGGTGTACAACGAAATCATGCACGCGGACGCGAAGCCGCTGGCGATCGGCGGCGGCACCTATTCCCGCATGATGCCCAACACCGTGGCGTTCGGCGTGGTATTCCCCGATCAGGAGGACTGCTGCCACATCGCGGATGAATACATCGAAATCGACCGGCTGACCACCATCGTGCGGCTGTACGCGCACGCCATCGTAGAACTGGCGGGAGGGCACATTCAGTGACGAAGCCTTTTTCGATCGCCATCGACGGCCCCGCAGGCGCGGGCAAATCGAGCGTTGCAAAGATCGTTGCCGCGCGGTTGAACGCGATGTATCTGGATACCGGCGCAATGTACCGCGCCATCGGACTTTACTATCTGCGGAAGAATCAGCTGGATCAGATCGATCTGATCGCGAAAACCGTGCGCGACGTGGATATTTCCGTGCGTTTTCTGAACGGCGCGCAGCATGTGTTTCTGGGTGCGGAGGACGTAAGTTCCGCCATTCGCACGCCGGAGGGATCGCTCGCCGCATCGGCGGTTTCCGCCGTGCGCGAGGTGCGCCTTTACATGGTGGAGCTACAGCGCAAAATCGCGGGCGATATTCCCGTGGTGATGGATGGGCGCGACATCGGCACCGTAGTGCTGCCGAACGCCACGCTGAAGGTATACATGACCGCCGGCGCGCAGATTCGCGCCGAGCGGCGGTACGCCGAAATGCGCGAGAAGGGCGAAACGCCCCCGTTCCACGAGGTGCTGGACGATATCGTATTGCGCGATTACAATGATTCCCATCGTGCCGAATCCCCCCTGTGCAGGGCGGAGGACGCGCTGCTTCTGGATACTTCGAATCTGACCTTTGATCAATCCGTGGACGCGCTGGAAGCGCTGTGCCGCGCGGCGATCGAACGTCCGCAATAATACATACCATTGGAGAGGCGACCCGTTTTATGAGAAGCGGTTTTATGTTTGGTCTTGCAAAGGCGATTATGTCGCCCATATACGCGGTGCTGTTTCCCCATCGCGCCATCGGCGTTGAAAATCTGCCCGCGCAGGGCGGCTTCGTGCTTTGCGTGAATCACATCCACGCGCGCGATCCCTTCTTCCTTTCCACGGTGATTCCGACGGGCAGAAAGCTTTTCTTCATGGCGAAGAAGGAGCTGTTCAAGAGCAAAATCGTGGGCACGTTTTTAAGCTGGCTGGGCGCATTTCCGGTCGATCGCGGCCACGCCGATCTGAATTCCATCCGTACATCGATGAAGGTGGTGCACGAGGGCAACGGGCTGGTGATCTTCCCGCAGGGCACGCGCAGCAAAACCAACGCGCCGACCCCGTTTCTGTCCGGCGCATCGATGATCGCGCTGCGCGGCGGCGTGCCGGTGATTCCCTGCTACATCGCAGGTCCTTACCGGCTGTTCCACCATTCGGACATTCACTTCGGCGCGCCGCTGGATCTTTCCGCGCATGGAACGCGCTGCGATCAGAACACGCTGGAGAGCGCGACAAAGCAGATCGAGGGCGCGGTATGGGCGCTGCGCGAGCCGGACGCGAATAACACCTGATTTACATGTAAAAATACAGTAAAAACATAAAATCTTGCAGGATTTCCGCTCACGTCGTCGAATAACGCACGTTAGCGGAAATTTTAGATTTTCGCACAGCTGCTGAGCGTTCAAGCGCAAAGCTGGCGATATAGGAGGTCTGCGAACCGTTGAACAATTCGGAAAATCATTCTGAACGCGGCGCAAAGATCATCCTTGCCAGCCATGCGGGCTTTTGCTTCGGCGTGCGCCGCGCGGTGGAAACCGCCGCTGCCGCCGCGCCCGCGATTACGCTGGGGCCAATCATCCACAATCCGCAGATGGTTGCGGAGCTGGAACGGGACGGCGTGGTCAGCGTGCCGGACACCGAAGCCGTACCGAAGGGCGCGCGCGTGGTAATTCGAAGCCACGGCGTAGGGCGATCGGAGATCGATGATCTTCAGTCGAAGCGCTGCGATATCCGCGATGCCACCTGCCCCTTCGTGAAGCGCATTCACGATATGGCGGCGGAGGCCAGCGCGGCGGGGATCAGTGTAATCGTCATCGGCGAACGGGAACATCCGGAGGTCGCCGGCATCCTCGGCTGGACAAACGGCAGGGGCTACACCGTGATGACCGAAGCGGATGTAAACGCGCTTCCGGAAATGGATCGCGCGTTGGTGGTTTCACAAACCACGATGGTGCGCGAAACCTGCGATCATTTGAAGGAATTGATCGGCAAACGCGTGCGGTACATGGATTACCATGCCACCATCTGTCCCGCGACGCGGGATCGGCAGAATGAAGCCGTACAGATCGCATCCCGCGCGGATGTGATGATCATCATCGGGGGCAGGCAAAGCTCCAACAGCAAAAAGCTGTATCATCTGGCAAAGCGCTATTGCGAACGTTCCTATTTCATAGAAACCGCCGCAGAGCTTGCAAATATACGGATCCATGCATCCGACATCATTGGGATTACAGCCGGTGCATCCACACCGGATTGTATAATTAAGGAGGTTGTTGCAAGAATGAACGACATCGAGAAGAAAGTACTCGAAGATACCCAGGAACAGGCCGCAATGTCTATGGAAGACGTTGAAAAGACGCTTGTTCAGCTCCGCCCCGGCCAGGTTGTTACCGGCACCGTCGTACAGATCACGGATGACGAAGTATGCGTCAACGTTGGTTACAAAGCAGATGGTCTGGTAAAGAAATCTGATCTTTCCTCTACCGATGTCAAGGTCGGCGATGAAATCGAAGTCGAGGTTGTGAAGGTAAACGATGGCGAAGGCAACGTGCTGCTTTCCCAGAAGAACATCATCAACCGTAAGGCTTGGGAAGACATCGTTGCCAAGCAGGAAGCCGGCGAATTCGTAGAAGGCGTTGGCAAGGAAGCCGTTAAGGGCGGCCTGCTGGCAGACGTGATGGGCGTTCGCACCTTCATTCCCGCGTCTCAGCTGTCCCTGCGTTATGTAGAAAAGATCGATGAGTTCGTCGGCCAACCGATGACCCTGAAGATCATTGAAATCGACAAGGCGAAGAAGCGCATCGTCGCTTCCCGCAAGGCCGTTCTGGTTGCAGAAGAAGCCGAGCGCAAGAAGGAGCTGTGGAACAAGCTGGAAGTCGGCTCCATCGTGAAGGGCACCGTTCGCCGTCTGGCGGACTTCGGCGCATTCGTCGATATCGGCGGCATCGATGGTCTGGTACACGTTACCGATCTGTCCTGGGGCCGCGTAAAGCATCCGTCCGACGTGGTTTCCGTCGGTCAGGAAATCGATGTGAAGATCCTGAATGTGGATCCGGAGCGCGAGCGCGTTTCCCTGTCCTACAAGCAGACCCAGCCCCGTCCGTGGACCGTTGCCGGTGAAAAGTATCCGGTCGGCTCCATCGTAGAGGGCAAGGTTGTCCGCATCACCACCTTCGGCGCGTTTGTTGAGCTGGAGCCCGGCCTGGATGGTCTGGTACACATCAGCCAGTGCGCGCTGACCCGCATCGCGAAGGTTGAAGACGCCGTGAACGTTGGCGATATCGTTCGCGTAAAGGTTCTGGACGTCAACACCGAAGCCAAGCGCATCAGCCTGTCCATCCGCGAAGTCCTCGAGGACGAAGCGCTGGATTCCGTTCCGGAAGCTGATGAATTCGCCATGGACGGCGAGGATCTGTAATTCAGATCGCATTGTAAACCACGGGCGCTCCTGCGGGAGCGTCCGTTTTTATGAAATGTTCTTAATTGAGGTGCAATTATGCTGGAAGTGGCGGCGGCAATGATATCGCGCGAGGACGGCAGGATTCTGATCTGCCAGCGTCCGGAAACGAAGGCGCGCGCGCTGGGCTGGGAATTTCCCGGCGGCAAGATCGAATCGGGTGAAACGGTTCAGGAAGCGCTGATTCGCGAATGCCGCGAAGAACTGGCGATCGACATCTGCGCGGGCGCGGAAATCGCGCAGGTGGAATACGCCTATCCCGATGTATGCGTGCATCTGCATCTGCTGGCGTGCAGCATCCAATCGGGCGCGCCCGCGGCGCTGGAGCATCGCGAAATTCGCTGGGTGCTTCCGGTGGAATTTGCCGAATATGATTTTTGTCCGGCGGATCGGCAGCTGATCGATCAATTGGAGGCGCGCTTTCGATCATCGGCGCGGCGATGGTGCTGATCACGGTAACCGCCTATTCGCCGGCAAACGCAAAAAGCGCCGCGTGAGGCGGTAAATCCGCTTGAATCGCGCAGCTTTTTTGGGTATAATAGAAACAGAATCAACCGCAAAGGGTGTACCGTCATGAAGAGCATGGACGCCATTCGAAGCGCCGTTTCGGAAGCCGCGATGCATTATCCTGTGAAGCGCGTGGATTTATTCGGCTCCTATGCAAACGGGCTAGCGAAAGAGGATAGCGATGTGGATTTTCTGGTTGAATTTTCGGAATCGCCCATTTCGTTGTTCAAGATCAGCGGCTTTCAGGCGACCCTTGCCGAGCTGCTGCAAATGAATGTGGACGTGGTGGAAGCACCGCTTGCGCCGGATAGTCTGCTGCATATCGACAGGACGGTGCGTGTTTATGGATACTAAAGAGCGCGATTCTATTATCCGGCTGAAAATTCTGAACGAAATCGCTGATATTGAATCCTTTTCGGAAGCATATATTGAAGCAACAAAGGAAATTCCATGGAAGGCCATCCGCGGTATGCGAAACATCGCCGCGCATCATTATGAAGCCATTCGCATTCCAAATGTATGGCTAACCGTCCAAGAGGATATTCCTGCCCTGAGACAGGTATTACTCCGCCAACACGGCGTTTGAAAGTTGGCACGTGTGCACAGCAGCATACCATCGGTCAATCCAATGCACTTCGCGTTATGCGGCGTGCATTTTTTTCTTGCCATTTACACAAAAATTTACTATAATAAGAATTAGGGTAATAGCGGATTGAGGATCCGGAATAGATGAGAAGGGGGGATGCAGGCATGGATGGAGCGAATCCATATGTAATTGAAATGCTTCACATCACCAAGGAATTTCCCGGAATCAAGGCGAACGACGATATCACGCTGCAATTGAAGCGCGGCGAGATTCACGCGCTGCTGGGCGAAAACGGCGCGGGCAAATCCACGCTGATGAGCGTGCTGTTCGGACTGTATCAGGCGGAATCGGGCGAGATTCGCAAGGACGGAAAGCCGGTAAAGATTTCCGATCCGAACGATGCGACGGCGCTGCACATCGGCATGGTGCATCAGCATTTCAAGCTGATCGACGTATTTACCGTGCTGGACAACATCATACTGGGCGCGGAGGACACGAAGCTGGGCTTTCTGCAGAAGAAGGAGGCGCGGCGCAAGGTACAGGCGCTCTCCGATCGCTACGGGCTGAAGATCGATCTGGACGCAAAGATCGAGGATATCACCGTGGGCATGCAGCAGCGCGTGGAAATTCTGAAGATGCTGTACCGCGATAACGAGGTACTGATCTTCGATGAACCCACCGCCGTACTCACGCCGCAGGAGATCGAGGAGCTGATGCAGATCATGGATGGTCTGCGCAAGGAAGGCAAATCGATCCTGTTCATATCGCACAAGCTGAACGAAATCATGCAGGTATCGGATCGCGTTACCGTACTGCGCAAGGGCAAATACATCGGCACGGTGAACACCGCCGATACCACGCAGGAGGAGCTTTCCCGCATGATGGTCGGCCGTCCCGTGCAGCTGGTGGTGGAAAAGGACGAAGCGCATCCCGCCGATCCGGTGCTGCGCGTGCGCGATCTGTGCGTCGCCAGCCGCATGTATAAAAAGGACGCGGTACACAACGTATCCTTCGATGTGCGCGCGGGCGAAATCGTATGCATCGCGGGCATCGACGGCAACGGGCAGACCGAGCTGGTACACGCGCTGAGCGGTTTGGAAAAGACCGAATCCGGCCATGTGACGCTCTGCGGGCGCGATATCACGCATGCGTCCATCCGCGCGCGCAGCGGCGCGGGCATGAGCCATATTCCGGAGGATCGGCACAAGCACGGTCTGGTACTGGATTATACGCTGGAACAGAATCTGGTGCTACAGAAGTACTTCGAACCGCAGTTCCAGAATCACGGATTCATCCGCTTCGACGCGGTGCGCGAATACGCGAACCGGCTGATCGATCAATACGATGTGCGCTCCGGCCAGGGCGCAGTCACGATGGCGCGCAGCATGTCCGGCGGCAACCAGCAAAAGGCGATCATCGCGCGCGAAATGGATCGCAATCTGCCGCTGATCATCGCCGTGCAGCCTACGCGCGGTTTGGACGTGGGCGCGATCGAATACATTCACAGCCAGCTGATCAGGGAACGCGACGCGGGTCACGCCGTGCTGCTGGTTTCGCTCGAACTGGAGGAGGTCATGAATCTTTCTGACCGCATTCTGGTGATGTATGAAGGCGAAATCGTAGGTCAGTTCCTGCCCTCGCAGGTGACGGTCGAGGAACTGGGCCTGTACATGGCGGGCGCAAAGCGGCAGAGCAAGGAGGAACTGGTATGAGCAAGCACAATCGTACCCCGCTGATGGAGCGCGATGGCATTCGTTCCGTGCTTGCCTCGCTGCTGTCGATATTGATCGGTCTGGCGGCGGGCGCGGTGGTAATCACCATCGTAGGTCTGTGCAATAAGACCATCGGTGCCAAGGGCGCATGGGAAGGCGTGCGGCTGGTGGTTCTGGGTCTGTTCAGCACGGGCCGCACGGCGTCCGGCATACTGACCTTCGGCTTCAATCCCGCGAGCATCGGCAATATGCTGTTCCGCGCGATGCCGCTGATTCTCACCGGTCTTTCGGTGGCGGTGGCGTTTAAAACAGGCCTGTTCAATATCGGCGCGCCCGGTCAGTATCTAATGGGCACGGCGGCGACGCTGTTTATCGCGCTTTCGATCTCCCCCGACAATATCCCCGTTTGGATCATCTGGCTGCTGGCGTTCTTCGGCGGCATGGCGGCGGGCGCGCTTTGGGGCATGATTCCCGGCACGCTGAAGGCGCTATTGAACATTAACGAAGTCATCGCCTGCATCATGACGAACTGGATCGCCGCAAATCTGGTCACCTGGATGTTCGATGCTTCGAACCTGAAGAATCTGGTGGAGAGCACCAAGACCGGTTACATCTATTCCACCAGCTATGCGCTGACCAATGTGGACGGTGTAATGACCTATGTAAAGGGCAACGGCGTGGTTACGCCCAAGATGGGACTGGACAAGATCTTCCCCGGCAGCCAGGTAAACGGCGGCATTCTGATCGCCATCGTGCTGGCGATTCTGGTGTACATCATGCTGACCAAGACCACGCTGGGCTACGAGCTGCGCGCGTGCGGCCTGAACCGCTATGCCGCGCGCTATGCCGGCATTCGCGATCGCCGCAACATCATCCTTTCGATGGCGATTGCGGGCGCGCTGGCGGGCGCGGCGGGTTCGCTGTATTATCTCTCCGGCAATACCGAATTTTACTGGAGCACCTATCAGAGCCTGCCCGCCACCGGATTTAACGGCATCCCCGTGGCGCTGCTGGCGGTCAGCAATCCCATCGCGGTGATTTTCAGCGGCATGTTCATGTCCATGCTGGATATCGCGGGTCTGCAGCTGACGAACCTGACTTCCTACAATGAATACATCACCGATGTGATCATCGCCGTAATCGTGTATCTGTCCGCGTTCTCGCTGATGATCAAGCTATGGCTGGCAAAGATCAGCACGCGCCGCGCGCGCAAAAACGCACATTCGGAGGAGGCGAAGAAATCATGAGCTTTCTGATCAGACAAACCTTGATCTACGCCGTGCCGCTGATGATCGTGGCGCTGGCGGGCGTATTCGCCGAACGAAGCGGCATTATCAATCTGGCGCTGGAAGGTATTATGATCTTCGGCGCGTTCATCGGCGTATTGTTCGTGAACATCATGCAATCCGCGGGCGTATTCGACGCCGCCAAGGCCGCGGGCAACGTGCTCGCCCTACAGGGATTCATGTGCCTGACCATGCTGGTTACGGCGATCATGAGCGCGATATTTTCACTGTTATTGGCATTCGCGGCGATCAACCTCTGCGCGGATCAGACCATCGGCGGCACCGCGCTGAACCTGATGGCGCCCGCGCTGGTATTGTTCTTCATCCGCATCATCGCCAATCAGAACACGCTGCAGATGCACAGCGGCGATTCCGCCAGCTGGTTCATGATCAAAAAATCCATGTTCGGCTATGGCAGAAATGAAGAAATGGGATTCCTCGGCGATACGTTCCTGAACAAGGTATACCTCGCCACCTATATCTGCATCCTGCTGTACGTGATCCTTTCGATCATTCTGTACAAGACCCGCTTCGGGCTGCGCCTGCGCTCCTGCGGCGAAAACCCGCAGGCGGCGGATTCGCTCGGCATCAATGTGTACAAAATGCGCTATACCGGCGTTCTGATCTCCGGCGCGCTGGCGGGCATCGGCGGTTTCGTATTCGCCATGACCACCGCGAACTGCGCGTCCACCGGCGATGTGGCGGGCTTCGGCTTCCTCGCATTGGCGGTTATGATCTTCGGCAACTGGAAACCCCTGCCCATCGCAGGCGCGGCGCTGCTGTTCGGCCTGTTCAAGTGCATCGCGGCTTCCTACGACAGCCTGTACATCACCATTGCCGGCGAAAAGTTCTTCTTCCTGAAGAATCTCGGCATCAGCCCCCATTTCTACCGGCTGCTGCCCTATCTGATCACTCTGATCGTACTGGCGTTCACATCCAAGAGCAGCCGCGCACCCAAAGCGGAAGGCATCCCCTACGACAAATCTACCCGCTAGCAGGCGGGCAGTGCCCGCTTCCAGCAACTACCATGTTATAAAAGACGAATCCACGACCCCATAAGCTCAAGGGTCGTGGATTCTGCGTTTCTGTCCTGTTGCTGCGAACTACAAACCCGCGCATGAAAGCCCATAGATTTAAGGCTTCCATGCTTATGCCGCAATTCGAAATAGCTTCGTTCCTTGGCTCCACCTGATGGGGGAGCTGTCGGCGCAGCCGACTGAGGGAGAGAACCCATTTCGCAGAACCGGCAAACCAGCGTAATTCGATAGGTACGTTATCTCTCCTTCCGTCAGCGGCTAATGCCGCTGCCACCTTCCTCGTCAGAGGAAGGCAACCTCATCCGCCGCTGCGCGGCACCTTCCCCAGAGGGGAAGGCAAGGTTACGAATGATCCTGCTACTATAAACCTACGTAAGTTTTGAAATCTTGAATCAATGGATTTCAAAACGTGAGTTTGAGATAAGCTGGAATCGGATAGAAACACAGAATCCATGTCCCTTGAACTTATGGGGGCACAGCTTCGTCATTCCCAACACGGCAGTTGCTGCAAGTGGGCTCAGCCCACATAAGTTTTGAAATCTTGAATCAGTGGATTTCAAAACGTGAATTCGTAATAACCCCGAATCGGATAGAACCAAAGAAGCTGTGCCCCTTAAACTTATGGGGGCACAGCTTCGTCCTTTTCAGCGCGGCAGCAGCTGGAAGCCGACACAGTCGGCATAAGTTTTGAAATCTTGAATCAGTGGATTTCAAAACGTGAGTTTGAGATAAGCTGGAATCGGATAGAACCAAAGAAGCTGTGCTCCTTGAACTTATGGGGGCACAGCTTCGTCATTCCCAGAGCGGTAGCTAATGTGGTCAAGCGCACTGCGCTTGCTAGTTGAAGTAGACCAGTTCTTCTGCCGGCGGGTCGGCTTTTTCGCGCTTTTCTTCGATCAGGATCAGCGCATCGCGGCCGTGCATGGGGCTGAATGCGGCTTCCGCCTTGGCGGTAACCATCAGCCATGCGTTGGTTTCGGGGCCCTTATCGCGATACTTGCATAAGAAACCGATACCGCCGATATCATCCACGCAGCAGGTCATGGCGTGCCTGCCCAGCACATAGCAGCGCTTGGGCATATCCTGCATCTTGAACGCGCGGCATTTGGTGCGAATCAGCTTGCCATCGTAGCGCTCCGGATGCTCCATCGCATCCAGATAGAAGATGCCGAAATCCTTATCGGCGATCTGGATGGGCTGCGTTTTCACATCATAAGGCAGATCCTCGTCCGCCACGCCATCATCCATCGTACCATCGGTATTTTCAAAGAAGATGCGCGCGGTATTGTTCATCGCCAGCGCGGCGCGCCGCCATTTGCTCTTGGGCATATCGGGCGTGCAGCGGTTGAAGATGATCAGATCGCCCTCCTGAATGCCATCCGCCATGAAGGTGCGCATGTTCTTCAGATAGATCTCAAACGTAGTCGCATCAATCAGCGTAATGATCTGCGCCAGTTCCCAGTTCTGCGGCTTCTTCGCGGAATACAGCGCCTGCAAAAGCCATGTGGAATTGTATTCGATCAGCACGCGTTCGGGCTTGTATTTCGCATCCAGCTCGATCAGCTTATCGCCCGCCATGTCGTCCTCGCTCTCCAGCGTGACCATCACGGTGTTGCACTTTTTCAGCATTTCCGGATCATATTCCTCTTCGCCCTCTTCGCATACCAGCAGAAGCGTGCGTTCGCCCTCGGAAAAACCATCGTCCGTCAGCATTTCCTGCATGAACTTCGTTTTGCCGCTCTCCAGAAATCCGGTTACAATGTATACTCCCGCTTCCATCTGCTTCTCCTATCAGACGCCGAAGAGTTCCTTCAGCTTGGCTTCGTTGATGCCGGTGCCGATTACGCACAGGCGGCCGGTGTAATCCGCAGTGCCGTAGCGCAGATCCGATTCGCCGGGCACATAATCGAAGTGCAGCCACTTGCCGTCCGTCAGCGGCAGAATGCCCTTCGCGCGCAGGATCGCGCCATAGGTCTTTTCATCCTCCAGCGCTTCCAGCGCCGCGCGGATGGCGGATTCCTCAAACTTCTTCGGGGTCTCTACGCCGATATTCTGGAATACCTCGTCCGCGTGATGGTGGCCGTGATGATCGTGGTGGCAGCCGCAGCCGCATTCGCCATCGTGATGATGCTCGTGGTCGTGGTCGTGATGGCAGCCGCAATGATCGTGATCGTGCTCATCGTCGTCGTCATCATCGTGATCGTGATGATGATGGCAGCAATGATCGTGATCATGCTCATCATCCTCGTCATCATCGTGATCGTGGTGATGATGGCAGCAATGATCGTGGTCGTGCTCATCCTCGTCATCATCATCGTGATCATGGTGATGGTGGCAGCAATGATCGTGGTCGTGCTCATCCTCGTCGTCATCGTCGTGGTGATGATGATGCTCCACATCGTGCTCGCTCAGCAGCGCCTTGGCGCTTTCAATGACCTCCAGCATCTGCGCGGGGGTCAGTTCATCCCACGGGGTAGTGATGATGCGGGCGTTGGCGTTGTAGGTGCGCAGCAGCTCCACGCACTTTTCAATGCGCTCCTCGGTGGTATTCTGCGTGCGGCTCAGGATGATCGTTTCGGCGTTTTCGATCTGATCGATGAAGAATTCGCCAAAGTTCTTCGCGTACATGCGGCACTTGCCCACGTCCGCCACCGTCGCGCTGCCCTCGAGGCATACATCGTGTTCGTCCATCATATCGGTGACCACGCGGCGAATATCGGAAAGCTTGCCCACGCCGGAGGGTTCGATGATGATGCGATCGGGGTTGTATTTGTTCATCAGTTCATCCAGCGCGCGGCTGAAATCGCCCACCAGCGTGCAGCAGATGCAGCCGGAGTTCAGTTCCGTTACCTGAATGCCGGTATCCTTCATGAAACCGCCGTCTACGCCAACCTCGCCATATTCGTTTTCCAGCAGGATAACGCGCTCGCCTTCAAATGCGCCGCCCAGCAGCTTCTTGATCAGGGTGGTTTTGCCTGCGCCCAGGAAGCCGGAAATAATATTAATCTTCGTCATATGAATCACCTGTTTCCATCATTTTTCACTTTCCTATTTTAAACCATCTGCGTTGATTTGTCGCGCATGACTTATTTTTTTCATAAAATAATAACGAATCAGCCTACTTTACGCCGCGCGATCCAGCGCGCAATGCCCATGCCCAGCAGCGCCCCGCAAAAATCGATCAGCATATCGCGGATTTCGCAGCTGCGCCCGCCGGAGAACAGCTGCGTAATTTCGTTCAGCACCGCCAGCAGCGCGCACACCGGCGCGCCGATTCGAAACCAGATTCGCGGCCATGTGCTCTTGATCGCCGCGGCAATCAGAAAGCCTTCGATCATAAAGCCGCCGAAATGCGCAAGCTTGCGGAGCGCAGTATGCAGTATATCCTGTGCATCCGCCAGTCCCGGCAGTATGCGCAGCACGATTTGCAGAATTCGCCCGCTCAGCGCGCCGGATTCCGTCCCGTTCTGCGCCGCCAGATAGAATAAAAGCGCCGTCCACAGCGCGGCAGCCGCCCAAAGCGCCGCGGTTCTCCCGGATTTTCGCATTTGCATCCCTCCGCGCATTATTTTGCCATACCGATGTAAAAACCATATTTCCCCGCATACGCATATCCATCCGTTTATTTTGTAAATTTGTGTATTAATATTCAGCACTCGTATTCGTGTGTTACTGCATAAACCGACTCAAATCCGCCAATATCCGAATATTCATGCGCATATTGTGCATAATTTGTTAAATATCGCCCGAACCTATTGCATTTTCATGCACGTCGATGTATAATCATCCCATCAACCGAAGCAAACCGCTTCAACGCAAACAACGCATAAATATGGAGGGTATTCAAATGAAAAAGCTGATTTCCATCGCAATCGTATGCATTCTGGTTTTCTCCTTCGCCGCCATGGCGGAAACGCTGAAGATGGGCACGAACGCCGCGTTCCAGCCCTACGAGTACTATGATGATGAAAGCGGCGCCATCATCGGCATCGACGCCGAAGTTGCCGCGCTGATCTGCGAAAAGCTGGGCTATGAACTGGAGATCGTGGATATGGCGTTTGATTCCCTGATTCCGGCGCTGACCAGCGGCAAGGTGGACTTCGTAATGGCGGGCATGACCGTGACCGAGGAACGCAAGCAGAGCGTGGATTTCTCCACCAGCTATGCGCAGGGCGTGCAGGTGGTTATCGTGCCCGAAGGCAGCGATATCACCTCCATCGATGATCTGACTGCCGAGGGCGCGAGCCACAAGGTGGGCGTGCAGCAGGGCACCACGGGCGATCTGTACGCCACCTGGGATATCGCGGATGCAGGTCTGGGCAGCGTAGAGCCCTATGCCAACGGCCCGGACGCGGTTCTGGCGCTGACCAGCGGCAAGGTAGACTGCGTGATGATCGATAATGAGCCCGCGAAGAATCTGGTTGCCGCGAACGAAGGCCTGAAGATTCTGGAAACCCCCTACACCGTAGAGGATTACGCCATCGCGGTCGCCAAGGGCAGCGAGCTGACCGAAAAGATCAATGCCGCGCTGGAAGAGCTGATCGCCGACGGCAGCGTGCAGGCTGTAATTGAAAAGTACATCCCCGCAGAATAAACCCAGACGGCTGAGAAACACTGCAAACACAGAAATTTTTTGAAGTACTTCTGACGAAGTAAAAATTCCTGCTTACTGTATAGCAGTCACGCTTCTGCTTACAGAAGTGTGACCAGCCCACGCTGGAATCCGGAGGATTCGCGCGGCGCTGCCGAAGGCCCTGCTTGCAGGGTCTTCGGTGCGTCCGTCAACAGGAGCTGCAAAATCGGTTACATAGGTTTGCTATGCGCCCTCATTTGCAGCTCCTGTTTCCTTGTCTTGCGGCGTTTCTCAGCGTCTGGCAAAGTCGAGCCACCTTCGTCCCTTTCGTATGATTATGCGAATACGGTGCATATTCGGTTAAATCATGTGTATATGCTTGTATCTTAACCCGAACAATTGTATACTCCAATCGTGCGCGGCGGAAGCGCCGCAATTTCAAAATCAGGAGTGGAACAATTATGAAAAAGCTGTTTGCCGCAGTCATCGCGATCGCGATGCTTTTCTCCTTCGCCGCCATGGCGGAAACGCTGAAGATGGGCACGGAATGCACCTTCCCGCCCTATGAATTCTACGATGAATCCGATGAAATCGTGGGCATCGACGCCGAAATCGCGGCGCTGATCTGCGAAAAGCTGGGCTACGATCTGGAGATCGTGGATATGGCGTTCGATTCGCTGATCCCCGCCGTTTCCAGCGGCAAGGTGGATTTCGTGATGGCGGGTCTGACCGTGACGCCGGAGCGCGCCAGCAGCGTGGATTTCTCCGCCAGCTATGCGCAGGGCGTGCAGGTGGTTATCGTGACCGAGGACAGCGATATCACCTCCATCGATGATCTGACCGCCGAGGGCGCGAACCACAAGGTGGGCGTACAGCAGGGCACCACGGGCGATATCTACGCTTCCAGCGATATTGCGGACGCAGGCTATGGCAGCGTTGAGCCCTTCCAGGCGGGCACGGACGCCATTCTGGCGCTGACCACCGGCAAGGTAGATTGCGTGATGATCGATAATGAACCCGCCAAGAAGTTCGTCGCCGCGAACGAAGGATTGAAGATTCTGGAAACCCCCTACACCGTAGAGGATTACGCCATCGCTTTCGCCAAGAACAGCGAACTGACCGAAAAGGTAAACGCTGCGCTGGAGGAGCTGATCGCCGATGGCAGCGTGCAGGCCGTGATCGATAAGTACATCACTGCGGAATAAGCGCATATTTCCGAAAAGCGCCGCGAGAAACGAATCTACGTTTCCTGCGGCGCTTTCATTATGTTTTGGGCAGACAAAATCCCCGTTCCGCAATGGAAACGGGGATTTGATTCGCATTATGCAATTCATTTCTTCGCTGCGGCGTAAATCTGTTTCAGCACATTTTCCACGCCGTTGGCGGTGGCTTCTGTCGCCATTGCATCCAGCAGCGCGCCGCGATCGTGGTATACGGCGATCACTTCCTGCACGAGCCGGTCGGGGGTCATATCGCGCTGTTCCAGCACGCGCGCCAGATTGCGCTTGCGCAGGGAAGCGGCGTTCATTTCCTGATCGCCGCGGCTGACCTCGGCGGGATAGGGAATCAGCAGGCTGGGCTTGCGCAGCGCCAGCAATTCGCACAGCGCGTTCGCGCCCGCGCGGGAAATCACCACATCGGCGCAGGCGTAGGCGTCCGCCATTTCATCGTTCAGGTATTCCAGCTGGATATAATTCGGGGTGGTTTCGTGCGCTTCGGAAAGGTTGCCCTTGCCGCACAGGTGCAGCACCTGAAAGGTTTCGGTCAGCTTCGGCAGCGCTTCGCGCACGCATTCGTTTACCCGCTGCGCGCCGGTGGAGCCGCCCACCACCATCAGTACCGGCAGATTTTCATGCAGGCCGAAGCGGCGCAGGCCGCGTTCGCGGTTGCCCTGAAACAGCTCGGCGCGGATGGGGGAACCGGTGTACACGCCCTTGCCGTGCGCATAGCCTACGGCTTCGGGGAAGGTGCAGCACTGCACCTTGGCGTAACGCAGGCACAGCTTATTGGCGAGACCGGGGGTCATATCGGATTCATGCGTAACCACGGGCACATGATTCATATGCGCGCCGAACACCACGGGCACGGATACGAAGCCGCCCTTGGAAAATACCACATCCGGCTTGATCTTATGAATCAGCCTGCGCGCCTGCCCAATGCCGCGAATCACGCGGAACGGATCGGTGAAATTTTTCAGATCGAAATATCTGCGCAGCTTGCCGACCGCAACGGTGTGAAAGGTCACGCCCTCTACGCGGCTGATCAGCTCCTGCTCCACGCTGTTGGCGGCGCCGATGTAATGAATGGTCCAGCCGTCCTTCTGAAGATACGGAATCAGCGCCAGATTTGGCGTAACATGGCCGCCCGTGCCGCCGCCCGTCAATAGAATCGTTTTCAAAGTTAAGAACCACCTTTTCACGCGGAATTATGCTCACACACCTTCATTATATCATTTCCGCCTGAAAAATAGATTTAATTTTCTGATATGATTAAGGTAAGTTTTTCCGACCTCTACAGCGCTTAATTCCACGGAAGCAATCGATCGCCCTTCACCAGAAACGCGCGCCGCGCGATTTGCGCCAGCGGATCATCGCTATGGGAATCCGAATAAAAATCATCGATCTGCGCATCGGGATGGGCTTCGCGGAACCGGCGCACCTTTTCCGCGCCGTGGCAATTCGCGCCGTGGAATATGCCGGTATGCCGGTCTACGGGCGATCCCATGTATGCCACGCCCAGCCTTTTACACGCGGGCGCGATCAGAAATTCCGGCGATGCGGATATGATCAGATCGTCCGCGCGGTGCGTCTGCGCGTAAAACGGCTTGATCCGACGAAAGGCTTTCGCCCAGAATGCGTCCACCGCGCCGTCCACATCGTCGATATGCGCAAGGAACGACAAAAGCCGCTGCTTGAAATCCTGCTTTTTTCGAATTTTCAGCGCGAAAAGAACGCCGTTTACTACCTGCCCCGGCAGCGTAAGCCACAATCGTGGATAATGCCGCAAACAGTACAGGCAGAACAGCGCCGTGCTATCCCCGCGCAAAATGGTATTATCAAAATCGTATACATTCATATTATCCGGTCGGCAGTGCCGACAGCCAGCAACTACCGTGTTAGTTTGATTGCGCCCATATATTCAAGGCGCAATCAAAACGACGTTTTTGCAGCCACTGATTCAAGCTGCAAAAACTGAGTTGGTGCAGCGATCTATGGGTTTCTCTCCCTCAGTCACCTTCGGTGACAGCTCCCCCATCAGGTGGAGCCAGAAAACGATCAGCCGTAACCTTGCCTTCCTCTGACGAGGAAGGTGGCAAAACCGCAGGTTTTGACGGAAGGAG
>JABLTK010152237.1_pt1 | contig 28245 bp, 25 predicted proteins | sample 7160131 | NCBI WGS metagenome assembly JABLTK01 (sample SAMN14651221, study PRJNA627086) | human gut metagenome | isolation source: feces | host: Homo sapiens
CTCTGAATACCCGAACTGACCCTGTTCGAAGAACAGGCAGTGCATAAAATAAGATAACATAAATAATAGATAAGGGATATGAGGGTTATACTTTTGGTTTCCTTTAGGGAATCAAAAGTTGGTTGAATTTTGTTCTTTGAAGTCTTTTGATTTCCCTAAAAAGGAAATCAAAAGTGAATTATTTATGGTTTCATCACATGATGAAATAGGTTGAAAACTGTAAAATAGACGCCAACTTTCCGAACTCGTCCGATTCTTGGTTCAAACGTGAGGGTAACTACAATAATGGTACGATGGCAGGAGCTTTCAATTTCAACAACGACAATGGTATTGCGGACAATAACTCCTCGTTCCGAGTTTCACTTGGTGCTTAAGCCAACTGTACATTCGTTTGCACTTGACAAAAGCTTAATCCAAATATAAAATAAAGATAGTGTTATTTAATATTTATATAGTATATTTAACATAAATAAAATTAATGGAGGTACGTATGAGTAAAACAATATTCTCCATTTTAATGATCATAATTGGATTGGGTTTGGGAGTAGGACTTTCATTTCTAATAAATGCTCTTAGGGTTTCTAATGCCTCTAAAAAGATAGAAATATTATCTGAAAAAGCAAGAAAAGAAGCTGAAAAAGTAAAAAGAGATTTATTGCTTGAGGCTAAAGAGGAAAAACAAAAGTTAAAAATTGAAGTTGATAAAGAAATAAAAGAAAAAAAATTAGAAATTAAAGATCAAGAAAATCGTCTTATTCAAAGGGAAAAGAATATGGATAAGAGAGATGAAACTTTTCAAAAGAGAGAACAATTACTTGATGAACGTGAAGAAAAACTTGGTGAAAAGCAAAGAAAGATTCAAAGTGATCAAGAAGAAATGGATAAATTAAAAGAAGAACAGATTAAATTGCTTTCTAAAATAAGTGGTCTTGATAAGGATAAGGCTCACGAAATGATTATGAAGAAAGTTGAAGAAGATATGTCTAGTGAAATAATGACATATATTAAGGAAAGAGAGGATGAAGCTAAGATTACTAGTGATAAGAAAGCTCGTGAGTTATTGGTTTTATCTATGCAAAAGTATGCTTCTGATGTTTCTAATGAACAGACTGTGTCGACAATTGCTCTTCCTAACAATGAAATGAAAGGAAGAATTATTGGGAGAGAAGGAAGGAATATTAGGACTATTGAGGCTATAACTGGGGTGGATCTTATTATTGATGATACTCCGGAGGCTATTGTTATATCGTCTTTTGATCCTTTAAGGAGAGAGATTGCCAAAATAACAATTGAAACTTTAATAAAGGATGGAAGGATTCATCCGACAAGAATTGAAGAAGTTTATGATAAAACAGTTCGTGAAATGAAACAAAAGATAATTGAAATTGGTAATGATGCTATTTTTGAGCTTGGACTTACTAAGATTGATAATGATTTGATTGAAATAATTGGTAAACTTCATTTTAGGACTAGTTATGGACAAAATGCACTTAAGCATTCTCTTGAAGTTGCTCATTTGGCTGGTGTTATGGCATCTGAGTTAGGAGAAAATACTGCTCTTGCAAAGCGTGCTGGGTTGCTTCATGATATTGGTAAGGCAATTGACCATGAGGTTGAAGGCAGCCATGTTGAAATTGGGGTTAGTATTGCTAAAAAGTACAAGGAAAATCCTGTTATAATAAATGCAATTGCTTCACATCATGGTGATAGTGATGCTACTAGTGTTATTTCGTCACTTGTTCAAATAGCGGATGCTTTATCTGCTTCTAGACCTGGTGCTAGAAATGATTCTTTAGAAAATTATTTAAAGCGTTTAGAACAACTTGAAGATATTGCTAAGGGTATAAAAGGAATTGATAAAAGTTATGCCCTTCAAGCAGGTAGAGAATTACGTGTTTTAGTTAAACCTGAAGAAATTGATGATTTAACTGCACATAAGATAGCAAGAGAAATAAAGGAAAAGATTGAGGATAATATGCAGTATCCTGGTACAGTTAAAGTTACTGTAATTCGTGAAACAAGAGTTCAAGAAGAGGCTAAATAGCTTCTTTTTTTAATAATGCTTTTTATTTTTGATATTTTATAGTATAATAAAGTTGTTTTTAAGGAAGTGTTTTAATGGAATACGTATACTTAGGTAGAATAACTAATACTCATGGTTTAAAGGGAGAGATAAGAATAAGATCTAATTTTAAATATAAGGATAAAGTGTTTAGAAAAGGTTTTGTTCTTTATATTGGTAGTTCTAAGGTTAAAGAAGTAATAAATAGTTATAGACCTCATAAGGAGTATGATATGGTTACTTTGTTAGGCATTGATGATATAGAAGAGGTTTTAAAGTACAAGGGAAGTTTAGTTTTTATAAATAAAGATGACTTGAATCTTGGAACTAATGAATATGTTTTTGAGGATTATATTTCTTGTAAGTGTTATTTTAATAACAAAGAGATAGGTATTGTTGATACGATTGTTGATTCTGGTAATGGTAATTATTTGTTTGTATTGGATAATGGAAAGTATATTCCTAAGAATGATAATTTTATTGAGAGATTAGATTTAGAGAATAAAAAATTGTATTTAAAGAATCTGGAGGGTTTGATATGAGAATAGATATTTTGACTTTGTTTCCGGAGATGTTTACGGGTTTTCTTAATGAGTCGATAATTAAAAGGGCAATTGATAAGAAAATAGTGAATATAAATATAATTAATTTTAGGAATTATACGACTGATCCTCATAATAAAGTGGATGATACGCCATTTGGTGGTGGTGCTGGAATGGTGCTTATGCCTCAACCTATTTTTGATGCTGTAGAGGATATTAGAACTGATGATTCTTTTGTTGTATTGCTTACTCCTTCAGGTAAGACGTATAATCAAAAGGTTGCTAATTGTTTTAAAGGAAAAAAACATTTGATACTTATCTGTGGACATTATGAAGGGTTTGATGAGAGAGTTAAAACTCTTTGTGATTTAGAAATTTCAATTGGGGATTATATTTTAACTGGAGGAGAAGTACCTGCAATGGCTATATGTGACTCTACTGTTAGGTTACTTGATGGTGTAATAAGTAAGGAATCGCTTCAGTCAGAATCATTTGATAGTGATTTGTTAGATTATCCAGTGTATACAAAACCAAGGGATTTCAGAGGAATGTTGGTGCCGGATGTGTTACTTAGTGGTAATCATAAGGAGATAGAAGAATATAGGAAAAGGGAACAAATAAGACTTACAAGGGAAAAGATGGGGGAGTGATTTTATGGCAATTTCAAAACGTTTTGTAGTAAAAAAGGAAGCTAAGGAAGAAACTATAACTTATATGGAATATGAAAAATTAAAGGGATATAATGTAAAGCCTAAGGATTCCCTTAAGTTAGAGGATATGATTAATGTAAATGAAATGATTATAATTAATCCTAGTTTGATAGAGAAGTTAGTGGATAAGAAATGTAAAAGAAAGTTTGAGAAAATTATTATGATGTTGTCTTTGATTTATGATGAGACTTCAGATGATGAGGCTCCGATTGAATTAGTTCTTGATGAATTAGAAAAGTTTAAGACGATGTTAAGGAAAAAGTATAAGGAATATTTAAAGCATGAGGAATATAAGCTGTATTTAAAGAAGATAGAAATATTAAAGGCAGAGGCTAAACTTAGACTTGATTTTATAAGAAGTAATGTTTATGAAGAAAAGAAAGGTAAGAAGGGCAGATAAAAATGAAAGATAAGAAAGTTATATTTATGGGGACTCCTTTGTTTGCGGTTGGAGTTTTAGAAAAATTAATTGAGTATACGACTGTTGTGGCGGTAGTAACGCAGAGGGATAAAGAAGTGGGAAGAAAGAAAATTCTTACTCCTTCTGCTGTTAAAAAGATTGCTTTAGAAAATAATATAAAAGTGCTTACTCCTGATAGGATAAGGGATAGTATTGATGAAATTAATTCTATAGATTGTGATATTATAGTAACTTGTGCATATGGACAAATAATACCAGAGGAAATACTTTATCATCCAAAATATAAAACTATTAATGTTCATGCTTCTCTTCTTCCTAAGTATAGGGGTGGTGCTCCTATTCAAAGGGCGATAATGGATGGTTGTGATGTTACTGGTGTTACGATTATGTTTACTGACAAAGGAATGGATACTGGTAATATAATAAGTAAAAAAGAAATAAATATTAATATTAATGATGATATAATTAGTTTGAATGATAAGTTATCAATGCTTGGGGCAGAGCTTTTGATTGAGACTTTACCAAGTATATTTGATGGTACTTGTTGTAATATAAAACAGGATGATAGTCTTTCTTCGATTGCTAGATTGATAACTAGAGATGATGAAGAACTTAATTTTGATGATGATGCTATTAATGTTTATAATAAAATAAGAGCTTTGTCTAATATTGGTGCTTATGTTAAGCTTAATGATTTTAATATGAAGATATTTAAAGCTGAAATTGGTGATAAATCTTCTTTAGAACCTGGTTGTGTTACAATGGATAAGAGTATTAGAATATCTACTAGGACTAAAGATATAATAGTTTTAGAGTTGCAGATTCCTGGTAAAAAAAGAATGCTCGCTAAGGATTACTTGAATGGAAAAAAAACTAAATAATTATATTGGGGGAATTAGGATGAATGATAATTTAAAAATAGCATTGGTTTTAAGAAAATTAGATGCTTTAAAGGATAAGTATGCTATCTTGAGCATGGGCTTTGCTAAGGATTATGGTGATATTGCAGAGTTCCATTCTGAAGAGCTTGGAAAGACTGTGTATCCGGTCTTTGATGGATTTGAGGATACGTCTGTTTTCTTTCTTACTAAGGAAAAGGTTCTTGATATAAAGGAAAAGCTTAGTAATAATCAAAAATTATTAAATTTATATGATGATAGTGTTAAAACTTATAGTATGGTAAAGGTTACTGAAGTTGGTGATGATAAGTATGATATTCAACCTGTTAGAATAATTACTGATGAGGAATTGTTGGAGCTTACTTATGCTTTAGATTATGATGAATATGAGTATAAACCACTTATGGATATTGATTTAATTTATGAAAAATTAAAGGAGTCTATAGTGGGGCAGGATGATGCTATTAAGCAAGTACTTTCTACGGTTTATTTTAATCAAAAGCTTTTTGAATCTGATTTACCTGATGATAAATTAAGAAGTTTAAAACAAAATATTTTGGTAATCGGGGATACTGGTACGGGTAAGACAGAAATGATTAAACAAATGGCAAAGGTGCTTGATATTCCATGTGTTATTGAAGATGCTACTCAATATACTATTGAGGGATATAAGGGACTTTCAGTTGATGACATGTTTAAGCATTTATGTATGAGTGCAGATTATGATTTGGAAAAAGCTCAAAGAGGTATTTTAGTAATTGATGAAATTGACAAAAAGAGCTCTAATGGGGATGTGTCACAAATAGCCACTAGTGGTGTTCAGTATTCATTATTGAAGTTACTTGAAGGGACAAAGTATTTTGTTCCAGCAGATAAAGAGTATGATTTGGATCCGTTTGAGTTTGATAGCGCACGTCTTACGGTTATTTTATCTGGCTCTTTTAGTTCTTTAAAGGAAGAGAAGGATAAAGTAATAGGCTTTGAGGCTAATTCTAATGAGGTACAAAAGTATAATACAAATGAACTTAAAAAGTCAGGAATTGTTCCAGAATTATTAGGAAGAATGTCTAAGATAGTGTATCTTAATAGTTTGTCTAAAGATGATTATATAAAGATACTTAATGAATCTAATTTGAGTGTTCTTAATTTGACTGATGATTTTTATAAGTCCCTTGGTATTAATGTTGTTTATACTGATTCTTTTATTGATGAGGTAGCTAGACTTGCTTTGACAAGGGATAGTGGTGCCAGAGGTCTTAAAACTGTTTTTGATGAGGCACTTGGAAAGATAGAGTTTGAATTGTTAAAGGGAAATGTGGAACAAATTATTTTTAATAGTGTTGATAATATAGAGATTGTAAGGAAAGAAGTTAAAGAAGAAAAAACTCATGAAAAAGTGAGAGTGAGAAAAGGAGAACTTTAAGGGTTCTTTTTTGTTGGTGTTCTCATTTATAGAATAATATTGTATAGGTGATTATGGTGTTGCTTATTATATCAAGAACGTGTTTTGGTTACTTGTTGCTTTTTTGTGGTTATTTGTGATATAATTTATGTGGTTGCTTACTTTGATATTAATATAAGGATATTAAAATGTAAAAAAATGAAAGGAGAAATTATGAGTAAAATAAAAATTTTTGGTCTTGGAGGACTAAATGAAAATGGAAAGAATATGTATATTGTCAATGTAGATGATAATATATTTGTATTTGATGCGGGGTTAAAGTATCCAAGTTCTAATATGCTTGGTGTTGATTATATAATACCTAATTTTGATTATTTAAAAGAAAATAGAGATAAAGTTCGTGGTATTTTTATTACTCATGGACATGAGGGGAATATGGGTGCGATTTCTGATATTCTTAAGGAAATGCCTGATATTCATGTTTATGCTACTAAATTTACAATGAATTTAATTAAGAAAGAGCTTAGTGAGCTTAAGATTGAAGCAACTAATTTGAAAGAGATAAGACCACATTCTAAACTTGATGTTGCTGGTTTTTCAATTTTCCCAATAGAGGTTACACATTCTATACCAGAGAGTGTTTTATATGTTTTATATACAGATGATGGTGCCATTGTTTATGCTACTGATTTTGTTTTTGATTCTACTATGTTGGGTTCTTATAAAACTGATATTGGTAAGCTTGCGTACGTTGGTAAACAAGGTGTTCTTTGCTTACTTTGTGAGTCTTGTTATGCTTATAGAGAAGGGCATACAAGTCCTAGTCATAGAATTGCATCAAAGATGTGGGATATTTTAAATAATACTGATGAAAGAATTATTATAAGTCTTTATCCTGATCATATATATAGATTACAAGAAATATTTGATTCTGTTGCTAGAACAAAAAGAAAGATTGTTCTTATGGGAAAAAGACTTCAGGAAGTTGTAGAGTATTCTATTGATAATAATTATTTAGATATAGACAAAAGTATTATTGGTAATTTATCTAATATTAAAGATAAGGATGCAGTGATTATAGTTTGTGATGACAAAGAAAAAGAAGTAGCTAGTTTGGAAAAGATTATCAATGGGTATGATAAGTATATTAAGTTAAAGGCAGGGGATACAGTGTTTATTTCAGAGCCTGTTTATCCTGGTAATGAAAAGATTATATCTAAGATAATTGATGATTTATCAAGGCTTGATGTTGAAGGAATAAGCTTATCTATGAAAAAACATGTTTTACATCATGCTTCTAGTGAAGATTTAATGCAAATGATTAATCTTATGAATCCTAAATATTATTTTCCTGTAAGAGGTGAATATAGGTATCAATATATGAATGCTAATGTTGCTGAGCTTACTGGTATGAATAAAGATAATATTCTTTTGAAGCTTAATGGTGATGTAGCAGAGTTTGATAATGGTACTTTGGTAGAAAGAGGGGAACACATTAAAGTAGATGAAGTTTTAATTGATGGTAATAAGTCTGATGATATTGGAGAATTAGTATTAAAGGATAGGCAACTTTTAAGTAAAAATGGAATTGTAATTGTTTCGGCAACTTTGGATAAAAAGAGTAAAAAGATATTGGTTGAACCTCAAATAATTACAAGAGGATTTATTTATGTAAAAGATAATTTAGATATCATTGAGCATACTGAAAAACTTTGTAGAGAAATAATACTCGATTTAGTTGTTCCTAATAAAAAGGTTGATTTTACAGGGTTAAAGATAAAAATAAGAGATGTTCTTAGTCATTATTTTGAAGAAGTGACTGGTAGTGTTCCAATGATTATAACTGTTATATCTGAGATATAGTGTAAAGTAAGACAAGTGTTGACAAACACTTGTTTTTATTTTTTTATTTTTTTATTTTTTTTATTAAAAAATATGGACAATATATTATAAAGATAGTAGAATTGTGGTAGACAGTGGATGATAGTGGTAGAAAGTGGTGATTTCTATGTTAATGGGTGAATACCATCATAATATTGATGAAAAAGGAAGAATTATTATTCCTTCTAAGTTCCGTGAGGATTTAGGAGATAAGGTAATCGTAACTCGTGGGTTAGAAGATTGCTTATTCCTATATTCAGAAAACGAGTGGTCGCAAATAGTTTCTAAATTAAAATCTCTACCATTCACGAAGAAAGATGCAAGAAGTTTTACAAGGATCTTCTTATCAGGAGCCACTGTTTGTGAATTTGATAAACAAGGCAGAATTAAAATTACTTCTCCACTTGGTTCTTACGCCAATCTTGATAAAGAATGTGTCATTATTGGCGTAAATGACCGATTGGAAATATGGGATATTAACAAATGGAATAGTTTCTTCGATGATAATAGAGAAAGTTTATCTGATTTAGCGGACCATCTATTTGAAAGTGATTTTGGTGATTGATATGTTACATAAGAGTGTTTTACTTAAAGAAGCAATTAACTTTTTGGATATAAAAGATGGTGGAATTTATGTAGATATGACTTTAGGTTATGCAGGTCATTCAAAGGAAATATTAAAAAGAAATAAAAAGGGGTTTTTATTCGCCTTTGATAAGGATGTTGATGCTATTAGTCATAGTGAAAAAATATTGGATGAAATTGGTAGTAATTATAAAATATTTAATACTGGTTTTATCAATATTAAGTCTTGTTTGGAAGAAGAGGGTGTATCACTTGTTGATGGAGTACTTTATGATCTTGGTATTTCATCACCTGAAATTGATCAGAATAGTCGTGGCTTTAGTTATATGCGTGATGCAAGACTTGATATGAGAATGAAGCAAGATAGTTCTTTATCTGCTTATGATGTTGTAAATACTTATTCTTTGGAAGAACTTACTAGAATATTTAGGGAATATGGAGAAGAAAAACATGCTCTTCGTATTGCTAAAGAGATTATAAATGTTCGTAGCGAGAAGGCTATTTCTACTACTTTAGAGCTTGTGGATATTATTGATAGATGTATTCCATATAAAGAAAAGAGAAATGGACATCCTGCTAAAAAAGTGTTTCAAGCAATAAGAATTGAAGTAAATAATGAGTTAGAAGAATTTGAAAAGTCTTTAAGAGATGCTTTGAAGATTCTTAAAGTTGATGGAGTGATTTGTGTTATTACTTTTCATTCTTTAGAAGATAGAATATGTAAGAGAGTATTTAAAGAAGTAAGTGATGTGGATCCTTTGGTGAAAGGGGTTCCTAATATTAATGAAGAATTATTACCTGATTATGTTTTGGTTACAAAGAAGCCAATTATTCCTACTGATGATGAGATTTCTAATAATAGTAGGGCTCGTTCTGCTAAGCTTAGGGTAATAAAAAGAATAAAATAGGGAGGAAATGTATGAAAAAAAGAAAGAAGAAAAAGTTATCTGGTTTTGAAAGAAAATTATTGTTTTTGACTATTGTTTTAGTACTTTTTTCTCCATTTGCTACAGTGTGTGCTTCTTCAATGCTTTCTAAGGCTAATTATGAGGTTGAAGTTACTCGTGAAGAGGTTGCAACTCAAGAAAAGTCTAATGAGAGTTTACAAATGAAAATAAATGAGTTGGCGTCTTTAGAAAACTTACAAAAGGTTGCCAAAAAGGTAGGATTGAGTTATACTAGTAATAGTGTTAAGACGATAGAGTAGGTGATTTAGATGAATAAGAACAAAAATGTTAAGATGATTAATTTCTTTTTAGTTTTTGTTCTTTTTTCTTTTTGTTTATTTATATTTGTGCTTTGTAATATAGTGTTTGAAAAAGAGTATGAGGGAACTGACTTAAAGAAGTTTGCAGATAGTCGTAGTGTTGTTTCAAAAACGATTAATGCAAAAAGAGGTAGTATTTATGATTCTTCGGGTGATGGGCTTGCTATAAATGTTTCTTCTTATACGCTTATTGCTTATTTGGATGAATCACGTAGTAAGGGTGAGGATACTTTATATCATGTTAAGGATAAGAAAGCTACTGCTAAGGCACTTTCTAAAGTTATTAAAATGTCTTATGAAGATATATTGGATATTTTAAATCAAAAGCTTTATCAAGTTGAGTTTGGTAATGCCGGGAAAGGGCTTACTGAGCTTGAGAAGGATGCGATTAAGGAGCTTAATTTGCCTGGGATAGATTTTATTGCGGATGAAAAAAGGTATTATCCAAATGGGAATTTTTTATCTCATACTTTGGGGTATGCTAAGAAAAATGATAATGGTAAGATTGCTGGAGAATATGGTCTTGAATTGCTTCTTGATGATGTTTTGTCTGGGACTGATGGTTATACGACTTATCAAAAGGATTTAAATGGATATAAGATTGCTGGTACAAAGGAAATGACTAAAAAAGCAGTTGATGGTAATGATGTTTATTTAACTATAGATTCTAATGTACAGTTTTTTGTTGAAGAGGCTATTTCTAATGCTAAGGATAAGTATGATTTTTCTTGGATGGTTGTGGTGCTTTTAGATGCTAAAACTGGTAAAGTGATTGGTCTTAGTCAGACTCCATCGTTTGATCCTAATAAAATGAATGTTAAGGATTGGAATAATTATGCTGTTTCTTATGCTTATGAGCCGGGTTCGGTTATGAAAACTTATACTTATATGGCCGCTATGGAGGCTGGTGTTTATAAAGGTAGCGATAAATTCTTGTCTGGTAAGTATGTTACGTCTGATAAGACAAAGATATATGATTGGTTAAAGTCTGGTTTTGGTAATATAACTTATGATCAAGGTTTTGCTTATTCTTCGAATGTGGGAATTATTAATTTGCTTGATAAGTATATTAATAAGACTATTCTTTATGATTATTTTGAAAAGCTTGGTTTTGGACAAAAGACTGGTATTACTCTTGCTAATGAGGCTAAGGGTAGAATAGCATTTAAGTATGAAACTGAAATATTTAATGCTGGTTTTGGACAAGGTATCACTACTACTCCGATGCAACATGTTCAGGCTCTTACGTCTTTGGCTAATGATGGTGTTATGCTTAAGCCTTATATAATTGATAAGGTTGTTTCTGCTAATGGAAAAGTTGTTTATACAGGAAGAAAGGAAGAAATAGGAACGGTTGCATCGCATGAAACGGTTTCAAAAATGAGGGATTTGATGTATAATGTAGTTCATTCTTCCTCGCCTTATGCTACTGGAACTGGTTATTATATGAAAGGTTATGATTTGATTGGTAAAACGGGTACTGCTCAGTATGTTAGTTCTAGTACAGGTCGTTATTATAGTGATGAAAGTCGTTCGATTAAGTCTTTTGCTGGTATGTGGCCTAAGGATGATCCAGAAGTTATAATTTTTACATCAGTGAAAGATCCTTTGTATGGTAGTTCTAAGGCTCTTACTTATACTACTAAGCAAATAGTTAAGAATGTTAGTAAATATTTAGAAATATATGATTCTAAACAAGAAAAGGTAATTAATAATTTTACTGTTAGTAATTATACTAATAATAAAGTCTCTAGTGTCAAACAAATATTGAAGAAAAATAAAGTTGCTTCGTTAGTGTTTGGCGATGGTAATAAAGTTGTGGGACAATATCCTAGTAAGGGTAGTGTTGTTAATAAGAATGATGTTGTTATTTTGGTTACTAATTCTGATAGTTATATTTTGAATGATATGAAAGGGTATAGTAAAAAACAGACTAGGGCTATTTGCGATTTGCTTAATTTGAAGTGTACATTTAAGGGATATGGTTATGTTGATAGTCAGTCTGTTAAACAAGGTACTAAGGTTAAGAGTGGTACCAGTGTGAAGTTTGTTTTTAAGGATTAGTATAAGAAAAAAGCACTTGTGGTAAGTGCTTTTTTTGTTTTTTAAGTTGTTTGTAGTGTTTAGTATGGATGTTGAAGTAGCGTTCAACAGCGTTCAATAGCGTTCACTACTAATAAAATATAATAAATAGACTGCAATTTCTTTAATGCTTCTTTTATCACTTGTTGCTAGGCCTTTAAAGCCTACTAGAGATATGTAGTTCTTTTTTATTTTATTTGTTAAGTTTCGTCTTTAAAAAAAGTATAATTTATTATATAATATAGAGGAAAGAAAAGGTGATTTTTTATGAAACAGATAATGGATGGTAATAAGGCTTGTGCTTTAGTGTCTTATAAATTTACGGAGTGTGCGGGTATTTATCCGATTACTCCAGCTTCTACTATGGCGGAACATATGGATGAGTTTTCTTCTTTTGGTGAGAAAAATTTTTATGGTGATGTGGTTGATGTTGTTGAGATGCAGAGTGAGGCTGGTGCAATTGGAATGGTGCATGGTATGCTTCTTAATGGAGTGCTTTCTAGTACTTATACTGCTAGTCAAGGACTTCTTCTTATGTTACCTAATATGTATAAGATTGCTGGAGAACAACTTCCTTGTGTTATAAATGTTGCAGCTCGTACAATAGCTACTCATGCTTTGTCTATAATGGGTGATCATAGTGATATTTATTCTGCTCGTGGTACTGGTTTTGCTTTTCTTTGTTCGTCTTCAGTACAACAAGTAATGGATCTTACTAATGTTGCTTATCTTTCTACTATTTCAGGGAAGGTTCCATTTCTTAATTTTTTTGATGGTTTTAGGACTAGTCATGAGTATAATAAGATTGATGTTATTGATTTTTCTAAGGTTGAAAAGTTGATTGATTATGATGCTTTGAATGATTTTAGAAAAAGAGCTCTTGATATTGATAATCCTACTACTAAGGGAACTAATCAAGGGGATCAAATATATTTTCAAGCTGTTGAGGCTCGTAATCCATATTATTTAGAATTGCCTGATATAGTTAGTTCATATATGAAGGAGATAAATAAAATAACTGGTAACGATTATAAACCATTTAATTATTATGGTAATCCTTCTGCAACTAAGGTAATTGTTGCTATGGGTTCTGTTTGTGAGACAATAAAGGAATATATTAATTACAATAGTTCTGTTGGATTGATTGAGGTGCATCTGTATAGACCGTTTTCTAAAAAGTATTTTCTTGATGTTTTACCTACTAGTGTGGAAAAGATTGCAGTTTTAGATAGAACTAAGGAACCTGGTGCTAACGGTGATCCTTTATATTTGGATGTATGTGAAATATTAAAGGATACTGATATAGAAATAGTTAATGGAAGGTATGGTTTGTCTTCTAAGGATACTAATCTAAATGATATTGAATCTGTTTATAATTTTTTAGATAGTGATAGTTTACATAATTTTACAATAGGCATTGATGATGATGTGACTAATCTTTCGCTTACTAAAACTTCTACTGTTTTTGATAAGAATTATGAGGAATTGTTGATTTGGGGTTATGGTTCTGATGGATTAATTACTACTTCTAAGGATATTCTTACTATTGTGGGAGATAATACTGATAAATATGTTCAAGGATATTTTGAGTATGATTCTAAGAAGTCCGGGGGAGTTACTAAGAGTCATTTGAGAATTAGTGATAGTTTAATAAATAGTACTTATTATGTTGATAGTCCTAGAGTAGTGGTTTGTTCTAAGGATACTTATCTTAATAAGTATGATATTTTAAAGGGTATTAAAGATAATGGAATATTTTTACTTAATACTGAAAGAAGTGTTAATGATTTAATGATACCAAATGAAATGATAAAGATTATGAAGGATAAAAATATTAGATTTTATATAATAAATGCATCAAAGATAGCTAGGGATAATAATATACCTAATAAAATAAGTATGATTATGGAGAATTGTATTTTATATTTAATGAATGTTTTGGATGAGAATGATTTGTTTTCATATATTGAGAGAATGATAAAAAAGAACTTTTCTAAAAAAGGTAATGCTGTTGTTGATTCTAATATTAATGCAGTAAGAGAGTCTAAAGATGGACTTGTTAAGGTTGATTTAGATGAACTTGATTCTTCTTATTGTATGGAAAAGATTGATGATAGTATATTTTCTTATTTAGAACATGCAAAGGGTAATGAACTTAAGGTTAGTGCTTTTAAAGATAATGCAGATGGTACTTATGAAGCTGGTCTTTCTAAGCTAGAGAAAAGAGGTCTTAGTAATATTACACCTTGTTATGATAAGGATAAATGTATTATGTGCAATTTATGTTCGTTTGTGTGTCCACATGCTGTTGTTAGGCCTTATTTATTGGATAAAGATGAGGTTCTTAATGCTCCGGATAGTGTTAAGTCTGATTTAAAGGATGCTAAGATTAAGGATAAGGATTTGAGTTTTACTATAGGTATTAGTCCGCTTGATTGTACAGGGTGTTCGCTTTGTGCAGGAATATGTCCTACTAAGGCACTTGTGATGGATAGTATTGATAAGAATAAAGATAAAGAAATGAAAAAGCATGAGTATTTAGAAAGAGTGTCAGAGAAAAGGGTTATGGATGTAAATACAGTGAAGGGTAGTCAGTTTAGAAAACCATTGTTTTCTTTTCATGGAGCTTGTGCTGGATGTGGGGAAACATCTTATATTAAGCTTCTTACCCAACTTTTTGGTGATAATTTAATGATTGCTAATGCGACTGGTTGTTCTTCAATTTATGGTGCTAGTCTTCCTAATACTCCTTATAGTATTCCTTGGGCTAATTCATTGTTTGAGGATAATGCTGAGTTTGGTTTTGGAATGAGAGTTTCTTTAAATCATCAACAAGAAAAAATTAAAAGAATAATGAAGGAAAATGTTGATAAAGTTAATTCTAAGAATAGGGAATTGATACTTTCATATTTAAATAATTATAATAAAGATATTTCTTTTAAGGTTTATAATGAAATGGATTATGATGATTTTAAGGAAATTGTTCCATTTAAGCAATATATAAAAGAAAGATCGATTTGGTTAGTAGGTGGAGATGGTTGGGCATACGACATAGGCTTTGGAGGAATTGATCATGTTCTTGCTAACAATCTTGATGTAAATATATTGGTGCTTGATACAGAGGTTTATTCTAATACTGGTGGTCAAGCTTCTAAGGCAACGAGATGTGGGGCAGTAGCTAAGTTTGCCAGTAGTGGTAAGACTACGATGAAAAAGGATCTTGCCAAAATTGCTATGACTTATCCGCATGTTTATGTTGGAACAATTTCTCTTGGTGCTAATTACATGCATACGATTAAGACATTGCTTGAGGCCAATAGTTATAAAGGACCATCTATTATAATAGCTTATTCTCCTTGTATATCTCATGGTATTAAATCTGGTATGAAGGATTCAATAAAGGAAGAGAAACTTGCAACAGAATCTGGTTATTTTCCTCTTTATAGGTACAATCCTGTAACCAAGAAGTTAAGTTTAGATAGTAAAGCTGATTTTTCTAAGTATGATGATATTTTTGAGAGGGAAAATAGATATCGTCTTAAGTCTGATTTATTGAATATAAATAAAGATAATGCTATTTCTAATTATAATAAAATAAAAGAAGATACTGAGTAAGATAGTATCTTCTTTTTTTTGAGAAAATGAAATCGTACCCCCTGAGGACGATTTCACAAGAATAAAAAGGGGTTGGCTAGTGTGATACTAGCATCCAATTCGCCTATGTCGAATTGGTGATTTATATAATACTCAAATCTCATTAAAAAGTCAATAGTTTTTGTTTAAAAATTGATATTTTTCTTTGATGTTTTTATTAGTAGAGTTTAGCAATAAATATAACGAACAAAGATGTGCTGTCGCTTGACTTTGATTTGTTGCTATGTTATATTAAATGTGTATAAAAATGTGATGAGGTATTAGTATGATTAATTATTATGAAATATTAAATGTTAATAGGAATGCTACTGATGAAGAAATAAAACAGGCGTATCGTTCTATGGTTAAGAAGTATCATCCTGATATTAATAAGAGTGAAGAGGCTAGTAAGCTTATAATTAGTTTGAATGAAGCTAAAGAAAATCTTTTGGATCCAAATAAGAGAAAGCAGTATGATGCTTTACTTGATGATGTTTTACATTCTAAAGAGTATTCTAAGGATAAGAATGAGACTCATAGTACAAAAAATAAAGAATATAAAGAGGCTCATTCAACTACATATGTTACAAGGTGGCAATTCTTTAAGGAATATCTTAAGTATGGTACAGATAAGACTTTTTATAAAATATTAAAGACTGTTTTGGTGGGACTTGATGTATTGTTTTTTACATTGGTGAAATGGTTGACTGTTGCTATTTTTTATGTTGTTCAAATATCGAGTAATTTGCTTGATTATGTTGTAGTGTTCTTGACTCTTTTAGGAGTCTTATCGTTGTTTGCTTTTGCAAATAGTGCTACACCAGATTATATATCTTTTATTCCGGCGAATGTAGAGTTGTGTTTGTTTTATATAATTATTTCTCTTGCTATAATAATACTTAAGATAATCATAGTAAAGGGTTCAATTAATCTTTTCGTTAAGTTTCAGAGTATTCAGGATAGGATATTTGTTTCGATTTTAACAAAGTAGAAAATTTGTTTTTCTGCTTTTATTTTGTATAATTTTTTCTTTAAAAAAATAGAAAAATGTGTTATAATTTGTAAGAAAAGGGACGTGGTAGTAATGACAATAAAAGATGTTAAAGGTGTAGGCCCTAAGTCGGAAATGTTACTTAAAAAGTTAAATATAGAAACGGTATTAGATTTGGTAACACATTATCCTTTTAGATATGATTTTATTAAAAGAAGTGATTTAAGAAATTTGGTTGATGAGAGAGTTATTATAGATGGAAAGATAGATTGTATGCCTATTTTGATTCGCTTAAAGGGAAATTTAAATAAGATGAATCTTAGGTTAATTACTAGTGATAGTTTAGTGGTTGGTGTTTCAATATTTAACAGGGCTTTTTTAAAGAACCAGTTATCTGTTGGTACGAATGTTACGGTGATAGGCAGATATGATAAAAATAAGAATATTATTACTGCTTCAGAAATAAGAATGGGTTTACTTCCTAAGGATGAGAAGATTGAGGCGGTTTATCATGGGACGGCTGGTCTTACTTCTAAGAATATTGCTACTTATATTAATAATGCTCTTATGCAGTTTGGTAATAAAATACCTGATTTTATTCCTAAGTATTTGATAGAAGAGTATGATTTTTTGAATAAGAAGACTGCTCTTAATATAGTTCATAATCCTTCGACTAGGGAAAAGTTGAAACAGGCTATGATTAGATTGAAATATGAAGAGTTGTTTGTTTATATGACAAAAATTAATTTTTTAAAGATTAAGCATAAAAAAGAAGATAATGGTATAAAGAAAGAATATGATGAAGAAAAGCTAAATGAAGTTATTTCTTCTTTGCCTTATAGTCTTACTAATGATCAGAATAAGGTGCTTGGCGAAATACTTGATGATTTGAAGTCTAAGAGAAGAATGAATAGATTGCTTCAAGGTGATGTTGGAAGTGGTAAAACTGTTATATCAATTCTTGCTCTTTATGCTAATTATTTGAGTGGCTTTCAAGGGGCTCTTATGGTTCCTACGGAAATACTTGCTGTGCAACATTTTAATACTGTGAAGGATATTTTGAAGGATACAGGAATTAAAGTGGAATTGCTTGTTGGTTCCCTTTCTAAGAAAGAAAAGGTTTCTATTCATGAAAGACTTTTAAATAATGATATAGATTTGGTGATTGGAACTCATGCTTTAATTCAGGAAGATGTTATGTATAGCAATCTTGGACTTGTTGTTACTGATGAACAACATAGATTTGGAGTTTTGCAAAGAACGAAGTTACAGAATAAGGGAAATATGCCTGACGTTTTATATATGAGTGCTACTCCAATACCTAGGACGTATGCTCTTACTATATATGGAGATATGGATATTTCAACAATTGTTTCTCTTCCTAATGGGAGAAAGCCTATAAAAACGTATTTGAAGAGTAATAAAGAAATGAAAGAGGTTCTTAAAATGATGTATAATGAGCTTTTGGCTAATCATCAGATATATGTGATTGCACCGCTTATTGAAGATTCTGATACTCTTGATTTGGTTACAGTTGATGAATTGAAGGACAAGATGAATCTCGCTTTTGGAGACAAGTATAATATTGATGTAATGCATGGAAAATTGAAACAACAAGATAAAGATAAGATAATGAATAAGTTTATAAATAATGAGACTAATATTCTCATTAGTACAACGGTTATTGAGGTTGGGGTTGATGTTCCTAATACGACAATGATTGTGATATTTGATGCTAATAGGTTTGGACTTTCAACACTTCATCAACTTCGTGGTAGAGTAGGAAGGAGTAATCTTCAATCGAGTTGTATTTTGATAAGTGATACTGATACAAAGAGGTTGGAAGTTATGACAAAAACTAATGATGGTTTTGAAATTAGTGAAGAGGATTTTAAGTTGAGAGGCCATGGTGATTTGTTTGGTACTAAGCAGAGTGGAGATATGACATTTAAAATAGCTAATATTAAGGATGATTATAAAATTCTTTTACAAGCTAAGAAGGATTCACTTTTGTTTATTGAGAGTAATGATTCTAATGACGTTTTACTAAAGGAAAAGATTCTTAGTGAGATAAAAGAGGGATAAAAACAACGATTTTGTTGTTTTTTTTACATGAAAAAAAGAGAGAAAATTCTCTCCTTTTGTGTTTGGTTATCCTAATTTTATTATGTTTAAATAAGCGTTTGTATTAGTTGCTGGTGATATTTGCATGCCTGTTGCTGATTCTAATCCTAGTGTTATTACGTCATTTGCATTTAATGTGGTGATTACGCTACCATTGAAGCTTTGTTCTTCGTTTACTTGAAGTTCTTTGGCGATGTCTGTTCCGTTTATTTCATTACTGTTTTTGTATACTGCAAGGGTTACATCACCTTGAGTGTTTGTTGAGCCTTGAAAGTAGTAGTCAATTTTATATGTTCCGTCTTCGGTAATGGTAAGAGCGTTAGTAGTTTCACCAGTGATTCCAGCGAGTGGTCCGGTTATGGCAAGTGGGACATTAGATACAACATTAGAGGTTAGGGTTATATCGTTTCCAGCTGAGTCACGTTTGGCTCCGTAAACGGCGATGGCTGCTGGTCCTGCAGGTCCTTGAGGTCCAGTTTGACCTGGGTCTCCTTGTGGTCCTCTTTCGCCTTGTGGTCCTGCAGGTCCTTGTATTCCTTGAGCTCCTTGGGCTCCTCTTGGAATTGTAAAGTTTAATACAACGTTTTCGTCGGTACCACTGTTGGTAACAGTTGCGTTGGTACCAGGATCACCGGTAGTGGTGTTTCCAATTCTTATAGTGGCAGCACCATCTCTTCCTCTTGGTCCTGGAGTTCCTATTACATATATTTTATCTTTACAGTTATTTACAGTGGGTTTGCAATATTTGTTATTCATATGAATCCTCCTTTATTTTATTTTATGAGTGGATGGAGAAAGTAATCATTATTAAAAACTAGAATAAAAATTTTTACTAATAAAAGACAGATTTCAAATGTGTAAAATGGTATAAATATCTTTTGAGATTTTCTTGAAAGGTCTTTGTTTTTATTATATTATTAAAATATAAGGACAGGTGATTATAATGAAGAAATTTCAAAAAATTATGAAAGAAGGTAAAAAATATAGAGCTTTTTTCATGATATTATTGATGCTGATGGTTGGTGTTACGGGAATAAGTATAGTTGATGCCGCTACACCTGATACAAAACCACCAGTATTAAAAAGTATTAGCATTAAGAATCCTAAAACGGTTTATAATGCTGGAGATAATGTATATTTTAATATTAATGCCTCTGATGCTGTATCTGGAATAGAATCTATAGGAATTGGAGTATGTTTATATGATGAGAATTTTAAAGATAATGGCAGTTATCCATGTAAAAGATATGACCCAATAACTCGATTTTATTTGGAAGCTTATGATTTTCCTAGTAATTCTCATATAGCTTTACCAAATAAGATAGTTAAAGGAAAATTTGTTGTAGAAGATTTATATATATGTGATAACCAAGCAAACTGTTCTAGTTATACGTTAGATAATGATCGTAATTTTGATGCTGATCAAGGATTCTTTAAATTAAAAAATCAAGTGTTTTTTAATGTTAATAGTGATTTAGAATTTGATGAGAATTATGAAATTAGTGGAGATTCGCTAAAAGATTTAAAATTTAGTAAGAATTCTTTGACTCCTGGTGAACAATTGAAAATTACAGCAGTTGTTTCAGATACTAATATTGATTTTCTTAATGTTAGTTTTTATGAAAAGGATACTGAAGCTTGGGCAAGTACAAGATTAGATTTTGAATCTCTTAACTCTGATGGGGAAAAAGTTTTTGTGGGTTATTTAGATTGTCCATATAAAAATGGTACATATGAGATGGAAATTAGTATGATGATAGCAAATGATGTTGGAGGTGCAAGTGGAAAAGAAATAGATACTGATAAGTTTCCTTATACTTTAAAAGTTTCAGGTAATAAAAGTGTTGCTAAACCTAGTTTTGCTTTAAAAAAGATAATATATGAGAATAAAAAGTTAATTGCACCGTCTGTTTACAAATTATCATTACAAGTTGAAGACAAAAATAGTTTAGTAAATGCTGCGATTGTTACACTTCGAAATGAGAGTGGAACTGGTAAAAAAATGGAAGAAGTTTTAACACTTGATAAAAATGGTTATTTAACTGGTTATTTTGATATTGATCAATTTGCCTCTACTGGAGAATATTATATATATAATATTAATTTTGGAATGCGTGAAAGTGATGGAGATTGGGTTGATTCAGATGTATATGATGTTTTGAATGAAAATGTTAAGTTTGATAAAGTAACACTTTTTGAGGTTGTTGATTCGGATTTTTATGATTTAGTGACTTCTACTACTGATAAGTACTTAATATCTAAAATAAGTGAAGCTAATGATAATGCAAAAATAGGTATTAATGCGGTTGATGATTCAATAATAAAGAGTGAAGTATTTCAAACTATCAAAGGAACTAATAAAACTATTTATATAGAATCAAATGGTATACAATGGGTATTTAATGGAAAAAAAATAAACACTCCTAAAGATGTGGATACAAAAATTACATTAAATGTACTTGATGATGACGTTTTAAAAGACAAACTTGGTAAATATATTGATAAAGGAATAGTTATTAATTTTGAAGATAATGGTGAGCTTCCTGGGGTTGCTTTAGTAAAAATTAAGACTGATTATGCTTTGAGAGATTATATAGGTACTTCTAATTTGCAAGTATATCATTACAATAAAAGCGATGATCAAATGTTTGATGAAGTGGCTAATGATATTTCTCTAACAAAAGATTATGACTTAGAGTTTTATATTTCACATAATAGTTCATTTATAATTTCTAATAAAAAAGTTGATAAAAAGCTAGTTTCTAATAATAAAAAAGATTTAAAAATAAATGAAGATAATTTTAATGATGGTTTGTCAACTAATAACGATAACAAAAGTGAAAATAGTCTATTTATATATATTGCATATATAATTGGTGGATTAGCACTTATAGGTTTAATAGTATGTATAATAGTTTTAGTAAAAAGAAAGAAAAATAATAAAGCTAATATTAATGAATTAGAAAAGGCAAATAATAAACTTAATAGAGATGATGAAAAAGAATAGGTATTAAGTAAAGAATAATTTAAATAGATTCCTAGTTAACTGTGAGGAATCTATTTTTATATTTAATTTCATTAATTTTTTTGTATAAAAAGGGGAGCCTTTCGGCTCCTTCAGGGGGTTTTGGTTGAATCTACTTTTCACAATTATCGTAAAAAGTAGGCGGGTAATCTACCACGCATTTTAATAATAATATTTTTTTTAATAAAAGTCAATAACATTTTAAAAATATTTATCCTTTTGTTAAATTTAGAGTAAATATATAGTCTGCTTAATTTTTATAGTTTTACTTAGTATGTTGATTAATCATAAGTTTAATGATAGATAGTTATAATAAAAAGACATGGCTTTCATATCTTTTTATTATTCGTTAATATTTATTGCACCTGTAGGGCAATTGTCTTTAGCATCTTTAACAGATTCAATATTTTCTTCTTTTACAGTTTCATTTATTGCTTCTGCTACACCATTATCATTTATTTCAAATTCTTCTGGTACTAATGCTTGACAAGCTCCACAACCAATGCAAAGATTTTCAATTACTTGTGCTTTCATAACTACCTCCACTTTAATTATATATTAAAAAAAACTTAAAAACAATTATTTTCTTTTTATTTTATTTATGATATACTTTAAATGATAGGGTGATGTAGATGAAAGCAAGGATGGATAAATATCAAGATAGTAACTCATCTAGTCTTAGAAGTGAGAAGAATAAAAGACTTTATGATGAAGTATCTGATATGAATATAGATTATGTTGATATAAATACTTCTAATGTTATGGAGCTTACTGGTGGTAGTAGTGGCGCTAGAGAAAACTATAAGAGACAACGTGAACTTAATCATATTATACCAAGTGAGAAAAAAACTAAGGTTTATGAAGAATTAGTAAAAGAAAAAAATGAAGATAGGGTTTATGATATAAATGAGATATTGAAACTTGCTAGGGAAAATAAACTATTTGGTATTAATGATTCTAAAAAAAGAATTATTAATACTGAGTATAATATTTTAACTAAACTTGATTTGGATGAGGTTAAAAATAATGATTATTCTAAAGAAAATCTTCATGATTTAATTGATACTATATATGAAAAAGAAAAAAAGAATAAGTCTGATGTTGGAAAAGATATTCCTGTAGAAACTGAAAATACTGATATGTTTTCTTTTATAAAGGATGATACTACTGATGTAGACTTGAATGAAGAAGTTAGCAAAAACATATTGGAAAAAGAAGAAACTAAGGAAACAATTAACACTTCTTCTTTAGATGATGATACTAAAGAAGAATCAGAAGAAAAAGAAGATGCTAAAGACAAGGCTGAAGAAACAACTGAAATGACTGATACTATGGAATTTGAAGAAGTTGTTTCTAAAAAGACAATTTTTATAATTATCTTTGTTTTGCTATTACTTGGTGTAGTAATTTATGTTTTATTAAAGTACTTTAATGTTATATAGTGCTTTTTTTTCTTTTTTGTAATATATTTTAGTATGAGAATGTACTTAAAAAATAGAAAAATTAGGAAAAAGAGAAGTAGAAAATTTAAAGTTTTTATAATTATAATAATATTTTTTTTTGTTATGTATTTATTTAGTTCTTTAACTAGTAGTGTTTCTTCATTTTATATGGATTATGCTAAGAGTAAAGTTTTAGAAATGATTAATATTAAAATTAATGATTCGATTAAACAAGAAACTTTTAAAGAATTGTCTTCTGATGATTTATTTTATGTTACGAAAAATAGTAATAATGAGATAGAGATGATTGATTATAATACTTATAAGGTTAATATGTTTTTAGATGTGGTTTCATCTTCTGTATCAAAAGAAGTTTTAAATTTTAATGATGAAGTTGTCTTAAAAATACCTTTTTTTTCTGTTTTAAATAATCCTATTTTTAGTAATGTTGGTCCATCTATACCGGTTAAAGTAAGGGTTTCTAATGCTATTTATTCTAATGTTGAGGTGAAGATAAAAGAGTATGGAATTAATAATTGTTTAGTTGAAATTTATATTTTGCTTGAAGTAAATGTTAAAGTATTATTACCAATTATTAGTGATGATATAGTTATAAAAAATGAAATTCCTATTTCTTATAAAATAATAAATGGTCAAATACCTAGTTATTATGGAGGAAACTTATCTAAAAATTCTAATATTTATGCTTTACCACTGGAGTAGAATAGTAGTATAATGATATTGAAATTATTAATTTAAGAAAATAATTGCAGTTTTTGTGATTATGTTAGTTTTGGATAAAGGAAAGGAATGAAGTTTGATATGTACGAATTTAATGGTATAAAATATGAGTTAGTAAAAGATGATAATGATATATTTGATTATGAAATCATGAAAGAGTTAGTTACAGATTATTTTATAGACTATGATTATATTTTTGTTGATATGGCTTATAATAAATTTAGATTAAAGGGTTTTTGTGATGAAAAGAATAAAAAGTTTAATAAGATAAATAGTTTTTCTTTACTTGATGATTATATAGAAAATTACTGTGCCCCTAAGTGTAAATGGTTTTATTTAAGAAAAATGAAGTAAATTGTTGAAATGCTTTTTTTTTTATGATATAATTTTTTTAGATACTAGAGGAGGTCAGTATGGAAGATAAAAAAATGATTACAATAACTAAGTTAGATGGAACAGTAGAAACTGTTGAAGAAGTAATATGTTTTGAGTTTAGTGATACTTTAAAAAAATACGTTGTTTATACAAAAAATGAAACAGATGCAAATGGCAATGTAATAGTTTATGTTACAGAAATGGTTAGTAAAGATGACGGTACTAATAGATTTGTTGGAGTAGAAAGTGAAGAAGAATGGACAAAAATAAAAGAAGTTCTTCGTGAACTTGCTAAAGAGGAAGCTTAATCAGGAGGGATATTATGGAACAAAAAATGATAATAAATAGTGAAAATGGAAATAGAGAGATAGTTGTTTTAGAGGGTCCTACTTTTGGAACATTAGAACAAAGTAAAAAGATAAAACTATCACAAGAAAAGTTGTATAATGCTAAAAGAAAAGGATATAAAAAAGTTGCTCCATTTGGTATAAATGAAGTTATTGAACCAGAGAAAGAATCTGTTAACGATGAAGTGGTACTTGAACAAGAACCAGATACAGTGGTGGAAGAATATAAGTTTGAAGAGCCTATTACAAAGGAAGAACCAGTTGTAGTAGAAGAGCCTGTTATCCATAATGATTTTTCTAGGGATGATAGGATTAATAGTGTAGTTAATTCTACTATTGATAATAGTCATGCTTATGCTGGTACTAATTATAGTGCTAAAACAAGCTATATGAATCCTGATATAAAAAGTCATGGTAATACTTTGAATGTTGAAGGTAAGATAAAAAAACTTATGGCTGAAGCTGATGAAGCTGACGAAACAACAATTTTAGGACAAGTTTTACTTGGTGGTGTTTCTAGGATTGAGTCTGTTAAAAAGGAAATTGAAGGATTGAATATTAAGACCTCTAAAATCAACGAAGTTATTGAAGGTTTAATGAATGATAAGGGTGTTGCTCAAAGAGAAAATAAAAAATTAGAAGATAGTCTTAGTAGAACTCAGAAAATTGATTTGGGTGAAATACAAAATGCTATAGCTTTGAAAGCAGTTGATAGTATTAATAAAGGTATTGAAGAACTTGAGGGACAAAAAATTAAATCTGATAGAAATATAGATGAAATAGATGGTAGAATTGCTAATCAAAATGAAGAAAAAGCTTTATTGGAAGAAGAAAAGAAAAATAAACAAAACGAATTATATGAAGTATGTCGTGATGTTGAACAACAAAAACAGTTGGCTAATGAATATATTAAGAAACAAGATAAAGTTTCTAAAGAACAAGAAGAGCTTAATGAGTTGTATTCTAATATGACTTTAGTTAAAGAATATAATTCTCCATCTGCTAATGATAGTTTATTAAAAGAAGAAGAACCAAAGAAGGTAGTGAATATTTCTAATCCTTTTGATAGAATAAGGGATTTGGAAGAACCTATTACTTCAAGGACTGCTAGACACTAGTGGTCTTTTTTTTGATCTTTTACATAGAATTAGATGAGGGATTATATGAAGAATGCTATTATCTATTATTATAATATTTATGTTAATGATATAAATAAGATAAATAATGATTATTATTTTGTTTTTAATAATGATGATTATGTAGTGACTAAATATGGATATAATGTAGAAGATTCTTTATATATGTATTTTTTGAATAAGGAAATGATTTCAAAGGGAATTAATACTTATTTGATTTTGCTTACGAGAGAGAATAATGTTTTGTTTTCTTATGATGATAGTTTGTATTTTTTAATGAGGATACCTAAAATTAAAAATAGAAATATTACTTTTTCAGATGTTATTAATTTTAATTTTTATACTACTGATGATAAGATTATAAAAAATCTTGATAAGTCTAACTGGAGTTATTTCTGGAGTAATAAGATTGATTATATTGAGTATCAATTTAGTGGGGTTATGGATAAGTATCCATCTATTAGAGAGAGTATTAATTATTATATTGGTTTATGGGAGAATGCTATTAGTTATTATAACGATAATATAGATAAGGAGCCAATTAAACTAGTAGCTCATAAAAGGGTAGATTCTTCTATGGATTTGTTATCGTTTTTGAATCCTATTAATCTGATAATTGATACTAAAGAAAGGGATATTGGTGAATATTTGAAATCTTTTGTTATTAATGAAAAATATACTAGTGATGTTTTAAATAGGATGTTATCGTATTTAGATAATAAAAAAATAGATACTAAAAGACTTATCAGTAGAATTTTGTTTCCTTCTTATTATTTTGATAAATATGATGATATTATGACGGGGTTTAATGATGAAATTCTTATAAAGGATTCGTTTAGGGAAGGAGATAGTGTTTTAAAATTGTTAAATATAATATTTAATAGATATAGTGATTCTAATATTCCTTATATTGAATGGATAAAAAAAGAAGATTAGTTATCTTCTACTAATCTTACTTCTTCAATTTCTGGAATTTTATTAATGATTGTTTTTTCGATTCCTTCTTTTAGAGTAACTTGTCTCATCATACATCCACTACAAGCACCTTGTAGTTTTACGTAGACAATGTTGTCTTCGATTTTTACAAGTTCGATGTTTCCTCCATCATTCATTAAGAATGGTCTTAGTTCATTGATTACTTCTAAAACTTTTTCTTTCATTTTAATCACCAGCTTTCAGCTTATATTATATCACATTTTGGGTTTCTAGACTAGAAAAATATAAAAATATATAGTATAATAAGTTTGGAAGTGATGTTAATGGGGAAGTATAATGTTGGTAGTGTAGTAACAGGTAGTGTTACTGGAATAGAAAAATATGGTATTTTTGTTAGTTTAGATGAATATTATAATGGACTTATACATATATCTGAAATATCCGATGGTTTTGTAAGAGATGTTAATGATTATGTTAAATATGGGGATATAATTAAGGCTAAGGTTATTGATGTTGATGATGATACTTTTCATGTTAAGCTTAGTATTAAAGACATGGATCATAAGGCAAAAATAAAGAGAAAAAGAGAAATAAAAGAAGTAGGAAGTGGATTTGGTATTTTAGAAAATAATTTGGATGATTGGATAAATATCAAAATTGAAGAGATAGATAAAAAATAGTGTTGAAAATTTAAAAAAATTTTGTTTTTGTATTGACAAAAGTTTCATAATATATTATATTTATATACGTCGACACATGATTTTTTTTCGGGCGATTAGCTCAGTTGGTTAGAGCACCTGCCTTACAAGCAGGGGGTCGTGAGTTCGAGTCTCTCATCGCCCACCATTTTGCCGAAATAGCTCAATTGGTAGAGCAACTGACTTGTAATCAGTAGGTTGTGGGTTCAAGTCCTATTTTCGGCACCATGTGGAGTGATAGCGAAGTGGCCAAACGCGGCAGACTGTAAATCTGTTCCTTCGGGTTCGGTGGTTCAAATCCACCTCGCTCCACCATAACTTAGTTTTGTTGCCTCGTAGCCAAGCGGTAAGGCACGAGACTTTGACTCTCGCATGCGCTAGTTCGAATCTAGCCGAGGCAACCATCTTTATTTTTGTTCCGCTAGCTCAGTCGGTAGAGCATTTGACTTTTAATCAAAGGGTCTGGAGTTCGAATCTCCAGCGGGACACCATTTTTTATGCCTGAGTGGCGGAATAGGTAGACGCACAGGACTTAAAATCCTGCGAGGTTCATCCCTCGTGCCGGTTCAAGTCCGGCCTTAGGCCCCAAATACAAGGAGGAATACCCAAGTCTGGTTGAAGGGACCGGTCTTGAAAACCGGGAGGCCGCGCAAGCGACGCAGGGGTTCGAATCCCTTTTCCTCCGCCATTAAAAATTTTTACTCTATCGCGGAGTAGAGCAGTTCGGTAGCTCGTCGGGCTCATAACCCGAAGGTCATAGGTTCAAATCCTATCTCCGCAACCAATGGTTCCGTGGTGTAGTGGTTATCACGTCTGCCTGTCACGCAGAAGATCGCGGGTTCAAGTCCCGTCGGAACCGCCATTATTTTTGGCTTCATAGCTCAGTCGGTAGAGCAACGGACTGAAAATCCGTGTGTCGCTGGTTCGATTCCCGCTGGAGCCACCA
>JABLTK010034492.1_pt1 | contig 28199 bp, 22 predicted proteins | sample 7160131 | NCBI WGS metagenome assembly JABLTK01 (sample SAMN14651221, study PRJNA627086) | human gut metagenome | isolation source: feces | host: Homo sapiens
ATGAAATCATGGAGTGTATCTTTTGGAGATTTCCATCCAAGCGGTCGCATTGGGAAGCAGTTATAATCTCGATAATTATATCTTTTGAGTTGTATTCTGAAATCTTCAAAAGAGAAGAAACAATGCGTGGCATAAAAGCGTTCGTTATCCTTGCGATGACTGCGTTCTACTTTCCCATTGTGTCTTGGGGTAAAGGGACGAATCTTTTTGTGTTTGATGCCTAATTCCTTTAATTTACGTTCAAAAAGAGTAAGGTCTTCGTCAAGCCTTGCTTTGGTGAATCGTTTAGTGAATTCAGTGCCGTTATCTGTTTGCACACATTCAATAGGCATCGGGAAAGCCTGAACGAGATGCAACAGAAATATCATGGAAGAGTAGGTGCTGTGCTCTTCAAAGGCTTCCACATAACGCCAGCGTGAGAACTCGTCAATGGCTGTATATTGATAGAAGCGTTTTCCTTTGGCTTCACCAGTCAGACATGCGGACGGCACAAACTTTACGTCAATCTGGATGCGTTGCCCTGGATACAGCATCTGTTCATAGGGTTTGGGCACATATTTGGGGTTAGGTGGTTTCACCGGAGTCACCCCTATGCGTTTCAATGTACGGTAAAGTCCGGTAACTGAACGACTGTATCCACGCTGACGCAGCTTTACCCAGAAAACCACCAGACCGGCTTCTGGATTTCGACGCCTCATATCCTGAATGAGCTTTAATTCCGCAGCTGTATGTGCTTTGGGATGGTGTTTTGGCCTGCGGGATTTATTACGTAGGGACTCCAGTGAGCCGTCATAACGTCGAAGCCAGCGATATACGTATTGGCGATATGTATTGTATTTGATGGCAGTTTTAGTAACGCCATGCTTCAATGCATATTCGACCATAGATCTACGATATTTCATAAGTTGTGATATACTGTTCATGCGAGATACTCCTTTGATAAAAGTTTCTTTTGACGAATTAACTATATCACAAGGATATCTCGCTTTTCATGTTTTCAATGTGTAACACATGTATTGTAATCCTACACATCCGGGGATAGGTCGTTTCTATGACCTCTTGACAATGTCCATTCCTCTGCCCTATAATAATCCCCATAAAGACATGCGAGGATCAGGAGTAAGCTGGACTTGGATATCACAGAGAGCCGGGTAAGGTGGGAACCGGTATGGAAAAGCAGCGTGTCACCTGAGAGCACTTCGTCGAAATCAGTAAGCGAAGCGTTGGTCCGCGTTAAGGATAAGCCTAAGTATAATGCAAGGTGGTACCGCGTATGACGCCCTTGTCCGTAAGGACAGGGGCTTTTCTTTTTGTGATACCTGCATGATGGACGGCGGAGTGAGAAACAGGAGTGGTACCGCGCTGATGCGCCTCCCTGACCGAAAGGTCGGGGAGGCTTTTTTAGATGCAGAATGAGACGTGAAAAAACCGGAGCGAGAGCCGGCCCCTGTTTCCCTGCCGACAATTGATTTACGATCATCGATCATCCCAAGGAGGAACTCATTATGAAAATCATGAAAACTGCCACCGAAAAACGTATCGCTTTCCGTGAAAATCTGAAATCCGGACACATTATGATCGCCCCGGGCGTCGGTGATGCGCTGGGCGCCAAGATCGCAGAGATGGCGGGCATCCCGGCCCTTGCCATGGGCGGATACTCCGTCTCCGCGTCCCGTCTCGGACAGCCGGATGTCGGTCTTCTTTCCTGCACGGAAATGGCAGAGCAGCTGACCGGCATCTGCCATGCGGTCAATATCCCGATCATCGCTGACGGGGATACCGGCTACGGCAATGCGCTCAATATCATCCGCACAGAGCAGATGTTCGAACAGGCAGGCGCTGCCTGCATCTTCTTCGAAGACCAGGCATGGCCGAAACGCTGCGGCCACATGGAAGGCAAGCAGGTCATCGCTGCGGAAGAACACGCACAGAAGATCCGCGCCGCCGTCGATGCCCGCTTCGATAAGGAGACGATGATCATGTCCCGCACGGACAGCCGCGCTGTCTACGGCATCGATGATGCCATCGAAAGAAGCAAGCGCTATGCGGATGCGGGCGCAGAGATCTGCTTCGCTGATGGCATCGGCAGCCGCGAAGAGCTGGAAAAATTTGCCAGAGGCCTTGAAGGAAGCGGCGCATACCTCGTAGCGAATATGATCGAAGGCGGCAAGACACCGCTTATCCCGGCCAAAGAGCTTGAGGAAATGGGATACTCCGTCGTTTTCTGGGCTTGCAGTGCAGTCTATGCGATCTCCAAGACCCTGTATGATCTATTCACCGACCTGAAAGAAAAAGGAACGACCGAAGATCACCTGAAGAATATGATCGAATTCGGACACTTCAACAGCATCATCGGCCTCGATACATACAAAGAACTCGAACGTAAATACAAAGTCGACAGAGACGACTGAGAAGGCGCCGAGTGAAGTCACTCGCCTCTGGCTCAGGGGTGCGGTGGCGGCATCGCCGCAGATACATATGAGGCGATGTCCGATTAAGAATCATTCTCGCCCCTTCCTCTGGAAAGGGCAGACGAGCGAAGCGAGGCGGGGTTGGTATCTACGTATGTGAAAATACCGCTTCGAGAGCTAACCTCCGCCCCTTCGGGGCACCTCCTTCCAAAGGAAGGAGGGAGAAAAGAGGAGTGCGTTGACTGGTAACTAGGGCTCAAGGCTCTCGTGGCAGCTTTGCCGCATTTCAGATGACGGTATCCTCGTATCGTCAGCCTTCCCCTCGAGGGGAAGGTGCCCCGAAGGGGCGGATAGGGCACAGGCGGCATGAAAGAGAGCGGGAAAGAGCGTCTCAAGTACGTCGTTTATAAGAGCACCCTATCCACCGCTCCGCGTCAATTTATATAAAGGGCGATGCCCGATTAAGAATCATTCTCGCCCCTTCCTCTGGAAGGGGCAGACGAGCGAAGCGGGGCGGGGTTGGTATCCCCGTGTGTGAAAATACCGCTTCACGCAGCCAACCTCCGCCCCTTCGGGGCCCCCTCTTCCAAAGGAAGGAGGGAGAAAAGTGGAATGCGTTGACTGGTAACTAGGGCGCAAGGCTCTCGTGGCGGCTTTGCCGCATTTCAGATGACGGTATCCTCGTATCGTCAGCCTTCCCCTCTAGGGGAAGGTGCCCCGAAGGGGCGGATAGGGGGCTTTGGAATGAAAGATGAATGACCGGACGCCTAACAGTCACTATTCCCTAATTCGTATTTTCTTTTCCCTCTTCCCAAAAATTTAATTATGACCTATAATATCTATAATGAATCGTTAGGCATAAAAATTTAGGGGATGAGGGATTTTTATTTCCTCTCTTCCGGAAAGAAGGATGGATATGACATCAGGGAAGGAAGACTACTTAAAGGCCATTTACATCATCAGCGAAAGCCATGAACTGGTGACGAATAAGGAGCTCTCCGAGATGCTTCATGTATCGCCGCCGTCTGTCAGCGAAATGATCGCAAAGCTGCAGAAGCAGGGCTACGTGGATTACACCGCCTACAAAGGCAGCCGGATGACGAAGAAGGGACGCAGGGAAGCCGGACGTCTTATGCGGTATCATGCGCTGTGGGAGGTCTTTCTGGTGAAGTGTCTGCATTTCTCATGGAGCGGAGCCCATGAGTTGGCAGAAGGCCTCGAGCATCAGACGAATGAGGAGCTCTGCAGCAAGCTCGATGCATATCTGGGAAATCCGGAGTACTGCCCGCACGGTGATCCGATCCCGCGTGTGGATGGCAGCAGGAGCGGCATCACGAGCCGCGTCCTTGTCGAGCTGGAGGAGGGCGAGAAGACCCATGTGCGCCGCGTCATGGAGGACTACAGCCTGATGGACTATATCCAGAGCAAGGGGATCGAGATCGACATGCCCGTCACCGTGCTGGAAAAGGAGCCTTACGAAGGGCCGATCCTTCTGGAAACGCCGAAGGGAAATACGTCTCTCAGCTATAAAGCGGCACAGCAGATCTTTGTCGATGATGAGGAAGAGGACGAATAAGAAGCAGAAAAGGGGCTGTGAAATAACGATCATCTCATTTTCGCGTTCAATCTGCCGCGGGGGACTTGCAGCTCTCATAGGAGTGAGCGGGAAACCTTATCCCAGCTGTCTTTCATACCATAGTCACCCTATCCGCCCCTTTCGGGCACCTTCCCCTAGAGGGGAAGGCTGCGGATACGAGAATACCATCTTCTAAAAAAGGCGGCGAAGCCGCCACGAGAGCCCTGAACCTTGAACCCTGAACCAAATGAAAGCAACAAAAAACTGACCGAGATCTCGGTCAGTTTTTTATTGCTTTTTATCAGCCGACAATGTTCAGCGCATAGACCGCGTATTCTTTTTCCAGTGCTTCGGACTTCTTGGAGAGTTCAATCTGGAGATCAGAAGCGGTGTCATAGTCTTTGGCTTCCAGTGCTTCTTTGAGTTTGGTCGCGATAGACTTGCTGACTTTGGTATCTTTGATGAGTTCATATTTCTTTGCTGCGATAGATTCCCAACGTTCTTCATCGAGTTCATCTTCGCTGGAAAACTTCTTGAAGCTCTTGACGAGTGCTTCTGTAGCCGGGATGATGCGGTCAACGAGTTCATTTTCCCAGCGGTATTCGATGGAATCAAGGAAGGAGTCTACAATGACCTGATTTAAGCTGTCACCGGCGGTGATGACAGCGACTTTGTCTTTGTTTGCTTTCATGGTCTTGATGTTTTCCCATACGGTAGCCGGCGGCTTGCCGAAAGCAGCATCACGTTCTTCCTGGGTGAAGTCTTCGAATACATTGTCTTCGCAGCGATATGCACGGCCTGCTTCGAGATAGTCAGCAGCTTCGCCCGGTTTCTTGGAGAGTTCTGCGAGGAGGTCTGCCGGTGCTTTGCCGGAGGAGATCGCATAGGTAATGCCATCCAGTGCGGTCAGGAAGAGGCAGGAGGCAGCGAGATAGGTATTGGTGAACGGGTTTGGTGCGCGCAGTTCAAAGCGGGTGGCTTTCGGGTTTTCGATGTCGCGGACCAGACCGATCAGGATGGTTCTGTTACGGGACGGTACTTCCGGATTATGGCCGAGGGAGGTGACAATGCAGACCGGAGCTTCAAAGCCTGGTTTCAGACGGTTGAAGGCATCGGTGGTGGAGGAGACGAATGGATTCGTTGCTTCGTAGTTCTTCAAGATACCCATGATGAAGCCATAGCCGATGGTGGAGAGGAAGTCGGCTTTCATATCGCTCGGTGCCAGAAGATTGATGGTCTTACCATTCTTGAGAGATGCACAGATGCCGACATGGGTATGTTCGCCGGAGCCGGCAACACCGATGATCGGTTTTGCCTGGAAGGAAACATCGAGGCCGTATTTGCGGAAGACTTCACGGATGATGATGCGGGCTTCGAGTTCATTGTCAGCCGCCTGCAGCGGATTCATAGAGAAGAGCCAGTCAAGTTCGAGCTGTTCGCAGACATCGACGGTATGTCCCAGATCGTCGACCTTCGGTTTAATACCGCCGACTTCTTTATGTCCCATTTCTACATGCATGCCGCGAGCATCCAGTTCTTCGATGGCTTCTTCCATCGCAGTTCTGACGTTGCCGCGCATTCTCTGCCAGTACTGTTCCTGCAGTCTCTGAGAAATGGACAGGTGCTGTACCGTTTCTGTTTCGCTCGGTGTCTTGACCCAGAATTCCAGTTCCGTACCGATGGTGAATTTGATATCCTCGATCTCATCGACCGGCAGATCTTCCATGCCTTTGACCGGCTTACCGCTTGCGAGGAGACCTTTCAGCTTCTCAGCGACAAAAGCGCAGGATTCTTTCAGGATAGAACGGGAGTCGATGAATTTGCCATTGTGCAGAAGGAAGCATGGGATGCGGAGCGTGCCGACCGGACGGCCATTGCTGTACAGGTTGTCTTCATTGTAGTCGATATACCAGTTTACGCTGGCATCTGCGACCATGTCGACACGGGCATCATTCAGTGTAGCGATGTTCATCAGGACGACAGAGGAGCCGTCGGTCTGTACGGCTGTGCCGGCGAAGAAATCATCGTAGTTTTTCAGGAACAGTTCGATCGGCACCTTTTCATCGGTGTCATTGCCGGCCAGATCGATGCCGACCAGAGAAACGAAGCGGATTTCCGGATGGGTCTTGAGGAGTCCCAGGACGCCTTCTTTGCCAAATTCACCGGACGGGATGTAGTACAGTAAGTCGTTGTTGATCATTTTGAATTCCTCCTGCTTGATAATCGTGGATTGTTGGTCTTTGATTGCTGTTTGCATATGGTTGAGGTTCGCTGATTTCTTACCTCCAACCCCTAATCTCTAGATCCTTTTACACAGCTGGCGAAACCCCAGCGTGGAGTAGCAGTACTCCATTTTCCATAAACGTCTCATCCAGGTTGTCCCCCCTATTTGAGCTTGCCTGTAAAATAAAGATGACCTACTCTCTGGGTATCCAGAGAATAGGTCATCTTCGGCCAGATGAATGTATAGTTTGTAGTGAGAGGGATCGGGGAATCCAATTCCCCTCCCCTCATGCATAGACTAGTCCAGAATGTTCAGCGCATAGACGCGATATTCTTTTTCCAGTGCTTCTGCTTTCTTTGCCATTTCCACCTGCAGCGTGGAAGCGGTATCGAAGTCATTCGCCTCGAGAGCTTCCTTCAGGCGGGTGCAGAGGCATTTCTCATCCTCTGTATCCTTAGCGAGCTCGATGCGCTTCGCCTTGATGGATTTCCAGCGCTTTTCATCGATCTTATCGTCGTTATCGAGCTTCTTATATCCTCTGACAGCCAGTTCGGTGCCTGGAATGATCCGATCGATCAGCTCATTCTTCCAGCGGTAAAGGATGGATGCGACAAAGGAGTCTACGATCTGTTCAGAGATCGCACCGCTCTTGGTGAGCGCAGCGACTTTGTCCGGATTGGCTTTCATGATCTTGACATTGTCCCAGACAGTAGCCGGTGGCTTGCCAAAGACAGCATCGCGTTCTTCCTGCGTATAGTCTTCGAATACGTTGTCTTCGCAGCGATATTCTCTATCCTTGTCAAGGTATCCGGCTTCTTCTCCGGCTTTCTTAGAAAGCTCGGCGAGAAGTTCTTCCGGACCTTTCCCGGAAGCGAGTGCATACTCGATGCCATCCAAAGCGGTCAGGTACAGGCAGGAAACGCAGAGATAAGTATTGGTAAACGGGTTCGGTGCACGGAGTTCGAAGCGGGTGGCTTTCGGATTTCCGATATCACGGATGAGCCCGATCAGGATGGATCTGTTTCGAGACGGCAGCTCCGGCTTATGTCCCAGAGAGGTGACGATGCAGACCGGCGCTTCGAAGCCAGGCTTCAGGCGGTTGAAAGCATCGGTGGTCGAGGAAACGAATGGATTCGTTGCTTCGTAGTTGTTGAGGATACCCATGATGAAGCCATAGCCGATGGTGGAGAGGAAATCCGCCTGCATATCTTCCGGCGCCAAAAGATTGATGGTCTTGCCATTTTTGAGAAGAGCAGCAAAGCCGACATGGGTGTGTTCCCCGGAGCCGGCGACACCGATGATCGGTTTCGCACGGAAGGAGACGTCGAGCCCGTTTCTGCGGAATACTTCACGAACCACGATGCGGGCTTCCAGTTCATTATCTGCTGCCTGCAGCGGGTTTGTCGAGAAGAGCCAGTCGAGCTCAAGCTGTTCGCAAACGTCAAAAATATGACCATCATCATCGATCTTTGGTTTGATCCCGCCGACTTCTTTATGTCCCATTTCTACATGCATGCCGCGGGCATCGAGTTCTTCGATCGCCTGTTCCATAGCGGTGCGGACATTGCCGCGCATGCGCTGCCAGTACTGCTCCTGCAGGCGCTGGGAAATGGAAAGATGCTGTACGGTCTCCTTCTCGCTCGGCGTCTTCACCCAGAATTCCAGCTCTGTGCCGGTTGTGAATACGATGTCCTGGATCTCAGAGAATGGGAAATTTTCCATCCCCTTGACCTGTGCACCGACCAGAAGCTTTCTGAGACGGTCAGCGACATATTCGCAGGACTGCTTCAGAATGGAACGGGAATCAATGAATTTGCCATTGTGAATGAGGAAGCTCGGAATACGAAGCGTGCCGATCGGAAGACCGGTTTCTTCATCTACGTTATCATCATTATAGTCTACATACCAGTTTACGGTGCTGTCGGCGACCATGTCAACGCGGGCATCGTTCAGTGTGGCGATATTCATAAACACGACAGAAGAACCATCTGTCTGGACAGCTTTGCCGGCGAAGAAATCTTCGTAGTCCTTCATGAAGATCTCGATCGGGATGCGTTCATCTGTATCATTGCCTGCAAGATCGATTCCGACCAGAGAGACGAACCGAATTTCCGGATGCTGTGCCAGTAAAGAAAGTACCCCTTCTTTGCCATACTGTCCAGCAGGGATGCAGTACAATAAGTTTTTGTTCATTTGAGTCCTCCTATAGACTTTCTTGAATTCCACCATTTTTTAGATTGAAAATAAGCTATATGAATCAATAGAAAATGACCCATCCCGGTAGGAATGAGTCATCTTTGACGCAGCATATGAACTTATGGATTAAGAATACACCACGCTTCTTACTTTGTCAAGCTTTTCGCCTAAGCAAGCAGTTTGCGGACGATCTGATTGATCAGCTTTCCGTCTGCCTGTCCTTTAAGCTTCGCCATGACAGCTTTCATCACAGAGCCCATGTTTTTCTGCCCAGGATCCATGGCATCGACGATTTCCTTGACTGCTGCTTCGACGGCTTCCGGAGTCATCTCTGCCGGCAGGTATTTCTCAAGTACATCGATCTCCGCTTTGGTCTGTTCAACCAGGTCTTCTCTTCCGGAACTCTCGATCTCAGACAGAGTTTCTTTCCTCTGCTTCACTTCTTTCCGGAGAACCGCAAGAACCTGATCATCATTGAAGTCCGCGTGTCCGTTGTCGATTTCAGCCTGTCTGATGTGAGCACGAGCCATGCGGATCGTGTTCAGAGCAAGCTTTCCTTCTTCTTTCGCTTTCATAGCTGCTTTCATGTCAGCCATGAGCTGTTCTTTGATTGACAAAACTAATCACCTTACAACCTATTATTTAAACTTACGTTTTCTAGCGGCTTCAGATTTCAGTTTACGTCTTACGCTGGGCTTTTCATAATGTTCACGTTTTCTTACTTCAGAAAGAACCCCGGCTTTTTGGCAGGAACGTTTAAATCTGCGAAGAGCACTTTCAAGAGTTTCGCCCTTTTGAACTTTGATTTCAGACATCTATATCCCTCCCTCCCAATAAGACTGATGGGGTGCTATTGCACACTTAATTAGTATAAAGTACAAGTGGCATTCTGTCAATCTGTTTTATGAAAAAAAGTGACTAGGGATTAGGGACTAGGGATTAGGGATTAGACCAAGAGACTAGGAGACATCTGACATCTGACTTCTATCCTCCAGCCTTCGGGCATCGCCCCATATATTCGCGGCAAAGCCGCCACCTTCATTTCTAATTCCTAATTCCTCATTCCTCATTATTTTTCAGGAAATGGCGGCCAGCCCATTTCTTTGCCGCCGATGATGTGAGCGTGGAAATGGAAGACGGACTGTCCTGCTTTTTCGCCCGTATTGATTACGAGACGGAAGCCATTTTCTTTCAGACCGGCTTCTTCCGCGATCTTCTTCACGACAAGGAAGAAGTCGGAGAAGTTTTTGTTGTACTCTTCGTCGAAAGCCAGAATGTTGTCGACATGTTTTTTAGGAATGACAAGGATATGGACCGGTGCGCAGGGCTCGATATCCTTGAACGCAAACCAGTTGTCATCTTCATAAACTTTGGTGCTCGGGATTTCGCCGGCAGCGATCTTGCAGAAAATGCAGTCAGACATGGTGATTCCTCCTTAAATCGTAAATGAAAGGCTGCGAGGTGCTGTAGGTCTTGACCTCACAGGCCCGAATCCGGATCCTTTCTTCAAAAGGTCTCCATTCGCATTACGCGGTAACGACTTCCCCCACCATTCCTTCTTCGGTGATGGCGGTGATGCGGACCGGGTACATGAGGCCCCGCTCTACACCTTCACTCCGGATGGTGACGCGGATGTATTCATCCGTAAGACCCTCGTACCAGCCGTTCTTGACCTCTTCGGCGAGGACATGGACGACCTTGCCGAGGAACTGATCGCGGTAGTCCTTCGCGATGCCTTTTTCCAGCTCCTGTACGCGATGGACACGCTCCTTTTTCACCTCATTCGAGACCTGATCCGGATAGGTCGCCGCCGGCGTACCGGTGCGCTGGGAGTACGGGAATACGTGAATACCGGAGAAGCGGATCTCTTTCAATGTCTCCAGTGTTTCCTTGAAGTTTTCTTCCGTTTCTCCCGGGAAGCCAACGATGAGATCTGTCGTCAGAGCAAGGCCCGGGATCTTATCGCGCAGTTCAGCGATGAGTGCCTTGTACTTGGCAAGGCGGTAATGGCGGTTCATGCCCTTCAGCACGCTGTCAGAGCCTGACTGGATGGGAAGATGGAGGTGACGGCACACCTTCGGCTCATTCTGGATGATCCGGATCAGCTCTTCCGAAAGCTCAACGGACTCGATAGAGCCTAAGCGGATGCGGAGAAGCTCCGGAATCTTGACGAGCTCGGAGACAAGGCTGGAAAGGGACGTCCCGTCATGGAGATCCTTGCCATAGTTGCCAAGATGGATGCCTGTCAGCACGACTTCACGATAGCCGCGAGCGACGAGTTTCCGGATCTCGGAAACGGCATCCTCCTGCTTTCTTGACTTCAGCTTGCCTCGCGCATAGGGGATGATGCAGAAGGTGCAGTAATTGTCGCAACCTTCCTGCACTTTGATGAAGGCGCGGGTCTTGACCTCTCCTTCCGGGTCGACCTCCATATTTTCGAAATCCTTCACCTTCATGATGTCCACGACTTCGTTCAGCGGCTGCTCCGCCGTTCTCGCTTTCTCCACATACTCGACGATATGCGTGCGATTCTGGTGGCCGACGATGACATCGACATCCCCCATCTTCTCGAAGACCTCCGGCGCAAGCTGGGCATAGCAGCCTGCGACGGCAATGATGGCATCCGGATGCGCGCGGCGGATGCGGCGCACCATCTGGCGAGATTTTCTGTCACCGACGCTAGTGACAGAGCAGGTATTGATGACATAGACATCCGCGTCATCGCCCTCTGCCGGGCTGTACCCGTTCCGAACGAAAAGGGTACGCATCGCGTCACTGTCATACTGGTTCACCTTGCAGCCAAGTGTGATGAAGGACACGGTTTTCTTCTGTGATAATTTTTTCTGTTCCATGGCTTCTATTATAGCATAGGAAAATCAAAAAGAGCACCCGACTTTCGTCGGTGCTCTTTGAGGGGGAAGGTTCAGGGTTCAGGGTTCGGGGTTCGGGGTTGTAGTGCGGCGCATAACACGCAAAAGCGCCGCAGAGTATAAATAGGGCGATGACCGAAAGAGGCATGTAAGTCACCAGTCACTTTGCGCCCCTAATCCCTAGTCACCAGTCACCAGTCACTAGTCACTAGTCACTAGCTACCAGTCCCTATTACATCGGATACGTCTCAGACTCCGCCTTCTTGGCGCGGCGCATGAGGGCTTCTAAAGCCTCCAATGCCGTGTGGTCGCCATCGATCAGATGGCAGACCTCTTCCGTGATCGGCATATCGATATGCTCACGGACAGCGATGTCATGCACCAGACGAGCTGTGCGGATCCCTTCCACGATCATGTTCGTGCCTTCCGTGATCTCCTTCGCTGTCTTGCCTTCTGCCATCATCATGCCGGCAGTGTGGTTGCGGCTGTGGACAGATGTGCAGGTGCAGACGAGATCTCCCATCCCGGAAAGGCCGAAGAAGGTGGTCATCTGTGCGCCGAAATGTACGCCGAAGCGGGTCATTTCGACCAGTCCGCGTGTCATGAGAGCTGCGCGGCTGTTATCGCCGAGGCCGATGCCATCCAGCACACCGCAGGCGAGCGCCATGATATTCTTCAGCGCACCGCCGTACTCAACGCCCTTGATATCGTCACTGCGATACACGCGGAAGACCGGGCTCATGAAAAGGTCCTGTACCACCTGCACCGCTTCCGGCACTTCGGACGCGGCGACAGTCGCACACGGCAGCCCACGGCCGACTTCTTCGGCATGGTTCGGCCCGGAGAGGACGACGATCTTTTTCGTGATATCCTTTACCTTATCCTTGATGACCTCCGACAGGCGATGACCCGCATGATCCGCAAGCCCCTTGGATGCACAGACGACTACGGTATCCTTTTCCAGCCACGGTACGAGACTTTCCGCCATGGCTTCGACCGCATGTGACGGGGTGCAGAGGATGACACAGCCTGCCCCCTTCACCGCTGTCTCCAGGCTGCTCGTGATCTTCACGTGGAGCGGGATGCGGCAGCCCGGAAGGTAGTTCTTATTTTCGCGGCTCTTCTGTATTTCCTGCGCTGTTTGGGGATTTCTGCAGTACATGAAAAGATCATCATGCCGCGCCGCGAGGGAGATCATCATCGCTGTCCCCCAGCCGCCGGCGCCTATCATAGCTACTTTCATCTGCTACCTCTTTTCCCGGGAAATCGGCTTCTCTTCTCCGCGAAGGAGCCGCCCGATGTTGTCTTTATGCTTACCGATAATGATGATGGCAGCAGCGGCCGCAAATGCCACATACTCGATCGGCTTATCCATTAAGAACATGACGATCGCTACAACCGGTGCTGCCACGATGGAGCCAAGGGATACGATGTGTTTCCACTTGAAGATGGCAAGCCATACCAGGAAGGCCGCCAGCACTGCCGGAGCACAGATATAGGCGAAGGCTCCTACGCCGCAGGCGACGCCCTTGCCGCTCTTGAACTTCAGGAAAACGGACCAGTCATTGCCGACGATCGCAAAGATCGCACACGCAAGCACCAGCGTGGGATCCGGCATTCCCAGATGCACTGCAAGAAATCCCTTCAAAAAATCGCAGATAAAGACGGAAAGACCAGCGACGGCGCCCAGCTCACGATACGCATTCGTCGCTCCGATATTGCCGCTCCCCACCTTTTTCAGATTCACACCATAAAATACACGGCCTATAATATATCCGCTTGGTATCGCGCCGATAAAGTACGCCAGCACGATCCAAACTATGCCATCCATCACGGCTCTTCACCATCCTTCTTGCTTCGTACCACGATGCGGATCGGCGTACCTTCGAAGCTGAAGGACTCACGCAGCCGGTTCTCGATGAAACGGACATAAGAGAAATGAATAAGGTTCGCATCATTGACGAACATGACGAACGTCGGCGGACGGATCCCCACCTGCGTCATGTAGTAGATCTTCGCCACGCGGCCGGAATGTGCCGGCGGCGGATTCACCATCTTCGCATCCTCCAAAAGGTCATTCAGGACAGATGTCGGGATACGCAGACTCTGCTGCTCAGCCACATTGTAGATCATATCCCCGAGACGATGGATGCGCTGCTTCGTCAGCGCCGAGCCGAAGAGCATCGGCACATAGGACGCAAATGGCAGACCATTCTTGATCTCCTTCTCGAATTCCACCATCGTATTCGTCTCTTTGGCGACCGCATCCCATTTGTTCACGAAAAGGAGCAGTCCCTTCCCTGCCTCATGGATATAGCCGATGATCTTCTTATCCTGCTCTGTCAGCTTATCGACCGCATCCAGTACGAAGATCGCCACATCACAGTTATCGATGGCACGGATAGAACGGATGACGCTGTATTTTTCCAGCGGCTCATCGATCTTGCTCTTCTTTCTCATGCCTGCTGTATCGACCAGGATGAAGGTCTTTCCCTTGTAGGTCCAGAGAGAATCGACCGCATCTCGCGTCGTCCCCATTTCATCCGCCACGAGCGAGCGTTCATAGCCCAGAAGCGAATTGATCAGGGTGGACTTCCCGACATTCGGGCGTCCCACAATGGCGGTACGGATGATATCTTCCGACTCCTCCTCCGTCTGCTCCGGGAAACCTTCCGTGATCCGGTCCAGAAGCTCGCCGAAAGAGAGGCGGTTTACTGCGGAAATCCCGATCGGATCCCCCAGCCCCAGCGAATAGAATTCGTATACATCCATCTCCTGATTCTCGCTGTCCACTTTATTGACAGCCACGACGACCGGCTTCCCCGTGCGGCGCAGGATCCCGGCGATGATCTCATCATCTGACGTCAGTCCGGCGCGTGCATCAAGGACGAAGAGGATCACATCCGCCTCTTCCATCGCCAGCTCCGCCTGCTGGCGGATGCCGCTTGAAATCTGGTCTTTCTCATTTCTAAACTCGATACCGCCGGTATCGATCAGGGTAAATTCGCGGTTCAGCCATTTCACATCACAATAGATGCGGTCACGGGTGACACCCGGGATATCTTCTACGATGGACACGCGACGCTGCGCCAGCCCATTGATCAAAGTCGATTTGCCAACATTCGGCCGCCCGACGATGGCTACGAGAGGTTTACTCATGAGCCCATTCCTTTCTATGGAAATCATATATTAACCAGGGAACGTGCTCCTTTCCGGCTTCCTGCAGCCGATCCTCTCCAAAGAGAGAAGGAACACTTTCCCATTTTCACTGTACATAAAATTGTATGATAGGCCAGAAGCAAAGTCAAGTAATCCCGTGTTTTTCACTTCAGGGCATCCCTTACTCCCCATAAAATCACCGACGGCTGTAGCGATTCTACTGCTATAGCCAATAAAAAACCGCATTGCGCATCAGCGCAACGCGGTTTTTATCATTTTCTCTTATTCAGCATCATGAGCTGGTGCTTCGACGAGGGAGAAGGAGATTCTTCTGCGAGCTTCGTCGATGTTGATGATCTTGACTTTCAGATCATCGCCGACCTGGCAGATGTCGCCCGGTTTTTTGTTGTGGTCATCGGTCATTTCATTGATGTGGAGCAGACCGGTGAGGCCGTCTTCGAGTTCAACGATAACGCCGAATTCCAGGATCTTGACGACTTTAGCGTCTACGATGTCATCAGCAGCGTGGTTGGTGACAGCGGTTTCCCATGGATTCGGGAGGCAGTCTTTGTGAGAGAAGGAGATTCTCTGTTTTTCACGATCGAAGGATTTGATCTTGACATCGATAACCTGATCTGGTTTGAGGACGTCTTCCACTTTGCCGATCTTCTTCCAGGAGATGTCGGAGATGTGGAGCAGACCTTCTACGCCATTGATGCCGATGAAAGCACCGTATGGCATGATCTTCTTGACAGTGCCCTGAAGAACGTCGCCGTTTTCATAAGCAGCTTCGATTTCATCCATTTCATTGTTTCTGGCATCTTCCAATACTGCTTTGCGGGAGAGAACCAGTCTATTCTTAGCGCGGTCGACTTCGAGAATCTTAGCCGGGAATTTCTGTCCGACCAGGTTCTGCAGGGAGTGAACGAAGCGCAGGTCGCCCTGAGACAGCGGAATGAAGCCGCGGAGGGACTTCAGCTGAACGAGCAGACCAACTTTGATGGCTTCGATGCCTTCGCATTCGACAGCTTCGCCTTTTTCGAAAGCTTCTTCAACAACATCCCAGTCAGCGAGACGGTCAACTTTGATCTTGGACACGTAAATGGTGCTGTCTTCTTTGACACCGCTGACGATCTGTACACGCAGTTTGTCGCCGACTTTGAGTTCATCTTTCAGAGATGCCGGTGCCGGGTATGCATATTCATGAGCCTGCAGTACAGCTTCTGTTTTGTAGCCGAAGGAAATATAGGCTTTGTCGTCGAGTACGTCGACAACTTCCCCTTCTACTACACTGCCTTTATGCACGTCCAGGTTCATTTCTTCCTGTTCCAGCATTTCTTTCATGTTTTCCATAATAAAAACTACCTCCTCTATGATCCAGTCCGGTGTGGATGCACCGGCGGTGATGCCAATCTTGTCCCGGGTTTGGAACCATTCAGATTTTAGTTCCTCTGCCGTTTCGATATGATGCACGCAGGCGCCTTCGCTCCTGCATACGTCTGCCAGTCGGCCGGTATTAGCGCTGTTGCGCCCGCCGATGACAATCATCACATCTACTTTCCTCGCCAGCTCACGCGCCGCCTGCTGTCGCTGCATGGTCGCATCACAAATGGATTTGTGAAGAAACACATGCGGGATCCGTTGCCGGATCGCCTGCACCAGCTGGTCAGCCAAAGCCACCGAAAATGTGGTCTGCGTGACGATATGCGCCTCTTCCATGTCTGGAAGCCGGTCTACATCTTCGAGGGTTTCTACCTGGAAGGAATGACCCACTGCCCACTCCGCTACGCTCTTCATTTCCGGGTGCTTCTTTTCACCGATGAGTACGACGGTCTTTCCATCAGCCACGAGGTCTTTGGTGATCTCCTGGTTCCTTTTGACGAAAGGGCACGTCGCGTCCATTAGGGCCAGATTTTTGCACTTGAGTTTATTATAGCACGAAGGGCCCACTCCGTGCGAGCGAATTATTACAGTTTCATCTGTCAAAGTGTCCAGATCGTCCACCGGATGGACGCCCTTTTCAGAAAGCCTTCCGACCACCTGCGGGTTATGAATGATGGGACCGTAGGTAACGGCTTTAATGCCCGAATTTGCCGCATTTTCCGCGATTTTCATGGCTCTTTTCACGCCGTAGCAAAAGCCCATCACTTTCGATTTATAGATTTCCATGATTTTGATTCTCAATTGAAGCACCCGCTATAGAGCAGGTATTATGTTTGAAATAGAAAAGTTCAATAGCAAGATAAAGGGTTCAGGGTTAGCCCCGGGGGCGGCTCGCCCCTTGATTACGTTTGAAAGCCTCGATTGAATGAGAAATTAGAAATGAGAAATGTGAAATGGTGGTGCGGCGCATAAAAATATGGAAGCGCCGCGAAGTATAAATAATAATGGCAATGCCTTGTGCTGGCATTCCAGTCACTAGTCACTTGAGACTCCTAATCCCTAGCTACTAATCCCTAGTCACCAGCTGCCAATCACTTTTTATAGTCATCCATCAGCTTCTGGATCTCTGCCTTCACGATGTCATTGAGCTCAGCCACCTTCTCATCGGTCGGGCGCTGCTTTTTGACCTCGATCGGCTTTCCGATGAGGACGGCCAACGGACCATTCTTACGAGGCAGATCCATCGTGCCAAGGACGGCGACAGGAATGACCGGAGTGCCGGTCATGAGTGCGAGGGATGCCATGCCCGTATGGAAACGGCCGAGTCCTTCTCTCTTGATGCGGGTGCCTTCCGGGAAAATGCCGAGGGGATTGCCCTCCTTGATCTCCTTGATGGCCTGACGCACAGCAGCGCGATCGACGCTGCCGCGCTTCACCGGGAAAGTGCCGAACTGACGGATCAGCCAGCCGAAGAATGGATTTTTGAATAGCTCTTCTTTCGCCATGTAGTGGATGATGCGGGTATTAAAAGCCACGCCGACGACAGGGGGATCCCAATAGCTTTTATGGTTCGGTGCAACGATGATGGCCCCGGCCGGAGGCACATTCTCCCGCCCTTCGACCTTGAGACCAAAGATGACGAAGAAGAAGAAATTTAAGATGGCTCTGACAATAGCATAGCCCATAGGATTCACCTCGTTTGAAAATGGTGGTCGGCTGTTAGCCGTTTGCCGTTGATAAAGCGCAAGAAGACAGGGAGGCTATAAGACTTTAGACTTCAGATTTCTGATGTCTCCAAATCTCTATGTCCAGTCCTTAATCCCTAGTCACTTACTTGCTAAACCCCGGAAATTTCTTTTCGCAGATGGCGATCATGGCTTCTGCAGTACCTTCGAGCGTAAGGTCGCCATTATCAAGAAGGATGGCGTCCTCTGCCTGCTTCAGGGGGGAGATTTCTCGGTGACTGTCCATGTAGTCGCGCTTTGCCACATCGGCTTCGATGTCTTCGAGCGAAAGCTCCGGGTGCTGGGCTTCGAGCTCTTTGAAGCGGCGAAGCGCACGGGTGTGGACGGAGGCGGTGAGGAAGATCTTCACATCGGCCTTCGGCAGGACAGTCGTCCCGATGTCACGGCCGTCAAGGACGATACCGCCCTTTTCGGCCTGGCGGCGCTGGATGGCGACCATCGCCGTGCGCACGCCGCCGATGGCGGAAACTTCCGATACATGCCCGGAGACTTCCGGCGTGCGGATGAAGGGTGTCACATCTTCGCCATCCACGATAACGTGCATGGCATCCATGCCGGGCTTCACTTCCATATCGAGGGCTTTTGTCATAGCGGTGATCTCCGCCGGATCTGTCAGACCCTTCTTCAGGGCTTCATAGGTGACAGCGCGATACATCGCTCCGGTATCGAGATAGGCATAGCCAAGGCGTGATGCAAGGATCTTCGATACGCTGCTCTTGCCGGCCCCTGCCGGGCCGTCGATGGCGATGGATAATTTTCGCATAAATGATGATCTCCTTTATATGAATTGGTTGATGGTTGGTTCAGGGTTCAAGGTTCAGTGTTAGCCTCTGTGGCGTGCCGTTCCATTGACTGCAGGCGAAAGAGGGGAAGCGGGTTCTATGGGTTCAGTGGGTAGGGCAGGGACGGTGCGGCGCATAAAAATATGGTAGCGCCGCGGAGTATAGATGGTAGCAATACCCGAAGGTGGTATTTAGTCAGCAGTCACTAGTCACTTGAGATTTCTAATTCCTCATCCCTAGCCACTCATCCCTGCTTTCAAACTTTTTTGGGGGGATATCCCTTTCCCGTATCGTCATCCCGAGCGTAGCCCTCCATCTCTATGGCACCGCGGTTAGTATCACATAGGCACTGGTGGGAAACGACGTCTTGGTATTACATATTTCTGCTTTCACTCATTCTTCGTTTAGCGGTCTGCAAGGGAGATTTCTCGCTTCGCTCGAAATGATGATACAGTAGTCTGATGTCTTCTAGTCTTCTAGCCTTTTAGTCACCAGCTACGCATCCCTGCCGGCTGCACTTTCCGCTGCCAGATGTCCGGTCGAGAAGGCCGCCTGCAGATTGTAGCCCCCGGTGAAGGCGTGGATATCAAGGACTTCTCCTGCGAAGTAGAGCCCTGCCACTTTCTTTGATTCCATGGTGGACGGATTCACTTCTTTGACGGAGACGCCGCCGGCTGTCACGATGGCTTCCTCGATGGGACGAGTGTCTGTGATGGTGAGCTTCATGGACTTCATCGTCTGCACGAGGGACGCGCGCTGGGCTTTCTTGAGCTCGCTGACAGGAAGGTCCCGAGGGATACCTGCCAGTGAGAGCACGACGTCGATCATGCGATGCGGGAGAAGCTCGACAAGAGCGCCGGCCATCTGCTTCAGGTGATGCTTTTCCAGATCTCTCAGGACACGCTTATCGAGAATTTCCTGCGTGAGCGCAGGCTTGAGATCGAGCGTCGCTTCTACGGGATGTCCCTGTGAGAGCCAGAGGGAGGCTTTATCCGAGAGGGAGAGCACGATGGGGCCGGTGATCCCGAAATGGGTGAATAGCATCTCTCCGAATTCCTCTGCCTTCCTGCGCCCGCCGGCGGAAAGAGACAGTGTGACATTCTTGAGCGAGAGCCCCTGCAGGTCCTTCGGCCAGCTTTCCTTCGTGACGAGAGGGATGAGGGCAGGACGGATGGTCGTGACCTTGTGCCCGATCTCCCCGGCCATCCGATATCCGTCTCCCGTCGAGCCCGTACGCGGGTACGAAGCGCCGCCGGTCGTCAGGATCACGGCATCGGCATCGTATGATCCCTTCTTCGTGACGACGCCCTTCGCCCTGCCGTCTATGACAACGATATGAGACACCGGCTCCTCCAAGTGAAGCTCGACCTTCTTTTCTCTGAGAAGGCGCATGAAAAGGTGGCGCACCTCCTGTGCATCATCGCTGGCAGGGAAGACACGTCCGCCACGCTCGACCTTGGTCGCAAGACCGTAGCCATGGAGCAGCTCCAGCAGGTCTTCATTCGAGAAGGCTTCGTAGGCACTGTAGAGAAATTTCCCATTGCCCGGTGTCTTCCCTATAAAATCCATGATGGGCGCGCTGTTTGTCAGATTGCAGCGGCCTTTGCCGGTGATGCCCATCTTCAGGCCGACCTTCGGCATTTTTTCAAAGAGCATGACCTTGGCTCCCCGATCCGCTGCCGTGACAGCGGCCAGAAGTCCCGCCACGCCGGCTCCGATGATGGCGATTTTTTTATTTGTGGAGCTCATACAGTTTCTTGACCTCCTCCAAGGACAGGCGGCGGTATTCCCCGCGGGAGACGCCGGCAAGCGTCAGGAAGCTGTACTGCACGCGCTTCAGTCCGAAGACAGGATAGTGGAAAGCCGCCATCATTTTACGGATCTCACGGTTCTTCCCTTCGTGGAGCGTCATGCGTACCTTTGTCTTATTCTTCTCCTTGTCATAGCCCAGGACTTCGATCTCGCACGGTGCAGTCACGCCGCTGTCGATGCGCACGCCCTTCGACATTTTATCTGCCAGCTTCAGTGAATATTTCCCACGGACTGTGACTTCATATACCTTTTTAACCTCATGCTTCGGATGCGTCAGGATATTGTCGAGCTCGCCGTCATTCGTCATGAGGAGCAGTCCTTCGGAGTGATAGTCAAGACGTCCGACAGGGAAAATGCGCTCACGGATATTTCTGAAATAGTCCATGACCGTGCGCCGCCCCTGCGGGTCGGTGACAGACGTGATGACATTATCCGGCTTGTAGAAGAGGAAATAGCGTTTCCGCTCAGGGCGGATGCGTTCTCCGGCGACCTCTATGCGATCGGAAACAGGATCGGCTTCGCTCCCCAGCTCGCGGATGACCTTGCCATTCACACGGACCTGTCCCGCTGCGATCAATTCTTCAGCCTTGCGGCGGGAGCAGATGCCCGCATGGCTCAATACCTTCTGTAAACGTTCTTTCAAAATAGTTCTCCTTCTTCCAGTCCTTCTCGCCAGCGCATCCGAAGCTCATTCACATCTGAAAGCCCGGTGCAGGCGAGGAAACGCTTCGTCGTACCATAAAGGATCGGCCGTCCGGGGATATCCAGACGCCCTCTTTCTTCGATGAGGCCCTTTTCCATGAGGAGCCCCAGCACACGGCCTGCCGTCACGCCGCGGATCTTCTCGATCTCGACTCGCGTCACAGGCTCTTTGCAGGCCACCACCGCCAGCGTCTCCAGCGCCGCAGCCGAGAGCGGCGTCTGTTTCCCCAGAAGGGAGGAGAGCCAGGTATCATATTTCTTTTTCGTCGCCAGCATGTACCCCGCGCCCGTGTGATGGAGCGTCAAACCGGAGTCTGGCTTTTCATATTTTTCAGACAGCAGCGTGAGTGCTTTCTCGATCATCTGAGAGTCTTCTCCCACGGCCTTTGCCATGTCGGTCAGAGAGACGGGGCTCCCCTTCGCAAAAAGAAAGGCTTCGATGAGCGCTGAGAGCTGTATAAGAGTGTTTGTCATAAATGTCCTTTGTTGCGTTATGGGTTTAAGGGTTCAGGGTTCGGGGTTCAGGGTTCGGGGTTCAGGATTAGCCCGTAGGGCGGCTCCATCCACTGATTTTGAATAAAAGCTCTGCTTGAATTAGGAATTAGGAATGAAGGTGGCGGCTTCGCCACAAATATATATTTTGCAGCGAAGCTGCCACCACAACCCTGAACCCATCAACCTGAACCTTGAACCCCATCTCTGCTTTCAAACTTCAGGGTTAGCCCGACAACTTGAACCTTAACCCCTAATCCCTCACGATTTCTAGTCCCCCTGCCCCTTCGATCACTCTCGCCTCGCCTAGGCGAATCAGTTCAAGGAGTGCCACGAGTGTGACGGCGAGGCGGAGGCGTGTCTTCAGCCGCCGGAAATACTGCGTGAAGTCCACACGGCGAAGGCAAGAGAGCGCCTCTTTCAGCGTCTCCATCTCCTGCTCCATCGACACCTCCTCGGGGGCGAGGATCTCTTCCTTCTCTTCATGGAGAGAGTCATAGAGCGAGAGGAAGGCCGCGCGCAGCTTCAGAAGGGAGATCCGCCCCTGATACAGCCCGCCCTTCACAGCCTCGGGTTCTTTCTTCCAGTACGGCCTTTCGGCATCAATGAGCGCCTCGATGCGTCCCTTGATCTCCTTCATCCGCTTGAATTCTTCGAGTGACCTCGCGAGTTCGGCTCTCGGGTCTTCCGTCTCATCGGCCGCCTCCTGCCTCCGCTTCGGGAGCAGCATCCTCGACTTGATGAAGATGAGCGTCGAAGCCATGGCGAAGAAGCTGCTCGCCAGCTCCAGATCGAACGCCTGCGCTCTCCTGAGGTAAGCAAGATACTGCTCGGTGATCTCATGGATCGGTATGTCGTGAATATCGATCCGATTCTTCGTCACAAGGTGCAGCAAAAGATCCAGCGGCCCTTCGAAGACCGGGAGATTCACCTGATATTCTTTTTCGATCGCTCCCGCCTCCTTGCGCGCACCACCCCATCATGAATGTACTCTATTATATTATCATAAATCGAATCATTTGTTGATAGGATTATAAGTTCAGGGTTAGCCCATGAGGCGGGGCGTCCCTTGATAGCGGATGAAAGCTCTTCTCGCCAGTGAGAAGTGAGGAGTGAGGAGTGTTGGTGCGGCGCATAAAAATCAAAAGCGCCGCAAAGTATAAATAATGGCAATGCCCGAATGTGGTATCTAGTCACTAGCCTGAACCTTACACCCATAACTTATGTTACAATACCTCTAAAAGGAGCTGATACCCATGAATGATTCCCACCACCTTCCCCCCTTCACGAAAGCACTTTTAGACTTTGCGAAAGAAGCGCGCGATGATTTCTGTACGCCGGGACACCACAGCGGCGCACTATTTGATGAAATCCCTGAAGGACGCGCCTTTGTCTCCGCGCTCGGTGAAGGCGCTTTTACAGCGGACATCTCGGACTCTTCTTCCGTCATCGGGGATCCGTCCTCTCATGAAGGCGTCTCCGGAGAGGCAGAAGCCCTCGCTGCGAGCGTGTATGGGAGCGACCGCTGTTTCTTCGTCTTGGGCGGCACCTCCGCCTCGAACCGCATCGCGATCAGCGCGCTCGTCTCAGAGGGCGACCTCATTCTTTTCGACAGGAATAACCACAAGTCTGCCTCGCAGGCCGCACTCGCCGCCGCAGGCGGACTTCCTGTCTATCTCGCCTCCGAGCGAAATGAAAGCGGCATCATCGGCGGACTGACCGAAGAAACGCTTGACCCCGTCCGCCTCCGCAAGAAAGCGGCCATGCTCTCGCCCGCCGCAGGGAAAAAGCAGCGTCCCTACCGCCTTGCCTGCCTCCAGCTCTCCACCTATGACGGCCTCTTTCTGAATGCCAGAGAGCTTCTTCGCCGCATCGGCTCACTCTGCGACTACATCCTCTTCGACGGCGCATGGGCCGGCTACGAAAATTTCCTCCCACTCCTTCAGGATTCTGCCGTCCTCACCTTCCCCCTGACGAAAAACGATCCCGGCATCCTTGTGACGCAGTCCGTCCACAAGCAGCTTGCCGGATTCTCCATGACGAGCCAGCTTCACAAGAAGGACAGCCACCTGCGGGGGATGGCGCGCTATCTCGAGGATGACGTCCTGCAGGCTGCCTTTCTCATGCATATATCGACCTCCCCTTACTATCCGCTCCTTGCCGGACTGGAAATGAATGCGTACCTGCACCAGAAGAAAGGAAAGGAGCTCTGGCAAGAAGCCGCGATCACGGCGACAGAGCTGAAGAGATCCATCCTCAAACACTGCCGCTTCCTTCGGCCATTCACCGCTCCCACGGTGCGCGCCGCTTCCTGGGACGCCCCCGCGGCAGAAGAGATCCTCTCGGACCCCGCCTTCTTTGCGATTTCCCCCAAAGACACCTGGCACGGCTTCTCCCATATCGCAGAAAACCTCTACCTCACCGATCCCTGCAAGGTACTCCTTGTGACAGACCCGCTCCCCGCGCCGCTTCTTTCCCATTTTCTCGAAAGCCGCCATGTAACGGTGGAGAAATCTGATTTCCATACCCTCCTCTTCCTCATCGAGCCTGGTGATACGAAGGAAAAGCAGGAACATCTCCTCTCCCTTCTTCAGGAATGTGAAGCGGCCTATGAGGCCAATACACCGATGTCCGTCTTTGCGCCGCACCTCACCTGCCGGAAAGGAGAAGGACTGAAAGACTTCTCCCTGCGCTATCAGGACTTCCTTTGCCGGGAAGGAGCCGCCCGCCTTACGCAGGCGCTCTTCGATGAAGATCATTTCCCCAAAGCCATGCTCACCGGGAAACAAGCCCATCAGGCCTTCCTCAAAGGAGCACGCGAGCGCGTCCCACTTCCGAAAGCCAAAGGGCGCGTATCTCTGGAAATGATCCTCCCCTATCCCCCCGGTATCACCGTCTTAGAGCCCGGCGAGGTCTGGACGGACGAGGCACTTTCCTATTTCCTCTTCCTGCAGAAATACAAGAGCGCCTTCCCAGACTTTTCCCCTGAGATACTCGGTGTGCATGGAAACGGAAATGACGCGTATGTATGGGTGCTTAAAAACAAGAAAAAGGGGAGCTTAGGAAGCACTGATTAAATATCCCTTTCAGGCATCGCCCACATTTATGTTTGCAACGAAGCTGTCCCCTTCCCTGTTGAACCCGCTGCCCCCTTGAATCAAAAAAGGCTGCGTCATATGGCGCAGCCTTTTTCTTAGTCCTTAAACGGATCCTCCTCCGCATTGCGGTTATTCAAGATCTCATCAAGCGTCTTCATCGGACACATGGAGCCGCACATCGTACAAGTCGCTTCATCCTCCGGAATGCTGCTCTCTCTGTAGCGACGTGCCTTGCCCGGGTCGATGGCGAGCGGGATCATGCGATGGAAGTCCACCTTGCGGCGTGCCCAGCTCATTTCTTCATCCCATTTTTCCGCGCCCTTCACGCCCTTGGCGAGATCCGCGGCATGGCAGGCGATCTTCGAAGCCACGATTCCCTCGTGTACATCATCCAGATCCGGCAGACGCAGATGCTCCGCCGGAGTGACGTAGCATAGGAAGTCTGCCCCGCATGCTGCCGACAGCGTCCCCCCGATCGCCGCGGTGATGTGATCATAGCCCGGTGCCACATCGGTGACGATCGGTCCCAAGACATAGAGAGGCGCCTGGTGGGTGAGCTTCTTTGCGATCTCCACATTCATGCGGATATCCGAGATCGGCATATGCCCCGGGCCTTCCACCATGACCTGCACCCCCGCCTTGCGCGCACGCACGACCAGCTCACCCAGATTGATCAGCTCCGAGATCTGCACGGCATCTGTCGAGTCATGCCCGCAGCCGCTGCGGCATCCATCGCCCAAAGACAGCGTGACATCATATTTCTTCAGAAGTAGCAGCAGGCGGTCAAACTGTTCGTAGAAAGGGTTCTCCTTCCCGTGCATGTACATCCACGCAAAGAGCACCGAGCCGCCGCGGGAAACGAGATTCGTGATACGCTTATTTCTCATGATGTGCTTCGCCGTCTCACGGTTCAGCCCCGCATGGATCGTCATGAAATCCACGCCATCCTTCGCATGACGTTCCACGACCGAGAAGAGATCATCTGCCGTCATATCCTTCAGTCCCTTGTGAAGGACGCCCTTCACATCATACATCGGCACCGTACCGATGGACGCCGGACTGTTCTTCACCAGCCATTCACGGAACGGCGCCGTCTCCCCATAGCAGGACAGATCCATGATAGCCTCCGCCCCCATCTCCCAGGCGAGCTTCGCCTTCGCCTGCTCCGTGTCATAGTTACATACATCAGAAGAGATCCCCAGATTTACATTCATCTTCGTCCGAAGCCCCTTGCCGATCGCATACGGATGGAGCGATGTATGGTAAATATTTGCCGGAAGGACGATCGTCCCCTCCGCGATGCCGGAGCGGATGAATTCTGCGCTCACGCCCTCTTCACGTGCGGCTGTTTCCATTTCCTTCGTGATGATGCCTTCTCTTGCTGCTTCAAGCTGCGTCATAGTCAACCTCCAATAAAAAAATCCGCCTCCGGCGGATACTCTGTCAAAATAGAGCCCGCTTCCTTACGCCGGTATGATCCGATTCAAGTTCAAAGGGTCAGCGCTTCGCGCCTCTCAGCCCCTTAGGGCTCCCCCAGCTGCTTTCTATCTCTATTATACAGGATGTGTCAAAAAAGTGACTAATGGCTGGGGACTTGTGACTGGGGACTTGTATCACTTAAAAAGCCGAGCTTTCGCCCGGCTTTTCATTGATAAAAAATTACCGATCTACATTACACATATCTTTTGCGACGACCCAACGGTCATATTCCTCTTCGGTCACATAGCCCAAAGCCAGAGCGGCTTCCTTCAGGGAGCTGCCGTCTGCGAAGGCTTTCTTCGAGATCTTTGCGGACTTCTCATAACCGATGTGCGGCGCGAGTGCGGTAACGAGCATCAGGGATTTCTCCACCAGCTCTTCCATGCGGTCATGGTTCACTTCGATGCCGACGGCGCAGTGGATATTAAAGGAGTGGATGGCTTCGCCCAGGAGCTTGACGGATTCGATGAAGGCCTGTGCCAGGACCGGGGCATAGACGTTCAGCTCGAAGCGGCCCTGCGAGGAGGCCATGGAGACGACAGCCTGATTGCCATGAACGCGGCAGGCGACCATGGTCAGGGCTTCGCACTGGGTCGGGTTTACTTTGCCCGGCATGATGGAAGAGCCCGGTTCGTTCGCCGGGATGGTGAGTTCACCGAGGCCGGCTCTTGGCCCGCCTGCCAGGAGGCGAAGGTCGTCTGCGATCTTCATGCAGTCCATCGCAAGAGCTTCGAGAGCGCCATGAGCGAAAACGAAGTCATCGCGTCCGGTCAGTGTATAGAATTTATTTTCCTCCGATACGAAAGGAAGGCCTGTTTCTTTGGCGATCTCAGCCGATACTCTGGTGCCGAAGTCTTTCGGCGCATTGAGGCCGGTACCGACAGCGGTGCCGCCGATGGCAAGCCCGAGAAGATATTTTTCCGATGCTTCGATCATATGCTGGCACTTTTCGAGCATGGTCGTCCATCCGGAGACTTCCTGTCCGAAGGTGAGCGGTACGGCGTCCTGTACATGGGTGCGGCCGATCTTGACGACGTGCATGTATTCTTCGCTCTTCTTGTGGAAGGTCGCGATCAGTTCAGCGAGCGGCTGGTAGAGGCAGCGGTGCAGGACAGAAACAGCCGCAACGTGCATAGCGGTCGGGAAGGTATCGTTCGAAGACTGAGACATGTTGACGTCATCATTCGGGTGGATGCGTGTCTCGCTGCCGACAGCTTCGAGCTTCGCATTCGCGATGTGCGCGACGACTTCATTCATGTTCATATTGCTCTGCGTGCCGGAGCCTGTCTGATACACGACGAGCGGGAATTCGCCGTTCCATTTACCGGCGAGGATCTCGTCGCAGGCCTCTGCGATAACTTTCGCTTTTTCTTCCGAAAGCTTGCCTTCTGCGAGGTTCGCAAGGGCGGCGCATTTCTTCAGCACGGCAAACGCATGAATGATCTCTTCCGGCATGCGTGCTCCGATCTTGAAGTTTTCAGAAGAGCGCTGGGTCTGCGCGCCCCACATATGATCCGCCGGAACTTTTACTTCGCCTAAGGTGTCATGTTCGATACGATATTCCATGTTTTTTGTCCTTTCTATAAGGAAATAGAGTGTACGAAAAATGCTTCATCATTTCTCGCGTATACCTGTATTATATCATTTGAAACAAATAAAAGAAAGTCTATGCATTGGAGTATACACTTAATGAGGTTGAGGGTTCAGGGTTCAAGGTTCAGGGGTAGTACTGCCCCTTGATTGTAAGTAAAATCTTTGCTCGAATTAGGAATGAGAAATGAGAAATTGTGGTGCGGCGCAAAAAAATAATGAAGCGCCGCAGAGTTTTGATGGCGCTTCGCGCCGTCGTCATTTCGAGCGCAAGCGAGAAATCTCTATGGCAGAAGCTCATTGTTGCAGGTGAGACAACACCAAGACATCGTTTCCCCTCAGCGCATACACGCTGAATCTCGCAGGGCGGTAGAGATCCCTCGGCTGCGCTCGGGATGACGATGCCGGAGAATCCTAATCACTAGTCACTAGCCACTCCTAATCCCTAATCCCTAATCCCTAGCTACCCATCCCTGCTTTCAAACTTGTGGTGGAGCCTTCGCCGCAAGTATATATGGGGCGATGCCCGAAAGTGGTATTTAAGGAAACGCTGATTCAATCGCAGAGTCAGATTCTACAAGAATTTTTACACATAGCTTCGTCATAGCCTTCCTTAAATAGCTCGCTATTCGCGTCAGGTTATTCCTTGCTATGCATAAAAATTCAAGAGTAAAATCTGA
>JABLTK010037245.1_pt1 | contig 28175 bp, 45 predicted proteins | sample 7160131 | NCBI WGS metagenome assembly JABLTK01 (sample SAMN14651221, study PRJNA627086) | human gut metagenome | isolation source: feces | host: Homo sapiens
ATGAAATGCTGACCCAAACCTCCAGCTGCTCCTGTTGGTGCAGGGCCTGACGAATAGGTCTTGCTGCGCACAGGACGTTCCTTTGGCATATTCGTCCAAGACGATTCTGATAGCGAGAAATCAAGTGAAAACAGATCTCCAGAAAATGACCCCATTCCGCTTCAGTAATTAGCGGTGGCACAATGCCGCAATCCAGTAGCCTCATGATCGTGATGATTATAGTTTGTTTTTGTGCCTATTGTCATCTGGTTTGAATCTTCTTTGGATCATCGATTTCTTTTCCATAAGGAAGTACTTGAATTTTAGACTTCAATTACTGTCATCTACCTTGACTAAATCAACCGTCCAAGCAATGATTCGTCGCAATCCCCACAAATCTCTTCACAAAACCGATAAAGATAGGGTATCCAAACAAACAGATCAAAATAAAACGCCTCCAAATAGATAGAATACATCACAGGGACTATTACTAGAGAATGACACACTTAGAGTTTGATAGGTCGCGGCATTTGTAGGGGCTTACACTGCTCATCAGAATTGTCTATCACTGGAGGTACAATATCTGGACTCCTAGGAGGAATATTTGCACTTGTGGCTATATAGTGAACGAAATTATCTAACAATCCTACAGTTTTTCCGAATGCGCAATCTCTCTTCTTCATTGATTTCATCATCAGATATGGGACTTTCTGGAATTTGGGAATTAGTTTCGGACATAACAGTGTTATATGAAAAGAAATGTAAAACTGAATTGAAGGATGATGAAACGCCCAATTCTTCCATAACTGAACTCCAAAGAATATGTATACATCCAAACAAACAGTTGAAAACAACATTACTCTTCCTCCATTCTTCCTTGTACATCAAATTCAATTTCTTGTTCCTGATCACATCCTACATACGAATCTGTCATGAAATATAACATCCATTTGTAATGACCAGATTCATTCGGAACGGTAAATACCAAATCCTTTGTATTCACACGATCCAAATCCACTTCAGCAATTGATTGAATAGTATTCTCTTTGGGATCCCCAAGAATCAACCACCAGGTTTGACGCAGTTTCTGAGGATAATACCGACTGCTTACAGTCGTATTGAACTCCTCATCCTCTCCAGTACTCAGAGTAACATGCAACACGTTATCATTTCCACCTTCCAGAGTGGTTGTATCAAGTTTGGGTGTCACTTCAATATCTGGATACTCATTACAGAATTGTACCATGTCCATCACCTCCTGCTCACTCAAACCATGGAGAAGCTTGGTTCGAGTGGCATCTTCCATCTCTGTGAAGTCGAAGAGATTATCCACTCCTTCACTCTCAAACTCACGACTACGATCCTTATCAAAGTGAGGCAACTGTAGCAGACGAGAATCTTCGTTCCACATTCCCTGAACCACCATCTGAGCCAATTCAATAGCAGCAATTGCTGGTTTCAGCCACATGTTGGTCGAACATACATTCACCATTCCCTATCTCTCATTCAACTCCTCACATACTTACATGCAGCAAACGCAGACATGTTGGGAGGATCTGAAGAGTGTCCTCGTGCATATCTGAAGAGATGGGTTGACGACTAAAATAGGTCTGAAGCAACACATTCACTTTCCGAGACACAGGAGTAGGATTCTCCACTACATATGTGAGATGAGTTTCCAGACGTTTCAGAGATACCAGCTCGTGTTGACGAATGGGCAGCTACAATTCACTAGGATCAGTCTCACTCACCTCCTCGAACTCTGTAGCTGATGCAAGGATCTGGAGCAATCCTTTTCGTTTTGCCTTTGCTGTGATTGAAAGAGCAAAGAGCTCGGTTGTATGACAACGGATATACAGATGAGTGCTTAACAGACCCAGATTCAGAGGCATCAATGTACCTTCCTCTGTCATCTCCACATCACCTGCTTTGCTCAATTCATCCACTGTATTCTCTGTCAGTACACTCACATATTCACTCACTTGCTCATCTGAAATGCCTGTCAAAGCATAGTACACAGGGTTCTGAGGGAGTCTTCGATAGAAATAGAACCAAGTCAACCATTCGACTGCATCCTGCATGTTTCCTACAGTCTTACTCGCAATAGCAGCATTCAATGGATCTGCCAAGTTCAGATGAAGTGAAGATTCAACAGGAAGTGGCTCAAACAAGAACTTATTCAAATAGGCCTTCTTGGAGGTATGACAGAAAACGACCACTTTTCCATTCTGATACTTTCCAGGAGTCGAAGCGAATCCCACCATCTGAAGGAGGTCGTAAATTGGATATTCAACATAACGATGATCACGACCATCATAGAAGCAAGTGTCTACAATCAGAAGAAAGAGAGAATCATACCCAGAATGAGAACCAGATGAGCAGAGAGTTGTAAGGACCAGCAGAGATCAGCAGTAACAACGAGAACTTGAATATAGTCATTCTGATATAGTTGGTACACAAGAGAGGCATCAGTTGGATTCATTCCCTGGATGGTAAGAATGGTTCATAGAATGGTTCATAGAATGGTTCATAGAATGGTTCATAGAATGGTTCATATGATGATCAGAAGTATCTGATACAATCAAAGGATCAAACCCTCATTCTCAGACATCATCATTTCATACACACAACAATCATTATCAACTTACCTTGTAATAGAAACCAATACCAGCAGAGAGAACTGTTTTCAAAGCAGGATCCACCACACTATCCAACACGCTTTGTAACTGATCCTAAGAATTAGCCCTCTCATTCTTATTCACATCAGGAATATGACAGAATCGCTTTGGTTTTACACTTGCACTCACAAATGTTAACATATCAATTGCAGTCATCTGAGCCTGTTTTCGAGATGCAACGAATATGATTGATCCTTTGTCTCCTGATAAGCCTGACACAGCTGTATACGCAGGTTTACTCATTGCCAAGAGTCGTGTTCCTGTCTGCACAATGTCAAAACCTTGAACACGGATTTGTACTGGCTGGACCTTCACACTAGAATGGAAACTAAACAAGCCCTTGTCAACACCCAACCAACCTGCTAACGATCGACCATTCGCCAAACAACCCGACAGAGCTACAAATCGGAAATGAATCTGGAATCGATGCTGAGGATCTGCCTTTGCTTGTGCCTCCATTGCACGTAAACGGGAAATCACGATTTCTAGCAGATGACCATTAGCAGCACCAATCATATGAAGATTGTCAACTATCACCAGACGAATATGCTATGATCAATCTCAATCAACACACCTACCTGGAGAAGCTTCAAATGCAATCCTTTGTTTGTATAGTAATCAAGATGACCTGGTGTTGTTATGATCACTTTACACTTTCCTAATGTTACTGTATCTTCTTTGGGATCCCCAATGAAACGCCCAATCATGATACCCAACTTGTTTTGGAAGAGTTCAGTCCAATCATGAAACTTCCTCTCACACACATCCTTCACAGGGTTTACATACAAGATCTTTGCTTCTGGTTGTGTAGCAAAGAGTCTTAACATAGCAAATTCTGCAATCAAGCCCTTGCCTGATCCTGCTCGAGCTGCTACCAATACATTCGTATCTGATTCATACACGGTCTGAAACACTTGGGTTTGAATGGGATTGAGATAAGAGATTGAATCCTGATAGAGTGCCTCGTATTGTGGGTTATGCAGAGCTGTGATCGGCAAAGGCTGTAAATCCAACAACTCTGTGTGTGGTGGGAACTTCTCAGGAAGAATGAGTGAACGGAATGAGATCACATTCGTTGTTTCTCCCTTCAGCCATGTGTCAGAAAGAATACGAAGGAAGTATTGAGGAGGCATAGGATCGAACAGAGGTACTGTGAAGTTCACATATTGTGTTTCCTCAGCATAACGAGCTTTCAACAGCCAGTATTGATAGTACACCAGTTGTTCACCATCACCATCCTCTACCAACAGATGGAACCCTTGAGAAGGACCATGTACCTCTGGATCATACTCAAAGTCCGCTGTGAGAGCCAATTCCACTGACAACACAGAACGAGTTAAAGGAAGAATTGTAGCCTCTGCATGAAGACGAGGAATCTGATGAACCAACTTGGACAGTTTTGCACCAATGTTCTTCACATTGTCACCACGAGTACTCACTAATTCTTCCATATCTGCAGGAGTCATATCATAGTATCGCTCGAAAGGAATAGGCTTGTTATCTAAACGCTTCAATACAGATGCTGGTAATGAACCAAACTAATCTAAATGATCCTTCATATCCTTACTTGTCGAAGAGGCGATTGTGTTTCCCATTGCTGATGTGATACCATCTTACACAGAGTCAAACAACGTTGAGCCAATGTAGACCATTCTCGTAATACTGCAATCTCAAAGAGAGCTCGAAGGATTCTTCCAGCAGACTAGAGTCATATCATTCCTCTTCTATCCTACCTGTGTGATGTATACCATATCACAAGCCATTGCAAACTTCTCCAGAGTCACTCGACTGATATAAGCTTGCAACAGAACATTCACCTTTGCACAAGCATTCTCTACACTCTCTCGAATGGGTATTGGGACCTTCTTCATCAATGAATCCAACTCCAACTTCTCCTCAGGTCGTACTGTGATTTGTGAGAATTCACTTGAAAGACTGAATAATCGGAACAGTTCAATCTCGGTCATTCCAGGCTTCAGATGATCATTATAAGTGGCTACACTGGCATTGCTCAGATAGTAATATGAAGCGATTCGACCCAATCCAGTACTCTCAAATATACCAGTCTTAGTATCATACTTGATCAAAGCATTCTTAGCCAACTGAGTAGCAGCACTATGAATCAAATCAACACGATATTGCAAGAGTGTTGGATCCTCTTTCAATATATTAGGATCCACTCCATAGAGCATTGGATTCCGAAGCATTCGAATATACAAATACGTATATCCCAACCATGATACAGCTTCACTCACATTCTGTACTGTTCCCATTACGATCTCTGCATTCAAGTTATCAGCCAACTTGCGAATGAACTGGGATTCGATTGGTAACTGTGCACTCATCAGAGATAGATAGTACTGGAGTTCAGTTGCCTTGGTGATAATAATGCCTTCACCACACTTCTCAAACTGAGGTCGTCCTGCTCGACCCAACATTTGAAGAACATCCTGAGGAGACAACTCAACCCAAGCAGAATGCTCAGGTGAGTACATTTGAGTACCTTTGATGATTACAGTATGTGCTGGGAGATTCACACCCCAAGCCAAAGTCATTGTTGAGACCAACACTTGAATGAGTCCTCGACCAAACAGTTCTTCGACAGCAGTTCGATCCGAACGACACAGACCAGCATGATGAATAGCAAACCCAGTAGGAAGAAGCTTCTTGAGTTCCTCATTCCGAATCGAATACTGCTTGACAGCGTCCTCCAACTCCTGTTTTGATACTTCGGTAGGGAAGAACAGATGATGTTCATCCTTTGATACAGCTGTATCTAAGAGATATTGAGCTGTCTAGTGATCAATCTTCTCCTAATTCCTCACCTTGGCTGTCTCCTTTCGACTGTGTACGAATACCAATACTTGCTTCTTACCTGCCTTCTCCATCACCTTCTCATAACAAATCTCATTCATCAGAGCCATGCTCTTGAATGATGACTTCTCGGTCACGCCCACAAACTGTTGCTCCAAGCCCACAGGACGGAAACTGCTATCAAAATGGAACAGACCCTTTGAAGGATCAACACGAAGGAATGAAGCTACATCCCCATAGTTAGGAAGTGTAGCTGATAAACCCACCAACCGTACCATCTCTTGAGAAACCTCGATCTGACGTAGTGTACGAGCCACCAGAGATTCCAATACAGGTCCTCGTTCGTCATGAAGCAAATGAATCTCATCAATGATAATCAGACGAACCAACTGAGTGTAAGTTCGTTCACCTGATTTGCGAGTAATGATATCCCACTTCTCAGGTGTTGTAATGATCAACTGAGTTGAAGCAATCTATATCTCAATCTCATACTTCAATCTCACTTCATCCTTGGTTAGACTCACATCACCACTCAATTCACGTACACTCATATCATATGGTTTCAGTTTCTATTTCTCATTCTCCTTCTTCACACGTACACGACCAAAACTATCCACCATTTCTTTCACCAGAGCCTTCATTGGAGCCACATACACAATCTTGAATTTGTCCTTATCCACAGAACCCTACACTTCATTCCTCTCAACCACACACACATCTTCACGACGATGCAACGACATTTCATGAAGAATCGCCATTAGAGCCACATTCGTCTTACCAGCTCCTGTAGGTGCAGATAGCAGCATATTCTCCTAACTCTTATTCCTCTCCCTCATCACTACAGAACTCAACATGGCACACTCATATACTCGAGATTGTACCAGATTCAACTTCTTCACACCTTCAAATCCCTTACGGAACCATTCTGGCATCTCTTCTACTGATACCAAATGATGACTGTTCAGATATCCAGGGTCGCTGTATTTGTTAGCCGCAGCTGGCACATGCACTTCCTCACGACCTGGCTTCAATAGTTTGTGAGTTCCTTCAGGTAGACGTACTGCCTTCTTACTCATCAAATGACTGCCTGCAGCAAAAGCTAAATCATTCAATATCAGTTGTGCTCGGGGTTTGGGAATAGTCATTTCTGCTGCCACACTACGCATTTCCTCCTCACGAAGTGCTTCGGCATCTCGTACTTGACCTTGCTCCTTCACAGTGTGTTTCTCTCTTCGCTCATTCTCCACAGCCAGACTTCCCCGAGCTACCTCCCAATCCTTCGTACTTCGCTTCGACTCCAACGCCTTCAAAATGGCCTCTCCATCCACTGAAGCATCACCCAGCATCTCTTCTGCAATTGCTTGTCTAGCTGCTTCCGAAGCAGCCTGTCTCCACCGGATCACATACGCAATCTTCCCTCGATTGCTCAAGAGAAGCGAGATCAGTTCAGGATGATCCAGACCCACCAACTCCACCAACTGAGATTCACTCTCTCTCTATCCATCAAACCCTTTCTAATGCTCTACTTCATCCACATTCTGCAATGTCGCTAGAATCTTCTCAGATAACTCTTGAGCCTTCTCTGCATCTTTCTCATATTCACTAATCTGTCGTTGCAACCAGAAACTATCAATATCTGCCACTCGCAATCCACTCTCTTCCTGATCCTCTTGTTGTTCCTCATGTGTTCTCAATGCCTCTGTTTGAGCTAGATCCTCTCCTTCACTCTCTTCCTCCTCACTCATCACTTCATCCAACACACTCTCATCACTCTCGATGTTCATATCTAGAGCCACTGTATCATCCTTCGCTTCATTCTAATCGTCACCTCACACAAAAACACTCACTTCTTCTACATCCACATCGAAATCGGTAATCTCCTTGCTTAATTCCACAAGATCTCCGAATTCCCGCTCATTCATTTTACCCAGAATTGCTTCACATCGTTCTTGCTTTCCTTTTACTTCTCCATCTTTCAGAATAGTTAGCAATTCATTTGCTACATCTGCAATCACATCCTATTCATCATCTTCAAATTGCATTAATTACCCCTGATGCATCAGGATAGTATTTGGAGATAACAGCAAGTAAACGAGAGTATCGAATTTCCGTTTCTGCTGTTCTAGGATGATATAATTTGCTGTTATATTCGTCAACAGCAGTAAGCACATTATTTACTCGCAGATTTAGCGAAATCGCTCCTGTCTTCCTTCTTTTATCTGTTGTTGACTCTCGAAGCATCTTCTCGCGCTTTCTAATTCATTATTCTCCTATCTTGCTCTTACAGTTGTTCTTTCTTTTCCTTTCGTTTTTGCACTTCTTCTGAGACTAGAATTGCACGGTCACCCATCTTTGGCAATGGTTTCCCTCGAAGACTCTCTGCAGCTCCAGAAGGCTCATGTGTTCTTCGTCTTCCTTCCCGATCTGCTTCCAATACTTGACTAGCATTCTACAGCGATCATTCCAATTATTTCACGAATCACATTTGCATAGGCATATTGGCGTTCTTGAATTGCTTTTTCGGCCATTTTGATTCAAATTCGGATAAATATACAATTGTGTATTTCCAAAATGGAACCAAAAAGGAATCTGCTCTTCTGATAGAGAAGAAATTCAAAAAACAAACAAGTGACAGAAAAAGGGGAGAATTCATTCAAATCTCACATTGACTAATACTACAGATTTCATTGTCAAATTGAGTTCATAACAGTATGTCATAGGTTGAATCATGTAGGCAGATATGATAACAATACTGAGTCTTGATGCCTCTTAACAGTGATTCCAATTCGTTAACACAAGATGAGTTCATTTCTATCTCCTTCATCACCAACAAGAGGTGATTATTCCTCAATCATTGAAATCCTTTCAAAGATAAACAATTATTCCCAATACGAAGTTGTACATTCGTTTTGATATGAGAAGAGCGATAAATACAATCGTGTATTCTTTTTTGCTATGAATCCTCTTCTCTTGTTATTTGAGGTGTGCTTGAATTGTATTCTTATGCCATTGTGGTGGATCATTGGTTGTATTGGATACATCTATGATTGGTTCAATTGCAAAAAGGTTCCTATTCCTAAGAGAATTCTAATTACTGGAGCTAGTTCTGGTATTGGAAGAGCTACTGCTATCGAATATGCCAACAAGGTACAATTTTGATTATTTCTCATCATTTCAGGAGATCTCTTTGCTGTTGATTGGAAGAAATGTTGAACGTCTTGAAGAGGTTGCCAAATTATGTCGAGATAAGGGAGCAACTGTTACTACGTTTGTATGTGATCTACGAGATAGGGAGAAGATGGAGAAGTTTTTAACCGAAGAAGATGACAAAGCACCTATCGATCTGATTCTAGCTTCTGCAGGTGTTATGATTCCTCAATGTGGAAGCAATCAGGATTATGCTGAAGTGACTAGAGAACTCTATTCAATCAACATCGATGGTACATTCAACACGATCCTTCCTTTACTGTCAAGAATGCAGAATCGTCGTAGTGGCCAAATTGCTCTCTTTTCATCAGGTGCAGGTCTATGCAGTCAACCAATGAACCCAATCTATAGTTCTACGAAGGTAACGTTGATGTCTTACGGAGAATCGCTTCGTTTTGCCATGCGTGACTATAACGTATTTGTAAGTGTTGTATCTCCTGGAGCTATTCGTACTCCAATGACAGAGGTTTCATACCTCTCATCGATGCAATCATCCTTAGCTTCGCCTGAAGGAATGGCTAAAGCGATTGTATACGGTCTCAAGAGAGATTTTATGCACATTGGTTACACTACTGGTCAATATTTCGCTGTATCGCTATTCTTCCGAGATATGCCTGCGACGGTAAAGGATTATTTCTTCCGTGCTGCTACGCCATTCCTAAAGAAAACCAATCAGTATCTAATTGAATTCCATCCTGATCCCCAATAGGTGTAGTTTGTTTTCTGTTACAAACAGTCGCTAAATTTCCCAATCTGATCGCATTTTTACGGGTTTCCTGTTGAGATTGGTCGAAAGCAATAGGGAAGCTTGTTTTTTGATGTTATGACTTGGTTTCACTTTCTTGCCACTTTCTTGCTTCACTGGAGGTGCAGTTTTCTTGATTCGTATTGATCCAGGCTTTGTAAAACCCAATCTGACTTGCGTTCCACATAAACGGCACACCCGTTCCTATGTGATGAGTTATAAATCGAAATATAACAATGAGATTTGTGTACTTCGCCCGATGACGACACTTTTTGGCAACTATCCGAAATGATGACGTATTCGATTTGTTCATGATACAGGAGCAGTGAGGACAAAATAGATAAGGAAAAGAAGGAGGGAAATCTAGACAATGAAGGCTTGAAATGAAAGAAACTGATTTTACGTTCTCGACACAGACATTGTGCTTTGATTCTATGAGTAATTGGACTGTGACACTTCATACAGATACTGTTGTGCCAATTCTGGATTTACTGCAAACAACTTCTCAGATAGAGATAGTAGATAGGATACTTTTTTGTCCTCAACAGACTCTAGGATGAATCACATTATACAACTTTACGAATACGTGCCTCTTTGATGGTACTGAGTGTATCATTCCTCTTTTGGCGTTCTTCTAGCGATAATCGAGGCATAGATAAAACACTGAGGAAAAGTGTCATAATCCAAAAAGGAGGTAATTTGGTTTGAATCCAAAAACAAACAAATGAAGGAGTTTAGGTTGCCTCAGAAACTTGAGGATCTCGAAAACTCCGACAGCGGTTTCTTTAGCGTTACCGATCTGATTGACCTCGAGCTATGTGACTCGGAGGAATGCTATCGGCTCTTGGATAGTTCGTATTTGTTCATTGCAATGAACTCTAGATCTTGCTAACGAAGTTGTTGATTCCCGGTGTTTTGAATTGATAGCCGAACCTCAACATTTCGATGTTGCCTATTCATTTATAAAGTGATTCTAACTTGAAACTATTCATTATAGATACTTTCGATCATTGTCAGAACAAATCAAAGCCAAATACACGGATATTATTCTCCGAGGAGGTCGAGGATATATTGTGACTTCAATCAATAAAACAGTTCCTTCAGAATCAACAATCCTTTGGAAGAACGCACTTTTCATGTGACAGTTGACCCGTCAAATGATGTTCAGATACACCTATTTTCTATCGTTATTGATCAAAGAGATTGACAATGTCGTTGATTCACTCGTGGATAAGGAACAGTTGGTTACCGATAAGAGTCGTAAAGTCCATTTGTTCGTTTTCATCGATACATAGAAAAAGCGACGAGTAATCAACAGTGATATCAAGTGGGAAGATTACTTCTATGATGCTCTCGAGATCTTGTTATTCACTTTACGTGGAAATCTGAAGAATTTCTTTTCGATGGGTATTCCTGATGAAGTGAGATTATTGTATTTGTATCATCCAGATGTTCCTTCAACTCTTCTGGAGTCCGTGTTTATCAGTTCTTGAACACAAAAGTAATCTTGGTAATCCAAGATTGGTCGATGTGACGCTTAATGTATTGGCATCCCTTCTCTCAACCTATCCGTTGTGTTTCTTGCTTATATTCATGAATAGATCTGCATTATCACCAGTTCGATCAATTCTCGTGACTATGATGGCTTCAAATGATTACATGGCTGAAATCGTTTCACGTTTGGCCAAAACACTATTTGATCGATGTAATGGTCATTTTGAGTTGGTTACAGAATTGGTCAAAGAAATTGCAAAACTGAATCTCTCAGATTCAGGGAAAGCAATGAATGATACTCGTAATATCAGTCACTTTCTTGTATGGAATCAGTGAATCTCATCAGTAGACGCTCTGTTCTGATCAGGCTCCTTTTGCTCTGCTTCGTTCTCTTCCTGCCTTGCTGAAACTCCTTGATTGTGATTCTTATGCTCTTCGTCTGGCTGTGATTCAAAGTGTTGGGAATCTCTTACTCCATACCAGCACACCCACAGAGAATCCTTCTGAAACACAGCAAACCTCTTCGTACCAGAATGTGATTCAGAAACGTGCAAGTATTTTGGTACGACGCCAATCAATTATCCAGAGCAATGAGAAAGAATCCCAGCCAGAATCGAAAGAGATTGAACTGCATTCGATCGATCTTAAGACAGCCGTATCAGTCCTTCAGTTACTGCAGGAACGGAGTCACGATGTCAACGCCTTTGTTCGTTCAGCTACCTTACGAACTCTTGCAACGTTGTGTAGTGAAGGGTTAATTCCTCTGAGTGAATATGTGCATGTAACACAAATAGCATTAGAGCGAGTAAAAGACAAAGCAGTATTAGTTCGTAAGAATGCTGTGAATGTATGAAGGAATGCAGAGGAGTGATTGAATAGTTGGTTAGTACTCTAATTGAGAATAATCCTTATGAAGCTGAGTTTCATATGAATGACTATGAGTCAAAACTTAAGGAGATTCAAGCCATCCTTCAATCGATGGAAGGAAATGAGAATAATGAAGAGACAGTGAAATTACTACGTTTACAACAGTACTATACCAGTACTCTTCAATTTGCTAGTCTGATCACCGTAACACTTACTCCTTCCTTTCATTTCTAGTCTTCTGTTACTCTAATCGCTCAGTTATTGGCTAGCAAGTCAGAAGGAGACCTTCTCAGTTGTCTTCAGTTCTTCCCCATAGCCGTATCTTCTCATGTTCCTGGAGTCGAACGAGGGCTTCGTAGAATGCTGTTTTTAGTCTGGGGGGCTTCACCATCCGTTCTGAAGATGTTGATTTCTGTATTTCCATAAATCGTCTCTTATATGATAGTCCATTAAAGAGCTCTATTTTTGTCCTCCAAAAGAATCAACGTTTTTTCCACCAAATGTGATTGCCTCAAATCTTATTCGGTTGCTTCAGGGAGCTACAGTCGCTGAAACAGCCTCGTTTGCAGAGTTAGTTCCTCATCTTATAGGAGAAGGAATTCTAACAAAACGATGTGTGGAAGGCCTGTGGAGTTATGTGATAAGTGAAGGAGTGGATCCAATGAATGTGAGACTAAGATTGACGTACTATTGTAGAAAGGACATGCTTTGGATCTGTTGAGTATGATTGCAATAACAGCTCCTAAATTTGTATTTGTAAATAATCAACGTATTTTGGATTTATCAGTCTATCTTCAAACCACTTCGTTCTATCATACTAAGTATGTTATGAGTCTTTGGAAGGCTCTTCCTACCGATCTAAGTGAACCTCAACGGGAACTGAAGCGACGGATCATTGGACTAATTCTCACCTTTCTCGTCGATACTACCGTCCACCCGAAGCGAGAGAATGCAAAGGATTGGTTTGGAACAGCGAATGAGGCTGTAAACGCTCTGATGGTCCTATCGAATCGATTTGATAAATCTGTTGAGCAGGTGCTCCAATCGATTGGGAAAGCTTTGCTTAGTACAGAATCGAGTGATGATGTAGCAGAAGAAGGAACAGAACAGTCAGTTCAAGGAGTGAATGAATTGAGTCTGGCTCGATTTGTCTTCTTGTTGGGTCATTGTGCTCTAAAACTTCTTCAATATAGTGAGACGTTAGCTGGACGTGCAAAGAAGGCTCGACAGCAATATGAAGAGAAAGAGCAGAATCATCACAAAGGTTCAGGAGAACAGATGGGGTATGTGACTACGTCAGAAGATATTGAAGAAAACATCTTAGAATCAATCAGTGATACAGAATTGGTTGTAAAGTAGAACACAAATGATTGGATGAAACGTAGCAATCTGATTGGACAATTTGGTAAGGTTGTGATTGAATTGAGTATCAACAAGCAAGGATATGGGAGTTCGTTACAACAAGCGAGTTTACTGTGTTTCTGTAAGTTTATGTGCATTAGTCGAGTGTTCTGTGAAGCCAATCTAAATGTAGGTTATTTATGTAATGTCATAAATCATAGCTATTATTTACACTTTTGGTTCGTAGTAAGGATGAACATATCAGAAGCAATCTCTTCATATGCATTGGTGATCTTTGTTACCGATTCCCAAATCAACTCGAACAGTGGACAACACGTATTTATCAAGTGCTTCAAGACGAAGTAAGGACATAGATGACTCTAACACACAGTCTGAACTCGTTCGAACGAATGCATTATCAGTCCTGTCTCATCTTATTCTAAACGATATGGTTCGTGTGAAAGGGCAGATATCAAGACTTGTTGTCCTCTTGGAAGACCCTTCAGAGCGGATTCGAACTCTAGCGAAAGTGTTCTTTACTGAATGGGGGAAACGTGGAAACAATCCAATTTACAATGTGTTACCAGAATGCATTTCCTCATTACTGGAGATGCCTGAAATCAATTATGAACAGTTTCAACGACTTATTCGCTTTTTGATTCATTTTGTTGAAAAGGTGTCGTTTTTTGTCATTCCATAATATCAAGGATAAACAACAAGATCAACTTGTAGAGAAGCTCCTTCAACGTCTTCCATTAACAACAGATCCGTATAAGTGGAAATGCTTGTTATTCTGTGTGCATTGTCTTCCAACTACAAACCATTCTCTCTCTAAGTTCCTTCAGAATCGTCGTTATCTGAAGAATGTGTTACAGAGCCAAGAAGCCAAGGAGATGATGGTCCAGATTCTAGCAAAGGTGAGAATCCTGTGTGGAGTTGAAGACTAGTTGAAACGGTCAATGAAGCCAGAGCAACAGGCTCAAATGGATGAATTTCAGAGGTTTTTGAATGAATGTGGTGAGGAGATGGAAGTGAATTCAACACCTCGGAAGGAGAGAATGGCAACCCCAGTGAAGGACAAAACAGTAACTCCAGCAAAGGACAAAACACCAACCCCAACAAAGGACAGACTAGCTACTCCAGCAAAGGACAGAATAACTACTCCAGTGAAGGAGAAGTCTGTACCAATAGTTGAATCTCAACTCAGTGCAAAGAAGAGGAGTTTACATATGACAGAATTAGAAGAAGGAACAGTGAAAAGTGTATGTCGAGAAGAGAGTGATGATTCTGTTTTAGTTACAAGGAAACATAGAACAATCGCATTCAGTGATTCAGAATACTTGTGTTTGTATCAAACATTATCATATCTTTTCTAGAGAAGGATCTATTGTACACAGCACCTTGTTTCTTGATTTGAGTTGTCGTTTCAAAGATTGATTTGTGATATCATGATACAACTTCAATAGAATGATGTTAAATTGAGATCGATGTGATTTGTTCATCAAATCTCCATCAACAAATGACAACACAGTAACAATCTCTCTTTGTAAAGCTGTATCCTCGATCCGTGTTACAGCTACTGTAGCCAATTTTTCTAAGAATCCAATGACAGATCGGTGATATGCGTGGGATGTCTTCTTCTCTGACTCTTCTCCTTCAGGTCCCTCGCTCTCACTTGCCACGTAATTCCTCTTCTCAGCTTTTGAGTTATCCATTGTCATGAAGGTTCTATGTATCATTCGCTCCTCTCATCCCAACATGAAGTATTTGCCTATCTGACTGATCATTCCAAACCGATCTGGTATGCCAGCTTCTTCTATTCCCTTAATTGTATAAATAGCCGCTTCTTCCAACAATACACAATTCCGGTCGATTTCTGGATTACAATAAGAAGGAAAGAAAACAGCCAATGTTTGTCGTATATGTGTTCGTTTGATTGTAGACGAATCAAACAAACTATCAATGAACTAGAATAATCATTCATTACAGTAAAATGAGATTGGAAAGTGATAGAATGGAACGGGTTTTATCAAACAGGAACAATTTACAAAATGCCTCACATGCGACCCATTGTAATCTCTCATTACTATGGAACACATATGCATTTAAACTATCCAATATCTCCTTTAGTGAAACTCCCATGTCTGCATCATGTTCTGTTGTTTGTTGCATATCTCCATACACAATAGTAATATCCGTTAATCCTTCTATCGCACAACATTGGACCTCCAGATCCTCATCCTCCTCAAGAACCATGCATAACAACAAAGAGGTGAATTGACATGCAATCTCCTAATTCTCATTCTACACATTTGAAATTACTCGTCTCATGATAGCTGCAAGAACTAATCCTTTGACTGCTTCTTGTCGGAGAATGGCAACAGGTGATTGAAGATTCACTTTGATCACACGATCAAAAAAAGCTTGGATTTCTGGCATTGTAAATGCATTGGATGAAATGAGTTTAAAGGTGCTTTGAACGAGATATAACATAAGAAGTTGGATCTGATCCTACTCTTCATCTCGTTTGTTAATCTTACATCACCTTCCACAACATCTTCCAAATCTGAGAGCATCAATGAAACTTCGCTATGAATTATCAACCTATCCCTCCATTACCTCAAAAAGGAAGCTTCTCCATCCAATAAATTCAATAATGCTTGGAGAAGCACATGTACATGGTCTGATTCTATCACCAAGTCCATACGAACTCCCGCGGGAATCGATAAAATATGACGTACCAAATGAAGAATCTCATTTTTGCAAATCTCATCACTTACATCCAAGTACTGGAGACATTGGATCATATTCCGAAACACAATCTTATCAGTATCTTCACTGCTAACAGAATCGCGAATATGACCACAAAACACAGGAACATCTGAAATCAATTGATCGATGGATGATTCAAGCTGATGTTCAAAGAAATAACGTACTGCAGAGTACAGATAAAAACTTGTTAGCGATGTCAATTGAGATACCGAGATTGAAGCCTTTTTCGTGAATGAGGGTGTGTGATGATTTGATTCATAGGTAAAGACGGCATTCAAGAACAATTCACCAGCAGTCTCATCTTCCTCTACAGCTAGCAGTGATAATACTATTAAAATGTCATTCTTTGAACACCAATTATCGATCAAAAGTGCTTCAGTTGCTTTCACAACAACATCATTTCGATCTTGTAGACAATGTAGAATTGAATGTCGCATCTTAATTGGCAGCTGCTGAATCAATGCATGATCCTTCAAGTTTTTCAAAATTGCTAATCGAACCATGATGTCTTCGTCTCTTAACCGATATGCAATACTATCGATTGTCAAGGGATGAACAAGAATGTGTTCAGCATACAGAACCCGAATTGACGCCACTGGCTCATACAACATATTCTTGTTTAATAGTGTCAGTACTTCCTCATCGGGACTCAACGGATTCTGAAGAAGACATAAGCCTGTGGCTGCAGCAGTACGGACAGCAATCACTTTATCTCGACTCCTTTCCATATACACTTGCTTCAACTTCCGAATGATCTTCTCTTCTAGATCCAGTTCTTTTGAATGAATCAAGACTTCGTTGACCACTTGAAGACATCGCATGCGAACAATCCTATCTTTTGTCTTTGTATAGCAAAGGAGATCCTACAACATAATTTCAAATATCCAGTCAAACTTCGATAATCAGCGGGGCCAGCATTGGAACTCGCTCATTTCCCATACAACGACTTGTAGACACTGCAATAAATTGAATGAGCTTCCCAATATCCCTGCTGGATCCCTTTGCCGTTAGTACAGTGTATATACAATTGGAAAACTGCGCAACAAATGATTCTGGGGTATGACAGTAATAATTTGCCAGCAGTTCGCCATACTGATCCTGTTTCTGCGGTTCCTCCTGAATGACTCCGAAGACTCGATAGACAAAATGTTCCTCCTGCAAATAATCCGTTGACATTGAAACACAACTTGGATCAGTCTTCGTTTGCAGAATCACTTCTCCTGCCAAATGGAAAACAGGTGAACCCCTTTTGAATCCTGTAAGAATGTAGACAAAATCTCGAAATTGGGGAAGGATGTCCTCCTTTAGGTCATTCTCTTGTTTTAGATCAGCGTATGTTCGATTGTGTTCATTTATCAATAGAAAATTCAAAACCTAAAGAATTGAATACTTTCTCGGTGCCTCGTAGCAGTTGTAGGCCTTTCGGATCTGTCTTATTGTGTAGTGTTTTCTTCTCTCAGTTCCTTCCTTCCTCAATTCAAAGAGTCGTGTGAAATGATGGAACGGGAAATCGAGACTACAGGAGTCAACAATTACTGTTTAGAAGAAGTGGTCACTTCTGAGAATGATTCTTCGTCTGAGAATGACTCTTCAGATTCTTCCTCTTCGATGTCTCAAGAAAGCAACAATCCTAAGGTGGAAATGGTAGAATCACTGATTAATTATGATTGTAGACATTTGCTATGGCTCCTCTGGAAACAGTAGATCTAATCAACTCTCTTGAGAATACGCTGCCTGATCCAACAAACCCCAAAGATTCTCTCGTAAAAGAATTGTAACATAGAATGTGTTTGAGGAACAAACACTTAACAGGAACGAGCAGGAACCATAGAAATCTTGACGATAACGAGGGCAAAAACAAGTTCGATTATTGCCATAGACAAAGAAGCCACCACGTTTTCCTTTCCAATTTCCAATAGCTTTCGCACAGGGAATCTCATACACTGTGACCCTTTGTTGAAGTAACGCATCTGTACTACTACTGCGTAACTCTTCTGCTCTTGTATACAAAGTATTACATGCACTAAGGATACTAGGATCAAAGAATCCCTGAGGAGGAAGAACACGATAGCCAATCTGTCTACCATGTTAGCGTCATCAATATACTAGTACTTGCAAATCGTAGTACCTTCAGCTTCTCGAATCATCTCCTCAGGAATCTCCTTCTCATTCAACACAATAAAATCAAGATGATTATTGAAAGACACAGTTAGCTACAAATTACCTTACGAAGCAAGCATCTACACTAATATACATGATCACATTCCCTGTTCCCTCACAAGTAGAACAGCGGATCATTCCATCTCCGTCACATTTCTTACAACGAAGACTACCCTCACCATTACAATGGTAACAGCGGACTCTTTCTTCTCCAAAATCATATCCTCTTCCATTACACATGGCACAAGTCTGGCGTCCACGTCCACTACACTTCTTACACTGAGTGCGGCCATGGCCAGTACAACCGGAACAAGATTGGACATACTCTGTATGAGGAACAGCAACCTTAATGGTTTTTTCTTCAAACAATGGAGGTGGTTGCACAGGAACGTCCCAGGGCTGAGGAGGCTGACCATTGTTACAACTATCGATCTATCGATGATTTCATTTACAAACCCTAACGAGTCCACCGCGGAAAGGACGACTCTTCCATTTGTATTCTCGTTTCTCCATGTATGTCTCCCAAGTACAATAGTAGCATGTCCACGTCTCCATCTACATCCACAACGACTAGTAAGTGTTACATCCTCAATAGCCATTTTGTTGACAGCTGTTTTTCCCCAAAACAGTTTGGTACTTACAAGTTTCTTGAGAGACTCGCGCATGTCTTCTCCTGTAATGACCTCCTTATTGTAGGGTAGTGCCGTCATTACCACGTCATCTACTAATAATAACTACATGATCCGTTTCCACTTCCAGGCTTTGGTAAGTTATTTGCTGGAACAGCTACTGAACCTCCGCTACTAGTATTATAGCCCTACACTTAATCACATGACTTGAGTGCACTTGAATATTGGGAGCGAGATTTCCCATAGGCTGTGCTGATGGAATAGAAGCAGGATCTAGATTAGGAAACATCTTTAGTAGATATCATGATGAACATGCAGTGTGGGATCCCATGATTATTATTCATTCATTGAACATTTGTTGCCGAAAGCCTTACTAGACTCTACGTATCGATTCTCACATTGAATAAGGATCGAGTGCGAGCCATTCTTGAGAAATTGATGCGTCAAGAGAAATGTCGATTTTCAATGATACTGAGTGTGCAGATGTTAATGGTGAATGCCATTATATTGAGGAGATGACATTAAACCATTTTCTCACCGTATGCATCGTTTTCTTTGGTGTCGTAAGTATTGCTAGAATCTTTCTAACGTGAAGTACGTCATATTTATGCTTATCCTCTATTGCGGATTGAGCTCTAGATTAGCTCATTACAAGAAACTCCCAAGACACAACCTTGATATTGGAAGGGAACGATTATCAGCAGTACGTGACTTGTCTTATCGATTCATGTGGTAGCAAATGAAAAAGAAAGCAAATGCAAGTCGACAACGGATAAAACGGATGGTTTTCAAACCGCTGGAAGCATCAGATAAAAGTTATGGAGCTGTTTGTATGGATAGGTGGATGATGTAAGTGTAGTTAATGAAACGACGGGAGAATATTCCCTTTTGAACTACCAAGCAGCTGTAGCAATCTCATATCAAACACTAGAAGATGATATCAGTAAACAGTATCCTAATCTCAAACGGACAAGTAAACAGGATCTTCGATCGTACGTGAAATTCTTACAGACCCAATTTCCAAAGTTAACAGATACTGTTTGCGAGAACTATGTGTTTTCTTACAGTAGGGGTAATTTGTAGGTGAAAACATATGAACTTGCTAAGTTCAGTGATCATGAATGGACAGCAGAGATGTTTGAAGAGTGGTATGGGTTCTTTCGCGAATTTGCCAATTCGTTGACTCTTCCTTCTGAAAACTATCAGATGAGTGATCCGCGCAGTCCTCTTATCTACAATTATTCTCAAAAGGGAATTGGTCTTGGTGATGAATTTGAAAGTTCGGAAGACAGTGATTCTCTCGTTATGAACATGAATCATCATGAAGACGAATTCGATTAGCCTTGTTTCCAACAAACACACCAATAACCAACAAATATGTTGTAAGGGCGTGCCTAGTTATGTTTCTGTTTCTTTCGAATGGCAATTACCTTACATCTTACTTGCTGATACGAACGATCGTAGCCATACAAACTCTTCATCAGCGACTTTATCTCGCCGTAAGCCTTCCCGTAGGTCTTCATAAGAGCCATCAAGCATCCCAACTCCTCTGGTGACCATGGAGCAAGATTCTTATTCTCGATCTCCAATCTTTCCTTGATTTGCTTCTTACTGCGATTTAAACGCATATAGAGCTCTTCTTCAGAAATGATTCCTTCACGAAAAGTACGGAGAATTGCCTTCTCCTTGTCATTCCACGCATTCTTATTAATATTCTTAGTCATACGGTTATAGTGTTCACGGCACTGTTTCGCTGTCAAGCCATCACCCATTAGCTTAGAGATCTTCTTCCACTCGCATCCATACTCATCAACCAGAGAGCGCAGCTTATGATTTTCATCTTCCGACCACAAATGCTTTGCACGACGTGTCTTGCAACCAGTAGAAGATCCAGCAACATGTGATTCCTTACTCTCGTCTTCGATAGAATAATCCTCAATGGACTCATCAGTACTCTGTTGATCTTGATTAGGATTAAAATTCATATCGTTTGGATATGAATTTTGGTCCAGGTCAGGATAAACAGTGTATTGATTTCCATTCAGATGATTCTCGTGAATATCATAAGGGTCAGAGGTATCAAAAGGGGATGACAACACTGCTGCTTCGAGTGACAGCTCGTTTGGAAGAACTATTCTGTCGTCACAAAAATCCAAAGGAAGCGAATAAAACCCAAAAGACAGGCTCGAATCCTCAGAAGAAAACTGATCAGGCGAATCCAAGTCCAATTCAGGAGCACTATGGTCAGAGCTACTTGGATCCATAAAGCTAGGTTCCGCAACAGCCTCCACAACAATTGGTTCAAACCAATTTCCCCCAAACTCGTCCACCCCAGAGCCCTCAAAGGAATCACTCGACATTTTGCAGTAAACCAAGGAATTAATATTTTGGTAAGAAAAAGAATGAACCATACGTTAATTTCCACTCTGGTTCCACGGTTATTCCTAATGATACTGGGACTATTGTTCCACGGTTATTCCTAATGATACCGGGATTATTGTTCCGCATTTCTCTAATTCCTTGAAATTAGTCGTTGATTCAACAAACAAGAGAGGAATAATTGTTAACAATATACTCATAGGCCTTTCTGATTTCAATAAACTGTTTCTGAGCCTCCTCACTTGGATTCTTGTCGGGATGGTATTGGAGAGCCAGGAAGTGAAACCGTTTCTTGATTGCTTCCAAAGAATCCGTTATTCGGACTCCTAGTTTATCACAACAATCTTCATATTGCGTCTTAAGCATTCCAAATCCAGGATCGTATCGGAAGGGACGAACAGGTTCCAGCGGAGGTGATGAGAAAGAACCAAATAGTGTTCCAAATAGACTCTTACTCTTTGGATTTGATGACTGTGGGACTGAGGATGATTGCCAATGTGCTTGGTTTCCCAATTCCTTCATCACCTCCATGATGCGTTCTGACACCTTGGAATCTCCAGTTTTTTGTAGCACAGTCTTCAGATCAGCAATAGCTTCTTCAAAGCGATCTAATCGGAGGTAGCATTCTGCTCGGTTTTGAAGACAAGACACATCCAACGACTGGTTCAATACAACTGTGTAATCATCTAGGTCCCAATACAAACATAATTCTCACCACAAGCGCCTTGATACAATCGCTGTTTGAATCGCAGTTCTCCTCGTCGTTGATACGCTCTCTGCAAAAGATGATATCCAATTTGTGTTCCCTTCTGCAGTTCGGACTGGATTAGATCAATTGTCTGTGTGAGAGTGGATTCAGCCTTCTTAGGAATCGCTGTAGCTTCATCCAAATATTGTAATTCTAATTCTTGAAGTTGTTCAATGAATTCTAAGAGATTTAGTAACACAGGATTCAGTGATGAAGTAGATTGTCGGATACGAACATCCAGAGACATAGCAATTGGAAGTTGACAACGTTGGAGGAAGATTAGTAGAACGAGATACATCTATGCATCACTTGTTCTTCACAAAGATACAAATGTTGAATCGAATGCTTCCGTATTCTTTGACTCGTGATAGAGTGAAGAAGCCAGCCGAATAGACGAGAGATTGTGTTGACTTTCCATATGACAAAACCATGGACAGACTTCTTGTAAAAGCGAATAGGCTTCTTCGGTCTGATTATCTTTCACATAGCACCGAAGAAGTAACAGAAATGGTGTTCGCCAGTAGGGAGAACATTCACGGCACACAAGCAGAGGACGTACAGCTTTCTCAGGTTGATTCACAGCAAGCCATTGACGAGCACGAGTTAACTCTTGCTCACATTTGCTTACTGCTTCTTTTGTTGCTTTAATTTGAGTTCGGAGTTCATCCTCACATGGGTTGGTTCTGGCCGCATCTTCACATTCCTGCAGTAGTGAATATGAAGTTGAGAGATCCCCAATCAAGAGATGACACTCTGCCAGTCGTTCCGATGCAAGAACACTTGGATGGCATTTGGTGAGATACTTCCAGTGAGTCAAAGCGTCTGATATTCGCATCTCCTGTAGACAACACTCAGCAAGCTTTTCAGCCACAGTGTCATAGGATGTTGGATCTAACTGAACACATTCTTGAAAACATTCCATTGCAAGAGCATAACTACAGATCACATGATCATTCTACAATCACTTCTTCACAGCAAAGAGTTCATTTCCTTGATTAGATCGATTCAATACCTTGTTTTTCATTCTATGCTTGATATCTCCTCATTGCATTTACAATCGTGTTTGTTCCTTCTCCAGTAGAGTCCGAATAGCTGCGTCTTCTCTCAGTTTAAGACTTTTTGTGAACGCTTCTACAGCTCGCTCACTGTCACCCAATTGGCTTGAGTACTCTCCCAGCAATTGGTAATTCAGAGGATTGTTCCGATCATATTCACATGCCTTCAGAATTGCAGACATAGCTTCTTCATTGTTGGTCAATCGATCCTTCTCATAGAGCATTCTGTAACAACTTGATAGGAGAGGGAAACAAGCAATTGTGAGATCCGATAGGAAAAACTGAAGAGAAGATTCATTCAGTGGATGAGAGAACTCTCTAGCATGTTCAGCATACTTCAAGAGATAGCGAACAGCTGAAATCGATTTCAATTCACTTGAGAGACTCTGAGCAATCGTTAGAATCCCTTCATATTGTCCATCCTGCAGCAATACTTTTAGTGCTAGAATTGTCTACATTAGAAGACTAATCCTATTCGTACTAATGATCGATTTTCGTTCTTATAATACTTCACTGTATTCAGATTCAAACGAAACAAATCCTTTGATTCCTTTCCTTCCATTCCTGAATATAACCGCGGAAATAGAACCTTAATGAGGTCGCGACCCAACAGAGGTTCATGAATAGCTACAATACTTGTCAATAGAAGCTTAAAGCATTTGGGATAGTGTGAGAAAGGACTGTGATTATCCAACAGAGACGCTAAAATAACAGTATGACGTCCTTCTGCTTGAATAGCTTCCATTTTCCTCACAGTGTCTCTCAGCTCTCTCAGTTCTGTTACTAATTGTCGTCCCACAGGATCACGATATATGAGACTCACTTCCGAAGAGGGATACTGCTCGAACTGATCAAAATGACGACATGCCCTGAATATGAGACAATGAACAACTCAGTTACCTCCCCAATTTACCTAGAGACATGTATTCAGCTGCTAGTTGGAGTGAAGATTTCGCTGATGGTTGCAAGGAAGTCTCCAGACGTCTCACACGCTGAACATCTTCATCAATCGCCTCAAATTCAAGTATCTGACCTTCTTCTAGCAACTGAGGCACATTACAATCAAAGGCAATCCCTAAAAACAGTAGAGGGACCAAATAGATGGAAGAAGAGAAGACTGTGGCTGATTGAATGAGTATCTGCCATGAATCGATTCGAAATACTTCACGAATATTATTCAGACAAAGTTGGTTAAAAAGAGCTTGCTGAATATGACTGCTGTGGGGCTTCCAGCGACTAACTCCACTGAGGATTTGCTGAACGTCTCTCGCTGCTACACTCAATAAAAACTCTTCTTCAATTGACACTATATGTTGGGTAAATGATATGCGTTACGGTATTGGGAGAGTTGAGAGGATGGATTCGGTTGAAAGAGGACTTGGAGAAGAACAACGTCTGACTTGGTTTGTGCTTGAGATAGATCATCTAAAAACTTGGAGTACTGGAGGTACTCAACAGAAATAGAAGAGATCTGGGAGAAGATACTGTCGATGATAACTTCTTCTCTCGGTGAGTGACATGGAATCAAGAGAAAATGATGGAATGGATTCATCCACACACTTTGAAAGGGAACTGATATTGATCCAAGAAGCGGTAGTTTGCTAGAAATAGCATGATATGTTAAGATAAAACGAACAAACTGACCTAAAGGATATGATAGCCTGCGGGTCAATTCCCTGTGGATTGTCAAAGAGCAATATTTGTAGAAAACTATTAGCAGTATTGAGAGAAGCATATTGATCAAATCGAATCGGAAAGATAGGACTATGGTGTCAATCATCGTTGAAATGTACTGAGTTGAACAAATAGACACCGATTGAATTGTAACAAGAGATTTCCGATTATTATTCACTAAAAGAACAACAACAAGAACATCCTTGTCGTTCCATATCCAATCACAACACTCCACTCCAAGCTACAAAATGAGAACTACCAAGTTAAAACATACACTGAAGGATTCCTTAGGATCGGCCTCACAAACAACACTATTGACTCCTTTAAAAAAGAAATCAACTGTCTGTCGCAGTGAGTCCATCAAAATGCAAGAAAAAGTGATACCAACTTGAAAATGAGTAATATGCAAAGTCTCAACAAACATCTCTTATCGATTCAATCGAACTAAAGTATCAAATTCCAACATCCATTCATGGAACATGTATGTAAACTTCTCATGTTGGGGATATGCTTGTTTTACAGCTTTTTGACACTGTGCATAAACATAAAGGAATTCTAAATAATCTCAGAAGCAAGGATATGATCAGATTCCCAACAGTGGTGAAGAACAGTTTCTTCTCTTCATTCGAAGCGTGTTTCTGTTGCAATCGAGTCCATGCAAGATGAAGGATACAATATTCCCGTAACTGGTACATCTCAACAATCGCTTGAGCATCCTCAGGAATCAAGTTATGTTGTTTTAAATCCACTATTTTTAACTCATTCTATTCATATCAACTGGAATTCTGACCATCCTTTTCTGCTCGTTGCATCTGTTCCATTACATAGTCATTGTTCTCCTCTCGAGTCTAAACATCACTCTATCTCCTATTCATCACAAGACACTCAGCGACACTTGGATTTAATCGTATCATTCGTTCAAAGAACTGGGACCGTTCTTGTTCTGTCACTGCAGCCACTTCTACACGTCCTTCAGGTTCCATATCAGTTTCATGACGACGCATCTGCTCATCGTAATTCACATAATTCTTTTGTTCAAACCGCTGTGGAACACGTTCGGGGACATGCTCTGTTTTCTGTACAATCTCACGCATGATATCACCCTTCTGAGAAGAGCGTTTCTGGATCAGCTCTGCAATCAAACCTGTGTGTCGTGATAGAGTCTTTGTAATGCCTCCAAACTCTGCTTCAATATCTGAATCTACGTATCATATCTCCATCCCTGAACAACCGTCATTAACTACAGGTTCATAGACTTCCTGGCGAGACTCAGAAGGAACATTACTGTGGTCTTCTAGTGATATTTCTAAGTTGATATTTGGCTTCTTCAGCTCAGTTGAAGCACTGTTTAGTAATTCTAATTCCCGTTTGTATTTTGCAAAGATATTCACTTCTTTGAGTCACAATTCAATCACATTTCAACCTCCGATCAATGCATCCTCTCGCAAATCCGCAACATAAAAACGGAAGAAAAGGGTCCAAAAAGGAACTTCACCACGGTTCGCAGGTACTTCCTTCTTGTAGGCATACTCCACTTCAGGAAACTGTCGAAAGATCTGCTCTTTTATCTCTTTTGTCATTTGAAATAGTTTTTGGTTCTGAATGTTCATAGAAACAAGGATACATACATTCTGTTCCAGAGGTTGCTGATCGAATAACAGCTCTGACGGAATTCCGCTAATTCGCTGATATCGCACCGTTTCAAAAGCTTGTCGAACTTCAGGAAGCCTCCAAAACGTCTCTCGATTCCCAGTTGCACTGATCGCTTTATATTGTTTCTATTTATTATGTCATAGCGCCATAAGGTTCCTCAAAGATGGGATTTGTCTGTAAGAAGAACTCTCGCAACTTCTCTTCTTCTGGAGAAACTTGAGGTACAACTCGTTGTACAGGGACCTGAGGACGAGGTTGCGAAGGGTAATTCATTTGAGGATTCATCTTCAAAAGAATTCCTGATTGAACAAACACACTTGAAATCAATTATTACTTTTCGTCAGATATAGGAGACCGAACTAAATGTCGTTTAGAATTAAGGTAATCTACAATTCACCTCACTCCTTTTTCGTACAATCACATCGTGAATCTGATTCAGAATATGTAGACAAATCTATGTATCAATTTCTCCAGACAAGATGACTCAGAACATGTTTTAATACAACCTGTTCTAACTCTTCAGGTAATTCTCCATGACCACTAGAAGCGCTTTCCAATTTCTTTCGAATCTCTGGATTCTTGATCCACTCTTCATACAAAGGAGTCTTAAATGCCCAATAATAACTTCAATTCATTCAATAAAACTATATCCTACCACTCATCCTTGACTACACGATAGGCACTCAATTTGTTCATCCAGTAGAGAACACAATAATTGTTTGGATGAACCACAGCCATCAACTGTTCAATGCCAAATTGATGTGACATCTAGAACTCACCCAACTTCATCACACAAACATAACCCAAATAGTACAAAATACAAGAACCAATCTTGTGGCCATGTTTTGCATCAACTACAAGAGCTGCCCATTCTGCTTCGGAGGGACAAGTCTCATCCTGAATGAAACGCCCTGAAGCAACCCCTTTCCATTCTCCATTTTCCTCCATCAAAACAGAAACAGCAAAGTGGCTATCATAGTTCACATTGCAGAAGTAATCGAGAACCGAATCAAAGACACGAGTAACAACTGCATTAAATCGAAGAGACAATGATTGCTGCGATATTGCTCCTTCTTCAATTACTATGACTCATACCTTTCAAACAGGATCACGTTGTTTCATGACAAACTTATCAGTAGGCAAAATAGGTCGAATCAAGATTCTCTCTCCAGAAGGCAACGTAAATCTTCAGATTACGCACCTCTCATGTCAGTACGAAGTACTATACGCTTCTAAAGCCTTTACAAGTTTCATTGCATCTTCTTCTTTTTCTCTGTGACAGGATACATCCTTCATATACTCTTTCACTAAATCTCCGATACCAGTATTCTTTTTCCTTTGTACTTTATCTAATAACTTATTCATGTCCTATAAACTTCACCTGTAACTGTCTGAGAACAAACTACGTTGGTTGTCTCAGAAGACGACGAGTCAGTCTCTTTTAGTTTCTCCTTCGTTTCTTCTTCTGTTGCTGATGGATACGAGAAAAGGTTGGCGAAGAACTGATACAGTCCTCCTATTGGCATTCTAGTTAGCTAGGAAGGGAGCTGAAAGCGCTTTATCGATAGAAATCAAAATACAAGAAAACAGTCTCCCTGGTAGAGAATGAATGACAACTTGTCAAAGTGTTCCTAACAAACACATTAAATCGATAAATGACGTTATGCAAAATGAATATCCTTCGACAAAAATGCATTTAGAAGTCTACCTATCAATCTCAACTCCAATCTCTACGTTAGGAAGTCCTCAATTGACATCTTTGAAGCACGAGAATCAGCAAACCCGGCTATCCCTCATACTTCCAATCAATACTCACTCTCTTCCAACACTGATATCACCAACGCTTTCAAATCATGGTCCTCAGGAACCTACTCTTCAATCTCTTCTTTTTTTCTACCTTGTTGTTGAGTGAACAGAAGGTCTGATAGTTCTCTTCCAACATCTCAATCACTTTCTTGTTCTTGAATATGGCAGCTAATG
>JABLTK010118400.1_pt1 | contig 28100 bp, 34 predicted proteins | sample 7160131 | NCBI WGS metagenome assembly JABLTK01 (sample SAMN14651221, study PRJNA627086) | human gut metagenome | isolation source: feces | host: Homo sapiens
AGAAGTCGCCTTCAGAGCCATCAAGTTTACAGCTCATGAAGTGGCGATTGTTAGTAATGTGTACTATGATGCTATGGCAGCGTTCGCTTCCAGATATCAACAGAAACAATGTTGTAAGGAGGTACATCCGCTCCAGAATCGTACTGGAATTAGGAATAGTAACTTTTCTTTCTCTTTCCGCCCCTACCAGATGATTTCGTATCCACAAACGCTACCTGTTGAAAAGAAGCTCAAGATCCTCTTTGGAACGAGTCAGATTGAATCCTGATTTGCATTGTGGGGTCATTCAGTATCTCTGCTTTGTGTAACAACATTGAACTTTTTTTCTAACTCTTTGGTTTTTGTATACTGTTTGAACGTACACCCAACTCTGTTCACTTCAATTCTAATGGATAATCCAATTCATACACCGGCTACTTCGACAGGACGTCTCTTCAAAACAGATAGTGGACGAAGTCGTTCAATGTCCGAAGACCGCATCAAGTTTGTTGAAGAGGAATATGACGTTTTCCCTATTCTCAGAGATAATGTATAGTTTCTGAGCAGAGAAATAGCGGCTTGGCTATCTGGTTTAGTGGGAGAGGAAGTGGATGCCAATCTTGTTGATTCACTACGAGATGGAACTGTATAAGTTTGGAGAATGGTGTTACTAAGATCCTATGTCGAGTTGTACGAGATTGTCTTCCAAATGTCACTCTTCGCAAGTTCCACGAGAATGCTGGTATTTGATACAAATGTCTGTGTAAGGAATAGAGAAAACGTCTTTCTATGCTAAAGACAATGTTGCCATTTTTGCTCAGGCATGTCAAGAAATGGGGATCAACAAGAACGACTGTATGAGTGCTTCAATGTTTGAGAATGGGGATGTACTTCTCTAGGTAGGGGATAACAAGTAGAGAAAACAAGTTGTAAATGCTATACTCCGCTTTGCTATTGTGGGTATCAAGTATGGTTTGAAACCCATTTCGGTGATTCATTCAGAACGACTGAAAGATTGTTACTTGCTATCATATATACTCATTTCTAGTCATTGAAGCTATGCCTGAAGAGGTAGTTCCTGATATGCAGTCTCTCGTTGAAAAAGAAATCAAAGAAGAGCAGAAACAACAGATTAAAGAACACGTCTGGGGTTGATTTTGGATGGTAGTTTTCATACTAGATTGGCATGATGATTTGGTGATGATCATCCTTCTTCTCATTATCTTCGTCACTCTAGGTGGAATGATCTGGATTTCCTACAAACTAATCTCAAATGATGAACGTTTTTCTCGTGTTTCTTACAAACACTTCAAATCAGACCCTGTCTCACTAGATCATTGTACATCTTCTTCGACAACACATTTCCATCTGCATCTTCAAACTCTTCTTCATCTAAGGACCAATCCTCACTCTTCAGCTGATCCTTAATCTTTGCATACACTATAGTTCAATCAATCTACTCTCACTTACAATTCTTTGCATCTTCAATCTTGGTGATATCATGGAAATGCTTCGTATTGGGAATTCCTAAGCAGCGCATTCCATTGTGATGTCTCCATTCCTGGAAATGATTATCAAACGCACGTCGACCCCAATAACTGTAGTTTCCACATATTTCACACTTATACTCTTCATCCAATCCGTACAACTTGTAAAGCCAATAAGGAATTGGTTTACCATCCCATCCCAAAGGCAAATTCAATGGATTGTAGATGGGCTTCTCGCCTTCTTCATCCTCACTTGATGACGACTCAGATTCAACTGCGCCTGCTTCAATATCCATCTCATCCTTCACACGTTCGTCATATGATTGGATTGCCTTCTTCTCATTGAAAGCCAGTGTCGTATCCAGAATGTCTCGCATCTCATGACACAACTGAGTGATCAAATATTCTCGCTCTATTGTGGGTCGTAACATTTCCATAGAAGCATTCTGTTTCTTCTTTCCTCCTTTCAGCAAATTCAAAGGTATCTCTGTTGTTTTGGTATTGAGAATTGTGAATAAGCGCTCTGCTCTCTGGTGTAACGATCCTCTTTAATTAATGCTCATCATTATGACGTACCCGCACTTCGCTCCCATGCTCTGGAGAATCTCCTTCAATTTCTCCATACCCATCTTCTCGATGGATTCAATGGATGAGAAGTCAGGTATTTCTGTAACCTCTTGTTGTGTTCTGTCATCATCATCATCAATATCATTGATATTCTCAGCCTGCGCTTTCTTCCTGGCCGCTATTTCCGCCTCCGCCTTCTTCTTGGCTTCCTCAATCTCATTCTCTACCGTCTGACGAAGACTCCAGCCTTCGATATTACCACTCTCCCACTTCTTTTCGAATTCATCACGAATCTCCTGGATCAAACCATCGACATCGAATAGTGGTTGCGAACGGTGATAAAAAGAAGTGAGATAATCCAAAAGAGAAGTTAAGTAATCTGAATACGCCTATAATTAAGACTATCAATCACATCTACAGAAGTCATCTTTGTATCCATCCCGATGTCCTTGAAATTGTAGAATGAACCCAAATAGGTAATATAATCAACACGGTAGATGTGAGGTAGATTGACATACTTCTCGTACTCTTCATGCAAGTCTACGTATTTGCCATAGTATTCTTCTCCAGTAAATACATCTTCGATGTTGGCAGGCTCGATCGTGATCTATCTATCACAACCAACAACCTATTCTTACTGGTTTTTCCACCAAATCCGGGAACTTCTTATGGTATGTCTGAATCTCCTCTAATCGGGCATAAAACGATTTGAATACGTCGCCTTTGGACATGGAGTCGATTTCAGCTTCGCGAGCTCTACAGAGTCATTAAAAACTGCTATCAAATCACTTCTTATCGGCATAAAGAGTCAACGCCTCACCAGCATCCTTTTGAATAGCATCGAGGAATTTGTTTATGTCATGTTGCTGCTGCATCTTTGAACGCTGCTAGGACTCAAAGGCTCCACTTTGACACTCACTGTCTTAGGTTGGACATCGAGTTCAGCTTCAATGGCCTTTTCATACTTCTCAATGTCCTCCTGAAGAAATCGAGTCTTCTCTAAAATTGTAGACGACATGCTGATACAAATCTGATTCCTCTTCAAGGATCCTTCCTTCCAGGAATTCTTATTACTACACTCTCTCAGATCTTTGTATCACGAATCCTAAGGTCAATTCGAAACCAACAAACAGAAGAGAGTAAAAGATACATTTCATTGATTTCTATATTCTTTTCGATACTTCTTTGCCATTCTGCGATTATGAATATCAATATTCGATCGGGTCCAAGCGGAACCAATTCCACATCCTAATCCCAATGCCATCGAAGCAGCTCGATATGTAGGTTTCCCTACAAATCAAATCAAATCTGTACTCGCACCCATCAGCACAAATGCGCAGGCCGCACCCACAGCAAGTCCCGTTACAGAATATATACAGAATCGACGACCATATTCAATCCAGGCTTGTTTGGAGAAAGGATCGATGTCTGTGCTTCCATTAACAATAGTTACCTGTCTCTTTTCCTCTAGTTTGTCAACAGATATCGTTCAAATGATACCACTCATCAAAGCAAAAAAGGGAAGGAGAAATCTGAGATTCGATTTCGCTAAGATCGCGAAATGTGAATGGAATTGGGAGTTTGTTTGAAATCAACAAAGACTCTACATCACCATGATGGATCAGCTATCATTAATAGTTGAGTGTGTTCATTTTAATAACTTAGTCACTCTTAAATGGTGATGATTTTGAATGAAACGCTGTTCTAGTATTGAGAACACCAATCCCTCAAATAGTGAACTGTTGAATTGTGAGTAAGCGGTTTTGGCTCAGTTGGAAGAGCGTGGGTCTCATAATCCCAAGGTCGTGAGTTCGATCCTCACAAACCGCATTTTTGTTTTTTATTCCAATACACTTACATCTACTGTTTAGAGACATTCAATCAGTATTAACATCATTTTTACCGAAATCCATCAAACGGTAGATCACGGTTTTTTTCCACTTTGCCCAACCATTTTGTATGGAAGTATTTGGACTCTAATCATCGTTTCTGTGAAGATATTCAAAGGAACCAAGTGTCCAAGTGATTAATACTTCTTTTTTGGGATTGTAACCTGAAGTTAAAGACAATCTAGGGCGTATTTGTCACTTGCCACTTGTTGATCTCAATTATTAATTCCTGGTTGGTATTTGTGTATCTCGAAGGTGATAATCAGATCCATTACAGAATTTAGCATTTTACTGTAGTAATTGGTATTTGTCCTTGAATAGCAATGCCATCTTTAAATATTATATCAAAACCTTCTAATAGAGACAAAGAACGGATATGCGCGTTTGGATTCCTATTTTCGTTCTCATTTGTAGTGTTTGTGGTATAGGCGAGAATGAATATGATACATTATTACAATGCTCTACATGTGGATTGTGTGTTCACATGGCGTGTTATGGAGTGATTAAGCCGTCTACTCCATGGTATTGTTACCCATGTTCACGAAATATCGTATATCCTAAATGTAAAGCATGTCAATCAGTTTGAATTAGATATTTATATCATTTGTAGAGTTCATCTGGTGCATTCACGCCGTTAAAGAATGGTGAATGGGCTCACACTCTATGTTTAATGTTAGCTCCAGAGTGTGGCTTTTCTGTTAACTTTTCCTATGAGGATGTTAATGGTCTTCCTGATTTTCGTGCTGCTGGCTTCAATCCAGGGTTTTGGCCTCACGATCAGACACCAACACTTCCTCCTTATGGTATACCATTTCTTGTTTCATGACGTCTAGATCAAATCTCCTTAAACATGTATGAGTTGATTCTCACTTCGTATTATGGGAGGAGTTCTTCACTCTACTCTCGTGTTCCTGGTTGTGAGGGTTTTGCAACTATAAAGCACTATCAGCATGGTTTTACTTGTCAAGTCTGCCATCAACCTATTGTAGGTATGCCAATTCGATGCTAGTAATGAAAGAATGATTGACTAAAATATAGTATCACGACATGTCCTTATGCAATTCATGTGGAGTGTCTGAAACAAAATTCAGGTGTTATGTTCTTTGCACCACAGTTGAATCGACGAGGAATTGTCTTTAAAGTGTCATGTCTTCAGCACAGTCATAGTAGTGCTCAGATATCACTTCATTACTTCCCTCATGTTCCCCAAGTCAAACGATTACGTTCTCTGGTGTGTGGAGGTCGTTTGTCGGTATGTCGATTATTCGCGGATGCACAGATCTATCACCAGTGGAAACAGGGAGACCCTGAAATACCAGAACCTCAGTTCTCGACAGATCATTTGATGGAGTATAACGTAACTGAGTTTTTCAGTTATGTGAATAGTACAGCACCAATGATGCGGTATTGTGAGAAAGTATTGATTGACTATGAAAAGGACTCAAATATGAACTATTTGGATTGTGTGAAGAAAGTTACGGAGAAAATCCCATCATTATATCGTGATCTAGAGCCTCGATCCAGAGATAACAGTCGTCGAAGTAGTGTATTGCATGTCACGGAGAATATCTATGCAAAGACTCTGGCTATCGACATTTCGGGTATCAAACGAAGACGTCGTGTTCAGCATATCAGTAGATCATCAATGCCTACACGGAAAACAGCAGCAACAGAACGCGAAGAATCTTCAACCAGTCATCATAGTAATCAGATCCAAAACTTAACAAGTGAACGGTTCTGGAGGATCGTTGACCAACTGTATTATAAGTCTGTTCCGAAAGTCGCTGACTGTCTCCCTGCTCGGATCTCAGAATCATCTTTTCCACCTCCTGTGAATCTGAAATCTTCAAGTCTTCCTCTATTTCGTTATGAAGCTCCTCCACGTCCTATGCCTTCTCTTACACTAAAAGATCCAGATCGACTGGCTTATAGGGACATTCGGTAATCGACATCCCCTTACGATCATTTGTAGGGTCCTGATGGTAGCTAGTCGACTAGCTGATGTGATATTTCGGGTTGAGGAGTATACATCAACTGTTGTCCTAATTACTAGAATTCCTTCCAGAGTCACGCCTTCTTTAGCTTCAACTTCACATATTCCAGTCCCTCTGAATCCAGCGTGGACCAGTATATGTATCCTTCTCTGCTAATCTGTAGAAGGCATTCACAATCAAAAGCGATTTCGTTCCGTTGATCATAAGATCCAACGAGAAGAACTTGGGTATCACCAACTATCTCCCAATATCCGTGTTTCCATTCGACAGATTCGGATTCTTCCTCATGAAGCAGCCCGTTTGGATAACAATATGTTCCCTATCCACTTTGAATTGGTTCGACTTAGTGTACGTTTGTTATCATTATATCACACTCAGAATCAAAGTATTCGACTCTTGAAAGAACCTCGTCGTTTGTTAGCAAAAGTGGAACAACGAATGGAGGCATATCCACTTCAACGTCTTCTTAGCAACATACCTGATCTCATGAACATCTTCTATGATTTTGATTGCTGGACACAAATTCGTCATAATCTGGATGTAACTTACAATCAAGCCCATCTCACTCTTCGAATGATTCTTCTTGTTTTAATTCTTCTCTCTTGTTAGCTGTAGGATTCACTCCAGATTCTTCGTTCACATCGAAAGAGACGAAATTCACTATTTCCTATGGATGCCGATTTCTGTCTGATTTGTGGCAACTTTTCAGAGGATCGAGATGATGAGAATTTTATCATTGGAATCAATCCTATAATATATTGCTCTCAATGTCACATCGGTGTTCATATGAAGTGTGTGGGTCTCCATGAAGTCCCTGAAGTGTTTGTCTGTGATAAGTGTAGGTATTTGAAGAAAGGAGGAGATCCTGCTCATCTCACTTGTGCCTTCTGTCCTATTCGTTATGGTTATTTGTTCAGTTTGAGTTATAATGTGAATGGTAAAATTCATGTTGCCAAACTCCATGAGATTCCTCGTTTTGCTCATCTGTTTTGTCTGTTGATGAACAAAGGAGGAAACGTGTTATCCTTTTCACCAATGCATTTGGCATTACCTTCATTCTATGTTTTGTATTCAGGATTGAGTATGTCTTCAACTGGTCGTAGTCTGACGAATTATCAAACATCAATCACTCCTCCTCATGTGACAGGAAAGACAGGCGCAGTTACACGATCGATGCCGAATCGTGCTCCAGACCGTGAATTACGACCTATACGTTCATTTGAGTCACAGAAACTCCAACACTTCTTGAATTCTCTCAATCCTTCGTCAGCAATGTTCTCATCGACTGTTGAGTCAAATACAAACTTCAGCCTCTTTGCTTGTTGCGGGATTCGAAAACATATCACTCAACCTATGGATGCGATCTCCAAGTTCTTCTCTTTCTATAGTTCTTCTTTGGAAGAAGCAGAGAATAATTACATTGTTCTGAATCATTTGCAGACTCACGAACGTATTGATACCATGATAGACTGAATGAATAGGAATCTATCCTGTACAGAAGAATCGATCGACTGTAATGATGAATCAGCGAAGGGCAGTATCTCAGGATAACAAGATTGGTCAACTCTGTTACATCTGTAGACTACCGCAAGGACATACAGTATGTTGTGCTCATCCTGGCTGTACCAATTCGATGCATCTTACCTGTCTCTGGTACATTGGAGGTGATTTCTCTTTGGATTTGTCAAATCATGAATATGTGAGTAATGGTTGCATGCCGTGTGTGAAGGCATTCTGTTTACAACATCAGAAGCGTGTGTCACGCGAGACACTTCAGATGCGTGTGGTGAGTCGTAATAAATATCGGATTCCCAATATTCTTCAAACACTTCCACCATCGATTCTCAATGAGATGTCAACTGAAGAAAACGAGTCACAGACTACTGAAGAGTTGACGGAAGAGAGAAGTGAAATATTTGAAAACGTGTCCAAAGACACATGTGTTTGTAGTGTATGTCATTATGGGCGAATGTGTCCTCCTCTATCTCATTGTCTTCGAGAAATGCCTATGACTTCACATCCCATCTATCAGAAGACTAGGTCCAAGAAGCCAATTGTAAGTATCCAGGTTCGAAATCTCAATATGCGAGGAGATGCTGTGATTATGGAATGGGAGAAGATCATTGAAGAGGTGTTGCAGAATTATTCGTTATGGAAAGAGAACGAAAAGAATCATAATCGGTTTTGTCTAGATAATCGGGGCTTTTTTTGGAAGTGTGTTTGTTGTGGGTGTTGTGTCCATAACCAGTGTTTGGATTTTGTAGATCACTGGTGTCTCTATCAGGATGCTAATTTCCACTGTTGTTTTGATTGATTGCTTTCACCTCTAGACTTTATCTGTTTGCGTTGTCTGTTAGCAGATCCTCTAACTAACTATTCGCTTGTTTCTTTCTATGGATCTAGTAATGACGACTCTATTAATGTCATCAGCCGGCGGCCATGTTTGGATGCTGGTTGTTGTTCTATATGTGGACGCGCTGAAGGCTACTTGACCCGAGCTTCCAATGGGTCTTTTGTACATAAGTTGTGTGCTCAGGCGATTCAAGGAGTTTCTTACAATTCTACCAATTCGTATTGGATTACACCATCTCCACTGGCTCCTATGACTATGCCAACGCGACTGACTCTAGAAGAAGGGGTCACTGAAGACTTGCCTCATGAGACAGCCCCTTCGTCTCCCTCTCTGATTCGTACTCATATTGAATATGTCTTACCAACGACTCTACCTCCTCTCTCTGTTGGTATTTTATGCTCCATCTGTAGAACTCGGAAAGGTCGATTAGTGAGCTGTAGCTATGAGGGTTGTAATCGTTCTTTTCATCTTAGTTGCATGCGTCCGAATCTGGCCATATGTATGCCAACCGAACAAGGTCTTTTTGTCCGCTGTGTTGATCACATTCCTACTTCCTTCCAGTATGATCCAGTTCTTCAAGCCATTGTACCTCTGCAGGATCTAAGTCTTCGTACAGTAGTTGATGAGAAGGTGGTATTACTACGTAAGCAGCGAGACAACTGGGGGCGTATGATGACTGGACTCATTACTCTCGCTAAGGAGAACGAGATGCGAGTGCTTGGAATGATAAAGGAAGTGAAGCGATACTACAAACGTAAGATGAAGTATTGTATTGTTCGCAGTGAGCATGTTCTTCGCTGTGAGAAATCAATGTATGAACCATGGATCATGGAAGAATGGGGTACAGGTGTGTGTAAACCTGTAATGATTGGACTAACAGAACGACTGATCAAACAGAATCAGGAGCGAACTATTCAAGTGATTCAAAGTCCTATGGTTAAGGATCCATCGAATGAACCGATTCCAGAACCTGTACAAAAGAAGTCTTCCCATGAACTTCATTCCAATCATCAACCAACTATCCCTTCACCCACAAAGCCATCTTTGCGATCCCCAGAACCTGTGAAAGTAGCACCATTGACATCCGACCAGGTGATTACAGCCAAAGCTCCTATGAAGATAGAGAAACCAGTGTCCAATGATACTGTTGTGGAAGTTCCAAAAGAGAAGCCCAGTGAGCCAACACCTAAACATGTTGAAATTAAGCCAGTTACTAAACCGAATCCTCCTGAGGTTGTGAAACCTGTAAAGTCTCCACCGAAATCTAAGAAGCAAGTGAAGGACATTGTAGAGGATGAGGAGGAGGTATGGGAAGATAATTGGGATTCAACAGAGAGTAGTAGTGATTTCATTCCTGAAACTGTCGAGACTGACGAATCCAGTACAGGTGAAACTGAGAAGTCTTCTTCGGTCGCGGAACCGTCTAAGAAAGAGATAAAAGGCGTGGTTTCGGTAAATAAGACTAGTAAAAAAGAAGAACCGAAGAAGATTCTCTCAACACATTTACGACGCAAAGAGTACGAACTTCAAGGCCGTCAAATGATTCGGCAACGAGAAGAAGAGCAGAACCTTAGACGACAGCGTGCTGCAGAGCTGCGACGAGCTCGGGAAGAGAGACGTCTTCAGTTACGTGAGGAGCAAATTCTAATGAAGATTAATCAGAGAATTCAATTACTGTCAGAAACGAAGGAGTTGGAGATTGAAAAGGCTCCTGAGAAGACTGAACCGTCTCAGACTAAACCGTCTCAGCCAGAAGTGATCAAACCAGCGGAATCACTTAAACGAACTGAATCACTTTCCGATATACCACCAGAGAAGCGAATAAGGAAGCAAAGTTTGTGGGAAGAAGCCAGAGCCGCTTACTTGAACGAAGAAGATGTCACTGAGAAGGAACTACCTCTGACGGCACAAGAGGAAAACACATACTGGAATAGCAAATACATCCAAGAGTCTCGTTTTATTCTGCGGAGTGATCCGAGAAATCAATCATCAATTGTATATGCAGTAGAGATTCGAATAGAATGTAATTGTAGGAGCGTTTCTTCCGAGATGCATTGAGTCAGCGGAGTCGCAGTATGGAAGAACGAAGTACGGAGTGGATGCCAGATCCGTCGAGACTTCTCAGCCACCGTATCTTTTTGACATTATGTGTGGTCAGAGAAGAATGAGTGAATGATTGAATAGAAAGAAAACTTGTCACTTTTGTGTGCTCTTGGTGAGGTTCATTCCCTTGCATGTAGTTGAGAGGTGTAGGGTTGATTCATAGCAAAGATAAGTATTCGTGAGAAGAACCAGAAACTTCAATTGTTGCTTAAACACTGTACAAGTCAGGTGAAGGATCCAGATGCAATTCTATTGATGAAAGGAACAAGGCCATTGAAGGATCTGAAGTCCATTCATGACTTCTATGTCCAACAACTGCCTGGAATCACGATTATGAATCTTGCAGAATCAATCCAGTCTGGAATGAGTACGGATCGTCTTAGAATGAGTCGATGTATGGTCTGTAAGAAGTCTAAGCATTCACCAAGTATTCATACAGTACAGCTAATAGATTTGGTTTAGTTTAGCTTCCCAACCTGGGTTTTATCTGTAATTACTGTCTGGATAACAAACCATGGTGTTGTGTTGGAACCTACATTCAACTGTTTTTGGTGGGTACATCTCTACTGATTAATAACTAGAATGGTCAGTGGATTCTAGCTGTTGTGGTGGGGTGGGATGAGAAGACACGGAAGCATTGGCTGATTAATTCAGAGTTGCAATTTCTCTCTGTTTTTATCGGTGATGTGTATCATTTCTATCGAACAAAGGATGACGTGTGGATAGAAGTAGGTTATGAGAAATGGATGTCATGAAGATGGCGAGAGAGAGACCAAAAGTCATTTCGTTGATAGAGAGGGATACGTTAGTTATTATGACTGCCTCAGAAGATGGAGAAGATGAACTATCACTGGTTCCTCCTGGATATTATAAAAGGAATCCTATCTGTCATGTAACCATGAAAGAAGAGAAATGACATCTAGATCTGTGATGAGACAGATAAAAATAGCTCTGTTATTTGCAATAACTGCAATTATAGGTATCATTTGAAGTGTCTTAATATCTCGCTACCGAAGGTAGAAATTGAGGGTACATGTTATCTCTAGGGTCGCTGGTATTGTCCCGAGTGTGAAAAGAGATGTAAATAATCATATGTCCTTATAGTGTTTATTTGTTGATAGAATGTCTGACTCACTAATCCCATTATTCCTGATATCCTCAGTCAAGAAACAGATTAAACTTGGCTTGCTAAAAACACATAGAACAGAAATGCCCCAATTCTAAAAGGCCCCTAATTCGTATCAGGAAAGTGTAGGAAACTGTTTGTTTGTCATTTATAATGCGCAATTGCGGAGTGTTTTAGGGACATTCAAATACAACTCTCATTTTTCATTTGATTATGTCTGATAATAAGGCTCCACTAATCTCCCAGGAAGTTAAGAATAACGAGAATAGCAAGAAGAGCTGCACATTTGATGTTTGGCCGTATGTCAACCGTAGATATCAAACTGTGTCCTGAACTGTAGTTGTCTTGATGGTATTAGCAGTCTACGCATGGAGAACCTATCTTGTTAAATTGGCCACCAAAAACGGTTTATTTCTATATGTTCACTGATATGTAGGTATTACATCGATTGCAAAGTTTATGTTTTCGTTCCTTAAGGAAAAGAAAATGCTATCGGTAAAGGGTGAGATGTGGAGAGAGACTCTTTTCTATGTTTATTTAATCTTCTGCAGCCTTATGGGTCTCTTAAACTCTATAATTCCCATAAGGAAGGCCCTTGATAGAAAGCCCTTGATACCTGGCTTTTATTCGTACAAATTTGGGTTATTAGTGACGTAGACGACGATCGATGATTCTTGCATTTGCACTCATCCTGCTCATCATCCTCTGGACCGTAGCCACCATTTGTTTGGATATGAATGCTATGAGCATTAAAAAGTCTCCCTCAGCATGGTTGTATAGGTTGAGTTGCTATTGGTTGAATCTGTTCTGGACTCTTGGTGTATGGTTTATCTTATTCTCCTTACATCCAGATCATCTTTTGTACTCGTAATACTGTTTTCCAGTACATCTACCAGATTCCATATGTAGATCCTTTTCTCCCTGTTAATCGTAGGCTTCGATCATCTCTACTCATCGTGCCGTTGGTACAGCCGCCTTCTGGACAACAGTGGGTCACCTTGTCGTAATCATCTGGAAGTGGTTTGCTCAGAACCGAGTTCATTCGTTCTCTGAGTTATGGAACCATTACTGGCACTACTATAATAAACCTCTTGACTGGAAGGATCTCGGTTTCATGGGATCAACCAGTCTATTATTACGTTTGATGCCTATTTGGGGTCTGATGATGCTAACAGCCATGCCATGGATCCGTCGCAGATTCTGGGAGTGGTTCTTGTATCTTCATAAAGTGGTTATAGTGATCTTCTTCGTATTGTTCTACTATCATTCTCGCTACTTCATCAACACAGCAATTATTCCTCTGGGTCTTTATGTTCTTGATAAGTTAGTACGATGGATCTCCATTTACTCTCGTTGTTGCAAAGTCACTACAATTCATGCCTATGAGGATGTGGTCCACCTCGAAATCACTGTGAATTCTCTGTTCTCAAAATGGTGTCAGTTCCCATCTCTCGTGGGTTCTGTTGCTTATCTGAATATTCCTAAAGCCAAGTTCATTGAGTATCATCCTATCTCAATTGCTTATAACCACGGGAATGTCTTGGGTTTCTTTATCAAGGTGGTTGGCAATGAACATAGTTGGTCTCATAAATTGGCAAAGTTGAGTGATAAGGAGGGTTTGAGAGCCTATGTTGAAGGCCCATACACGATGGTGAAGCGTCGTGCCGATGAGACAACAATCACTGAAGAGAAAGCAAAGAAACTTGTGAATCAGATGTATCACGATAATATCATGATCGTAGCAGGAGGATGTGGATTTGGAGGAGTCTCTGCTTATATCTTGGATTGTTTGAAAGCTGTTAAGCATTTGCCATCAGAAGAACAAGCGAAGAAGAGTATGCACGTTGTCTTAGTGGTTCCTCATCATGCTCATTTTGATGCTATGAAAGACATTCTTTTGGAATGTAAGGAATGTGGATTCTGTAAACTTCATTTGTATGCTACTTATAGAAATAATGAAGAACTCCGTACTAATTCTCCTAAGGGAGTTGATGCGAATTCTGTGAGAGTAAAGTCTCTGAAGGGTGATGTGAATGAATTCGTTACTCTTGATTATACTGTGGGTCGACCTGACTTGAAGTCCATTCTTGATGGATTGGATGATCTGCCAATTACAGCATTTGCTTGTGGTCCAAAAACACTTATCAGCTCTTTCTATAAGGAATTGCGTAAGCAAAAGCGTCGATTCCAGTGCCATATTGATGTGTTTGATATGTAATATGTTTGTGAATAAACATTCCAGATATACAGATCGTCTGAATCTGAAAGAGCAGGTTCTGCATTAGACGAAATTTGCTGTGTCAAATATACATCAGCTCCTTGTTTTAATACTGGGTCTGGCTTCACTTCATCATCAATCACCACTTCGATGGGAGTCAGATCCATCTCTCTGTGATAACTAGTTTCTCGAGGGATTGTAACTTCTACTGGTTTCTGTGTACACTGATTGGAAATAAAATTTGAAGACCTATCCAATGAAGAGGAAACAGTCCAATCATCCAAATTCTTCTCATTAGTTCTCTCATCCTCCAAACTCAAATCATCCATTCGTTGACTATCACACCACCATTTGGTCTCCATAGTCGTTCTATTTTGCATGGATTCTGTTCCATTACCACTTGTTGAAGGTACCACATTCACTTGTTGAAGTTCGTCATTAGAAGGAGTTTCCTTCGGATGTGAGGCGATATACTCTTCATGAAGTGTTTTCACTTTCTCACAGACATCCTGACTTGACACTCTTCCATGTCTCCTCTGATAAAATAGCACATAGGCAGTATCACGAACTAATCCGTCTTCTCCTTTCTCATAGACTCCACTATCATTGTACTCATACCACTTAGTATAACCATCATTCTCATCTCTTGCATAACAATAGTAATGACCTCCACTACTGCTTCCACTATGATTACAAATGGCTGTTAGATCATATATTGTATCTTCCGCGGGAATTGAAGTAGAATCATGTAACCATGGTTGCATATTCAAATCATGAATAGGAAAACGGACCAAAGTCGATATCTTGCGTCGACCACCTCCATATCCATAGGCAAAACCATTCTGTGTATATTCAAATCGTTCTAGTTGAAGAATAAGAATTTCTGGTAATTTGTCAACACGTGTTACACTCTCTGCACACATGTGATCTTGACAATGAGGACAGTACCATTTGTTGTTCTCATCCAAATTACCATGTTGAGTATACAGCTGTAAGCACTCCACTAAATCAACTCCAAGGTCTTCATCATTTGTGTCCCATCGTGATGATATGGCAGAATGAAGAGTTGTGGCTGACGCTTTGATCATACATCCCACAATAGGGTTTGAACGTAATTCTGGTGAATATGAAGAGATTGTGGAGAAATCATAGAAGTCAGAGAAGGATGAAGGATTCTCAAGCGCTGGTGTGATGATTGGAATCAGGACTAAATGAAGTAATGAAATCCGTTGAATAGCAGAGTTAAAGGAGACTGAAGCATCATTACACAGGACTAATCCATCATGCCAATCACCATGAGTGGAATATACCAAGGGGAAGAAAGGTGCTTGCTTATACCACGACAAATCATCTAATATTCATTCCTCAACACAATGATACTGGAAGAATCATGATCAGATTCAGGATGGACTGTTAATGGCTCTTCCTCCATTGGGATAGTGATTTCCGGTTTGGTTTGTTCTGAATGAAGATCACTTGAAACCATATTCTCAGATGAACCTCCAGGAAGACCTCTTCCAATACTAGAAAGACTATTCGAGTTGGAATAAGATTCATTCATAGGTTGAGTTGAATTTATAGTCTCTTCATTCTCAATGTCTGAAGAACTAGTGAAAATGTTATCAGAATGAGATTCATGATGAAGAGAAGAATCCTTAGTATTCTGACTTTTATCATGTGAATATAGTAAGTTTCCTTCAGGATTCTTAAGAGAATATGAATGATGATGATCAAACATTGAATTGTACTCATCTTGATCTGATGGTTCTAATGTTTGATGGAATATCCTCCAACTTACTTGTAATCTGAACATGAGTAAACGGAGACGTTACAGTAGGATGATCATTACGATTTAACCATGATTCACGACGACGTTGATCCGCTTCTTCTCGTCGTAATCTCTCTTCTTCTTGTCGCTTCCATTCCTTCTCCTGTTCCTTTTCCATCTCTACAGCCTTCTGATGGCATTTCTCTTCCCATTGAATAAGTGCATTTTGAGCAATCTCTTTCTCAGAAACAAAAGGACTCACAAGTCGTTGATAGATTCTCCAAGCAACCTCGATCAATGATTCATTCTCCTGATAGAGGAAGAGGAGAGGTACATCCAAGATAGGAATGAGATCATATTCATCAGCATTCTTCTTGTAAAAGTGATCAGAACCATTGTAATAATAACTGTTCCTTTCCACACTACGACGCATAGTTTTCAATTGTATAGCTGATGGATGAATGAAGATAATTCTGTCTGTTGACTGACGCTCACGAGATAACTAATGACATCATCACGGAATGATTCCTACCACGTACACCACTACTGTGGGACCTATCAGTACATTAATACTAGACGATGGCATCACTTCATTCACACTATCTCGACTGAGAGTAGCCAATACAAGTCGAGTCGCGGGAATATCCAATTTCTGGGAGATATTGGAAAGGACAAATTCCACAGTATCCTTGACAGTTGCATGAATCACTACAGTTTCTGGATACATTTCCAGTGGATCGTTTTCAGAGAAGAATGATTTCAACACGTTTACACAAACTGAAACTCTTTCAGGAGGAAGAGGCAAGGTGAGGAGACTGAATGGTTCATATTTCACACGTTGCTATATATAAATTTCCATTTGTGAGTGTACCTCTCCACATTTACAACATTTGATGAAAGTAATGTTCTGACCATAAAACCAATCAATAATCTGGCTTTGTTGACGACAAAGATGATATCTCCACATTTCTGCGGACTGTTGAGGAGTGAAGTGATCATAGGTTGGTAATTCAATATATGGCTTTATGGAAACCTTGTTGATGTCCTCATGAATTAAATCAAGAAGCATAATCTAGAGTGACATCTCACATCCATTCCGACAATGAATTCCTGGCTGTCATGCTGACTGTATCCTTGAAACTGGGTTGCAAAGGTTTCTACAACCTCCTTAAAGTGACGAGGTGTGATGGCTGGTGAAGACCCAAGCCAAAGGGATTTGATCACATCAGCAAATACATTAATAACCTTTCCTCCGGTTCCCGACTTATTCTCCACATTAATCTGTACATGACTCAAAGCAACACACTAATCACATAATGTTTATATTCATCGGTTATTAGAAACTGAGCGAGACACGGGAGGTGAGAAAGGCACTAGATACTCGGTTAATACGTTATTCCTTACTTGAATTGCCGTATTCATATAACACGTGTTGCCAATATTTGATAGCCCTGTGCGACAGTTCCTAGCTGTTTGTGGATTGTACGATTCGAAGGAAGGTACGAAATCCGAAAGGAAGTAGGATCCATAGCTCGAGCCCTGTTGATACGAATACATCCTTCCAATTCAGGATGGTATGGGAGAATTATTGTTAGTGTATTTTACCATTCTTATTATCCTATTCAAATAGAAATTGACTGAACTACTTGAGTTCATCCTCAAAAGAAGATTGTTGATGACCATTCCATTTGGTTTTCATACTACCACTTCTGAAGCATCTACCACATGACTTTACGTGTTCCATTGTATTATTATGAACACAATAAATCTGCAAAAAACAGAATCAAAAACTCGTGACAAGATCGCTATTCCTGATAACCTCAAATACTCGTCAATCCGAGATCCAGATCGTTGGCTATAAGGATAGTTGGAATTACCCAATAGATTTCATTGTTGTTGTGATCGTGAAAGGGAGTAAAGCGACATCCATTGCATTTTCCTGAATCATCTCGTTTCTGATCATTACTACTGCTTCTTTCTCTTTATTTTCAAATCTATGGTACTTCTGTCGTACTTAGGAGTCTGAACGATAGAGCTCTACTGTTAAGGCCATTGACAATGTGTCGTTAGAGCCAGGAACACCGAAGGCAATGATTCCAGACATGTACATGGATCTTTCTACAACATATTCGAGCCACATCCCCATGACGGCGGGCATCGCCTTACCGACTTTGCACGAATCGTCATGCTATTCTCCTCTTCTAGGTATGGATTCACCGCTTCTTCCACTTTCTGCAAGTCCCTATGATTTCTATTCTTTTTCTTCAGGCTTCGCTACAGCGCCACCTTCTGTGTCACATCCCTCTGGAGGGGTTCGTTTATCTCCCTCTGAGTTTAATTCGCGTTTTTCGCCGCATGCTGAAAAGTGTTTCCGTTTAGAAGGTAGAGGTGAGATGATTCGAAAGCGTCTCCAGTACGTGGGGATGATCGATGATCCTATTGTGGTTTCCAATACCTTCATTAGTCAGCCATGTACCCCAATTCGAAAGAGTAAGGACTGGAGGGAGACGAAAGATATGTATGATCGAACAAAAACCCCAATGCGTCTGCAATATCGATTAAAACAGCAATGTGGACATCGAAAGCCTTTTCTATTACGTTCTCCTGTCCGTTCACTTCGGAATGTGGAGATAATGCGTAATGGTAAATTGAGTAGAAATATTGATACTCTTTGACGTAGAATTCGATACTGCGGGTGTTCTGTGCACTCCTCTTCCACCACAGAAGCATAATACTATGGTGAAGACAGATGGTGGTTTCATTGTTCATTATGATGATTCGTCTATTGAACATAAATTACAAATGATGCGTATCAAATCTGAGAGCTCCAATGACTCGACTCTGTCCAGTACAGATTTGGATGTGTTAGAGCGTGTCAGCGGAAAGGAGAATATTCGTGTGAATGGAGATGAAGAAGTAGAGATTGATTGTGATGGAATGATTCTGTGTATGAAGGAGATGACAGCTGATAGACTGAATACCCTTCGCAGGAAGTTGATTCCGGACAGTTCAACCCATTTTATACTATAATTGGCATGTGGTTTGTTCACAAATAGCATTCACTTTAGAACAGCAATTTTACCATCCCAACTACCAATTGCAATAGCACTTGATAGGCGAGGATGATATTCAGCACACATACAAGCACATTTGTTGAAGGCTCTCATCACATCCAATATCCTTGAAGTATGATAATCATAGAAATACAAAGACCCTCCCGTGGATCCTGTAACAATGATTTCTCCATCTGGAGAGAAGGAAAACCCAATCTTATATCCACTTACTTTATGACCTCCATATCGCTATAATCATCATTCAACACCATTACTACCTTCGTACGATTCAATCGATATGGTTTAGTCGATTGGAATAGTGCAAGATAATCTGCAGCACTCTGAGCTACGAACACTTCTTCGGTTGGGTGCTTTCTTACGCAAGAACAAGTGTATGTTTCGAGATAGATCTGGTTAGAAAGAGGAGCTCCAGATCGGAAATCCCACACAATTAATCCCTTATCTGTTGAATTCCTCTTTGTGATTTCAGCACTGGAAAGAAACGAGTTTCCATTCTTCTATTCATTACGTTTCGGATTCATTTCTACATCAAGAAATGTCATGTCTTCTACTTCACCAAACTCCGCAAAATACTCGCAGACAACACTTCCAACACGTGTATCCCAACATACAATTCCCTTCTGGTGACCACCTGAGAGAAAGAGAGAGGGATTTGTGGGATGAGCACACAAACTAGTAACCCATCTACTTGTCACTGTTCTGATCCATAAATCACTCTGTATGCTTATAAGAATGAGAACAGACACCCTTTTCAGTATCAATCACATTCACATAACAATCAAGGCCACCAGAGAACAAAGTACATCCATCGACACTCCACCGTATATCCTTCACTCCTTGTGTGTGTCTCAGATTCAGTACCTCTCCTTTGTTAGGATACACTGACCATAATCGCACTGATGAATCCAACGATGATGAAACCAGCAAATGACCATATACAGGGTGCCACCGTAATGCAGTGATAGCTCCGTCATGCCCTGAGAGCACAGAGTCGACATCTGTCGGAATCTTGGATTTAACTGTGAATTGTCTATTCGTTATTACATAAACATAACATTACTGTTTCGCATACTGCTTCAAGTTTTCTTCCACTTCAAGTTCCTTCCATTGTACTAGCGGATTATTAATCCAGAATATACTAACTCTTTTGCTGTAGAATAGGTTTGTATTCTGTTTCACTCGCAACTCTCTTCTTCTTTGGGATATATGGCTTCGGGACAGGTCCCATCTAAATCTAATTGAAGGTAATACTAAGATACGAACTGCCGTTTCGAAGATGGTTTTGGTTCAGACATAACAAACAACTGATGATTTCTTGGGTCCAACACTAGAGAATCCACTTGCAGCATTGAAATAACTTGATTCTTTCTTCTCTGGCTTCTTGGCTGTGCTAATTAGCTCAATTCCTTGAGCATCAGCCAAATTGAAGCTAGAAGCGAGTCCAGAGATGTATCCCTTATTTGAAGCTTCACCAATCCGTTTCAACGTCTTTTGAGCTATTTATCATATCCATTCTCAAACCCTACACAACTTCATTTTCTTTACTGTCACCTTTCGAATATCTCCAGTTCCCTGTTCTAATGATCCATATTCGATACCCATTGCTTCATCTGCGTAATTATTGGCAGCAACACCAAATCCTCGACGATTCATTCGTTTCTGAATCTCTGTCATTGCTCGTGCTTCTTTTAGCTTTCGCATTCGTCGACCTCCACGTCGCTTCTTCGGAGCATCTCCAGGAACCGGAAGAGGCTTTTGCCGCATTCCTAATGACGGTTGTTGCCACTTATCAATCTTCTCTTGAATTTCTCGTCGATATTGAGAACCTTGTTCGTTCGATTGAATCCCTTGAGCATCGATACGTGCTGCTAAGGTCAGTTTATTCGCTAATACACTATAGTTCATCGATTGTATGTATTAGTACCGACTTGCTTTCATTCTCAAATCTTCAGGAGCATCTTGAACGAGATCTGTTTGATAGATAATTCCCGTGTGTCGACGTGCTGCCAAACCAAATCCCTCGAATATTTGCTTTTGTTGCCCCACTAACATAACATTACAAGCAGGCATTGTTGATAATGCTTTCAAACCACCAACTTGACCAATAATACGGGCTGCAATGTGGGTTCCGACCAAGGCTGATACATTAGGAGCCAATTTCGTCATTCTGGATTCAATAAAACGAAGTAATAAGGAACGATCTTCATCAAGTTGAATTGCTTCCTCAGATAAAGATAGAACTTCCTTTAGCTTTGATTCTGACAACAATTCACCAATCGAAGTAGATCCAGTGACAGTTACTACCATGATCTGACTAGGAGGGAGAATATCATCCATTTTCACATTATTCATATCCTATGAGATGAAAGGCAAATCATAGACTCACAGTTTCGTTTTGAATCCGTGCTACTAGTCTGAGATAATCCAAAGCACTTGGAACGAGAGTTTCTAATTCTGGGAACCGAGATTTAAAAATATCAACAACGGCATGATGAATGGCAATAATCTCTTCTCCAATCTTGGAAAGGAGATTATTTGTTTTGACTACTAAAGAGTATCTACACTATGAAGTATACATAATGAACATACTCTGGATTCTCTTCTAGATTGAGACTGTAATCTGTATCAAAGGAAGAATTTGGATCATTCATCATTTTCTTAATATTCTATACATCATTTTGAGTCGTACAAAATCACTTCTATATGAGTCAAGAACAATGGATCCTTCCCAAGATGAGTTACTGCTCCGGGAATATATTCTTGGACTGTTTTATTCAACTCAGTGACATGGAAATACAAAATTCCTACGTCTTCTTCATTATCGCTGTCCTCGTCCTCGCTATTCTCCTCATCCATTTCATTTCCTCGATCGGTCTCATTCTGAACAGAATCAATAGTCTTTTGCTCCTGAGTCTCTTGCTCTTCTTCCGCTTCTAGTTCGTCCAAATCAGCAAGAAATTCGTCAGCTAATGTACTCTTAATATCATTCCATTCATTCCATTTAAACCATGAACAAAACGATCTGGGATTATGCTCTTTTATTTCATTATCAACAAACAATAATTAGCTAAATTAAACTTGTACTTCCTTGCATCGTCTTGGTGGCTTACTAATGTCACTACATATCAATCAGTGAATCGAAACGAACCTCAAGAAGGATACAACCAATGACACAAATAACAATGCTACAACAACTTTCACACCATACTTGATAATATACAGATTGAAGAACGAATGGAAAATTCGCATTAATCTCCTAGTTCGAACTATACTTTCTATTCATTAACCCATCTACTTGGATCTTACTTCGATCCTTCTCAAATTGCGAAGGAAGAGGGAAGAAAGACTCATAAAAGTCATGAATGATTCTAGCCAATTCAGGAGTTTTGTTATGAATATTGTCATTGATACAAACGAATTTCGATTTCCTTTGTCGGACACTATCAAGTTGTTTCAGAGTATCCGCAAAATCATCGTTAATCATTTGGAAGGCAACATTTTCATCAGATGCTTGTTCAAAATGCATTATGAACGGGAATTTCCTGTCAATTGCATATCGAACAAGATCACATTGTTTAAAATCTTCAAAAGTGATATTCAACGAATAGAATGAATGTCGTTTCAAATTGTGTCTCGCATCATGATACAATTCTTCCTTTTCTGTCAAATTCCCTTTCAAACAAGTCAATAGAATGATCTTTTCCTTTTCTCCTGCTCTTTTATCATTTACAATAGTATTCAATGAATCCAATTCATTGTCATTCAGAACACCATCACTATCAGCATCAATCCATTTCCATACCATCTCCATTTGTTCACCTCTCTTTAACCACTCTAAATGATAATGATAATGGAAGTATAAAAAGGCATATTGAAGATCATTTCCTTCACGGAAGCGATGATGAATAGTATCAGTCACTAACTCTGTCATATTCCTTTCAATGACCTCCATAATATGTTTGTTGATAAGATGAGGCATATGAGCAGGGACTAATCGATCTCGGTTACCAAACATTCGAATCAGAGCTAGATTGGTATGTATGAGCGAATCACGATAGGTGTCAGCAAGACGACGACCTGTCGGAATGGAGAGTGATGTATTGGTGAAGATGGTAGCAACTTCATCAAGATGCTGAATACCATGAGTTTGGAAATAGTGTTGGAATCGAGGTGAGAGAGGATTCTATTTATAAACAGCTCTATTAACACAAACTAAGAGCATGATCTCATCTAATAATTCTTCTGCTTTCTGGGTCTCTTCACTTAGCTGTCTCTTGTAATTCAATTCCTCCTGAGTCTCATTCCATACTCGTTTCAGAAGCGACATATTGAATACCAATCCAATATCAGCAGCATACGCACTATGCTTCGTAGTTACTTGAAGAGGGATTGACTCCACATCAATTTCATCAACAGACTGAGAATTCTCGATAACAACATTACATTGCATTGTCTCATGAATTGGAAGCATGATCACAAGTTCATCATTCTGCAACCAGTGTATGATTTCAGATATACTCAAATAAGAAAGGTCTTGAGGTGAAAACAGAGAAGACACAGGATGAACAAGAGAGAGAAACGAAAATGGAACAAAACGAGTGACATTCATTTCAAATACCAGTGTATTCGTGTCAGCCATAGTTTGATCTAATTCCAATCTCAAATGATCACGACAGAGGTTTTCATCTGGTCCTTCTGGCATCTGCTGTCGTAATTTGCTACGTAGACCTATCCAAAACTCTTCATTCTCCCACTGATCTGATTCAATGAGTTGAATGGGATTCACTTGTGAATTATGGGTGACTTTCAGGACTGTGCAAGCAACAGCATGTTGATCTGAGACTACAGAGATATTCATTGGAATCACTGATCGTTGCCATGCCTCACAAGTCTTGAAAGCATTCAATTCAGCTCGTGGAGGAAGAATATCAACAGATGCAATAGCAATCTGTGGAGTTGCTGATTGATAGGAAGAAGAGTCACCTCGATTCATCTCCACATGAAACCGAATGAATGCTTGAGATTGATTGTCCGAAGGCAGAGTTAGTGAAGGATTCAATGATGATTGTAATACATTATCTGCTTGATTCTGAACAACAAATCGAAGGATCTCGATATAAACATGAAGTTTAGTGGAAGTAATGCAATGAAGATGAAGAACTAAACGTCTCGATGCAACAGAAGGTTGTAATACGATCATCAGTCGTTTCATTTCTTGATTATAGATTGATTCAAAGACAAATTCTATTGTTTAATTGGATTCTTTGATTTTACGATCTTCTAGAATCTCAGCCCTGATTATAGACTCTATATTCTCCATATTCAAGTCAATGTAATTAACATTAGGAATGATTGGACTTGAGACTCGAGATATATACAGAGGAAATGATACATCTTTCCATTCTTCAATCACAAAGCGAACTAGCCCATCTTCATTCAAAGCATCATGTTGACACAAAGGGGTGATCACCAAGGGCGGAACCATCGCTTCATTAGGCTTACAATCATAACCATCATATCCACACTCTGCATTGTTACAACGTGGATCACATATCTATGAATCAGTCCTCTTGATAGTCTACTACACCATCTCCCAACCACGTATGACCACAAGAAGTAGAGCAGAACTCCATAAGCTCAACAGTCTCATCTGCCTTGATAAACTCCAATTTCTCCACTTCTTCTGCTGCTAATCTCATCACATAGACTGGAGAAGACATTTCTGGAGGAGCTGAAGAAGGTGTAGGAGTAACAGGAGCACAGTCACCCAAATCGTATCCACACGAAGGAGTGTTACAAGCAAAGTCACAATAACCATTTCCTAACTGACTATAACGACACCGAGAGGCACATTCAGGAACTTCCCAGGATCCAAAAAGAACTTGTCCGCTTGTTAGAGTCATAAAATCATATGGATACACTGGAGACCCCAGAAAGACGTCATCATTGAAATAAATAAAGTAATCGGAGAGACCTGGAATGTGGTGAAGATTCAACTCAATGGCTGGTGATGAGAACGTAGGTAATGCAGACTTGTCAGTAAAGATCTCTTCATGTGTCACTATATGAACTCGGGGATTGCTTGTATCCAACCACAGTGGGATCTGACCATTTGTTACAATATAGATATTTCGAATCCAAGGGGCATTCACTTCCAAAGAACGAAGACTATATCTACAATATATAATATAGACTACTCCATACTTTAACTCATCGTTATCACGAAAACGATTTGATGAAGTAGCTGTATCGCCTTCTTCATCTGATTCCAGGTGATGTTCCTTATTGTATTCTGCTTTGTACTTTGACATCTCTCGAAACCAAACTGGATCACTTCCATTCACCCATGTGTATACAGCATCGATTTGTGGATATCGCAAAGAAGAAAGCGAAGATCGGTTATCGTTAGTCCAACAAGACTTATAGCCGCCAAAATAATGCTTTTTGGTCGATCCATTCGGTACCATTAATCGACTAAGCGAAAGAAGACTTTGAATCGTTCCAATAATCGACAATAAAACAACTGCAATTCTATACAGTTAGTAAAATACACAAAGAACTGCTACAATGAAACAACAATCGTTTTCCTTGACAACAACTTAATGAGTCGAATTCGATACTTAGATGGTATCCAACCTTCCTGGTTATCCATTCGACTCTTATTCACACTATCAAGAAGGATGTTGTGATTACCAACAAAACGAAAACAATAAATGGACAATGTTACTACTCGTTCTCGTGTTCCTTCTTCCAAGCTTCCAACCACTGACTGACCCGCTCCACATTTCTCTCAAGATCCTCGTACTCATCACTTCGCAGCTCTTGTACAATCGACGTATCGTAGCTTTCACGGGCTTCATCAAGAATCACCTGCATAATCTCACACTCGACATTTTCTTGCACTTTGTTGATAGGATATCCACTACGAGTGTTTACAACTATCAAATCTTACCGATCCATCAGACGATCATAGAGCAGTGTATTGTCACATCGTAGCACCAAAACCAAATCAAACCACCGTTCAGGAAAGAAATCAACAGTATGATGCTCTAAAACAATGCCTCCTTCGCCCATAAGTGGTTCCAAGTAATCCAAGAGCTAATGGTGAAAATGAGGAATGGAACCTACTTGATCTTCAGCATTTTCATCAACAATCATGCATTGGAACTCTTCATCCCATCCAGAGCTGAAATGCTCCCGTTTGACCTAGACAATAAACCTGCACCAAATAATGATTACTATTTCTCCAACAGTAATGCGACGCATTCCAGTCTTTTCCTACATATCGTGCCAAAGAAACAGCACATACAGCAATCATATCAGCAAACGTCGTTTTTCCTGTTCCAGGAGTTCCAGTGACAAGGATATTGGGTAGTTTGGGCATAATCAATGTGAGAAGCAATGAATCAAATAATTCGGCTCTCGAACCCTATTTCGGTTCCTCAAATCCGAATAATCATTTCCTTATGAAGAAACACAAATGAACAACAACCCAGACAAAAATACGCAATGACATCCAGAAATCTACTCATACAGAGATTTCATTCTATCCTTAATAGCTTCCGGATGCTCTGGCAGCAAATGACGATACCGACAGACTTTCATTTCTTGTGTTCTTCCACACACTCCACGATTTAAGAAATCGAAACAAATCGGAGCATCTTTTGGGGCAAAAGGATTTGTTTCGTACTCCTCGCAAGGACGAAGACCGTACTTTATAATTTCTTCTTCTGATAAAAGGTGACTTTTGAACCGATCTGCTATTGCATCAGGATGATTCGGAGACAAATGTCGATAACGACAGTTTCCTCCTTGAAGCATTCGGTGACACCTACTCATTACTCTCTGTATCGAACTTCACTTCCCCGTATTCATATACTCAAAACACAACCGTGCTCCAGGCTGTGCATTAGGATTATTCTCTCCTGGCGGAAGAGTTTCTACTCATAATTCTTACTACAAATAGTTACTTGAGCTTCGTATCTGCTTTCCTTCTGATTGGAAGGAGCTAGGACTACTAGGAGCTGTAGCATCTACAATCAGACTCACACCAAGGTTCTACATCTTTGACCCTGTTCTGAATGACTATATAAAGGACTCTGATGAAGTGGAACTCGTGACAGTATCGATTCAGGTACATACGACGATGACACAGGAATCCCAGGCGTATGCTGAGGATCTTCAAACAAATAATTATACCGTTCCGAAAAGGAGAGAGGAAGAGAATGGCGAAGTCTAGAACGATCATCTACAATCGATTCCAATTCAAGGACCTACAACAAGGAACATCAGTATCCAATCGTAACGAATAGGACCGACGATAGGAAGGATTACAGGTACTTCTGGGAAGGCCAGTCTCAGGTGGACAAATACCTCTATAATCCGATAAATGTAAATCTCTTGGTGGGGAAACGGGAGGTCGGTAAAAAGGATCATCATCGAACACCGTTAGCTTTGATTGTCTTCTAGTACTTCTGTGATATGAAGAATCAACTAAAATATAACAAAACCAGCAAAATATTCAACCATCCACAAACGAAGAATTATCGAATAGAGCATTATTTGGCTCTTTATCATCAAAGGGTGAATAGTACTGGTGTGCACCTATACCGTGCCATAGTTCAGAAGCAGGATGAGAACCATAATTGGGAGCTACAATAATAAGACAAAAGAGACAATACAATAGTTTGAACTAGCTTCATTTTGGTATAAACTATCTCTTCCTATCCCATAAAGAGAAAATGAATACCTCCTTACCAGCATCCGAATTCCCACTTGTTACCCTTTGGATTCTACGAAAATTATTATTTCCATCCAAAAATGAATCCAAATGCGCACTATCTTCACAAATCAGTTGTTCCTTGGTGTTCTCAGCACTACTACCACTATTTGGAATCGGCTGACAAAAATGGGATATACTCTATCTTTAAATTCAATTCATAAGCATCGAACCATTAAACCAATACAATGTGCAAGCACAACAGAAATACGGGCAATTACTCAATTCAGGCAGTAAAGCAAGAAGGAGAAAGCAAGATACAAACGCAGTACTTAGTATACAGATAATAGTTAAAGAATGGGAGTTAGTAATTCAAATACAAAGTGATTAAACGGATTCTTAGTTATCAAATGTAGAGTGATTTTGATCACCAGTTTTATTGGAGAAACGACTTCTTGCCCATGCCCAAACTAATAATCAAACAAACTAATATAGTATATACAAGGAATGAAAGAAGGAGACCTCTCTAGAAAGATAGAATGGTTATTCTGTAATCCTTTAACATGGCCTAAATGTGGGAGAATACGAAATACGAAATGAAAGAAATGAAGGATAGGGTATTAATTAACGAAAGAAATGACCTCCAATTTGCCATCACCACCCATATCCAAACGCTTCGTCACAAATGTAAGGAAGATGATAAAAACAACCTTTTCGAAAGTAATATCACAGGTTAACAAACAATCACTTCTTTGTCACAAACACCTTACTCAAAACAGAAACTCAACTCCCAAACCCAGTCTGTTGTTTCCACTCTTCAAAT
>JABLTK010129867.1_pt1 | contig 28093 bp, 37 predicted proteins | sample 7160131 | NCBI WGS metagenome assembly JABLTK01 (sample SAMN14651221, study PRJNA627086) | human gut metagenome | isolation source: feces | host: Homo sapiens
AGCGGCAGAGAAGGCAGCGGCAGAGAAGGCAGCGGCAGAGAAGGCAGCGGCGACAAAGTGGCGGCTTTCAGAGAGGGAGCTTGCTATTGTTTCATCGCTGGGTAAATAGACGGAGGTGAAAGACTATGTCACACCGGCGAGAGTTAGAGCCGAGACAATTTGAGAGCCTGTGCGGTATGCAGTGCTCGGTGGATGAGATTTGCGGCTGGTTTGGCTGTGACGAGGCCGCTCTGGATGCCTGGTGCATGGAGCAGTACGGTGAGTCCCTTACGCAGGCTTTTGACCGCCTGACGATGGCCGGTCGGATCGCGCTTCGGCGCGACCAGGTCGTGGCCGCCAAGAAGAATCCCACCATGAGCCGATACCTTGAGGGCCGTTTGGCCCGGCAGGAGAAGCCTGCGGAAAAGGCCAGGGACTACAGACGGACGAAAGCATACCGAGACCTGCGGGAAAGTCTGCTGCGCTGTCTGGCCCTCCGGGGCATCGACGAGGATCTGTACCGAGACAAGGTTCAGGAGTACATGGACTTTTGGGTGCGGCGGCAGGAGCTGCGGGACGACATCGCAAAGCGCGGCCTGACCGTCCTGGACGACCGGGGCCGTCTGTCGGAGAATCGCAGCGTATCCCTGGAGATTCAGGTTTCCCGGCAGATGCTGGCGATCTTCGCCACCCTGGGCTTTAAGGAGGACGCTTTGTCCTCCGGCGGCAGAAGCGAGGACGACGATGAGCTGTGAGATGCCGCCCGAAGTGCTCCGCTACATCGAGGCCGTAGAGGCGGACACGCCCCGGGCCTGTCCGGAGCAGCACGCCCTGGTTTCCTATATGCGGCGCGTGTTTGCCGAGGAGGACATCTATGTGGACACGGAGCAGCTGCGGCACTACCTGGGCCTGGTGAAGTATTTCCCATACGAACGGCTTTTCCCCTGGGAGGAATTTCTCCTTGCCCTGTGGGATTGCACCTACCGCGCCGATGGGCGCCCCCGGTGGAAAAAGCTGCTGTGCATGGTGGGCCGTGGAGCAGGAAAGGACGGCTTTATCGCCTTTGATTCCGCGTGTTCGCTGTCTCCCTATAATCCGGTGAAAAAATACAATGTGGATGTTTGCGCCAACAATGAGGAGCAGGCGGTCACGCCCGTCAAGGACCTGTCGGATGCCCTGGAATCCCCCAAATGGGAATCGAAACTGAAGAAGCACTATTACCACACGAAAGAAATGGTCCAAGGCGTGCGCAACAAGGGCATCATGAAGGGCCGCACCAACAACCCCAAGGGCCGGGACGGTATGCGCTCCGGCAAGGTGATCTTCAACGAGGTCCACGCCTTTGAGAACTACAACAACTACAAGGTATTTGTCACCGGCCTGGGTAAGGTGGCCCATCCCCGAATTGGGATGTTTACTTCAAACGGCGATGTTTCGGACGGGCCCCTGGATGACTTCCTGGCCCAGGGCCGGAGGATCCTTTTTGAGGGTGAGGCGGAGCCAGAGGGCGGGTATCTCCCGTTTATCTGCTGCCTGGGAAATCGGGAGCAGGTGCATGACCCGGAGAACTGGCACATGGCCAACCCGTCCCTGGCGTACTCCCCACACCTGCAGCAGGAGATCGCAGACGAATACTCCGACTGGCTCAAGAACCCGGAGCAGAACGGCGATTTCCTCACCAAGCGCATGGGCCTCCGGGCAGGGCAGCTGGAGATCAGCGTCACCGACTATGCCAAGGTTAAGGCCACCAACCGGGCCCTGCCGGATCTGACGGGTAAGTCCTGCGTGGCCGGCATCGACTACGCGGAGATCAGCAACTGGGCCAGCGTCAACCTGCATTTTCGCGTGGGCTCTCAGCGCTACGACATCAATCATTCCTGGGTCTGCCTCCAGAGCCGGACGCTCTCCCGGGTGGTGGCGCCCTGGCGGGCCTGGGCGGAGGCCGGTCATCTGACCGTGGTGGACGATGTGAGCATCGACCCCCGGCTCCTGGCCGAGTATCTCCGGGTGATGGGCCTGAAATATAACATCGTCAAGCTGGCAATGGATCACTTCCGCTGGACGCTGGTGGGTGATGCCATGCGGGGCATCGGCTTTGATGCCAAAGACAAGACCCGGGTGAAGTTGGTCCGGCCATCGGACATCATGCAGGTGGACCCGGTGATCCAGGAGTGTTTTGACCGGGACCTGTTCACCTGGGGCGACACTCCGCCCCTACGCTGGGCGGTGAACAATACCAAACGAGTACGCAGCGGCCGAAAGGCCGGTACGGATACAGGAAATTTTTACTATGCCAAGATCGAACCGAAGAGCCGAATGACGGACCCGTTTATGGCTCTGGTGGCGAGCATGACCGAGGAGCCGGTGCTGGGCACCGGGGAGCCGGTTAAGCTCCCGCCCATCGGCGCGATCAGGCTGTGAGGAGGTGGCAAATGGCCCTTAATTTTTGGAAATGGCTTGCCGGAGGCAAGGCGCGGTCTCCCACCACGGTGGAGATCACCTGCCGGGAGCTGATGGCAGCCGCGCAGGAGTTCCAGCTCCGGGACCTGGCTTTCTGGGCCTGCGCAAATATGATCGCCAACGCCGTGGCTCGGTGCGAGTTCCGCACCTTCCGGGGCGGCAAAGAAATCCAGGAGCGGGAGTACTACCTGTGGAATGTGGAGCCCAATGCAAACCAAAACTCCACGGCATTCCTGCACAAGCTGGTGGCCAAGCTGCTGACGGACGGCGAATGCCTTGTCATTAGCACCCGCCAGCGGGAAGGCTACGACGCCCTGGTGGTGGCCGACAGCTATATGCTTAACGGCTGCTACCCCAGCAAGCAGAACGAGTACACCGATGTGCAGGTGGGCGATGTAAGCTACGAAAAGACTTTCCGGGAGCGCGAGGTGCTCCATCTGCGGCTGAATCATGTAAACATCAAGCCGGTGCTGGATGGCCTGTATGCATCCTACTGCCGCCTGATCACCGCCGCCATGAAGCGGTACGAGTGGGACAAGGGACAGCACTGGAAGGTCCATGTGGATCAGCTGGCCCAGGGGCAGGACGACTTTACCGCAAAGTTTACCGCCATGATAGAGGAGCAGGTAAAGGGATTTCTGGACTCCAACGGCGCGATCCTCCCGGAGTTTGACGGCTACGCCTACACCAACGAGGGCGGCAAGTCCACCGTGGATCTTGCAGACATCCAGGCCCAGGCGAAGGACATCTTCGCCTTTACGGCTAAAGCCCTGCAAATCCCCGCCGTGCTTATCGATGGCACCGTCCAGGGCACGGAGGACGCTCAGGCCCGATTCCTAACCGGCTGCATTGACCCCATCTGCGACCAGCTGCAGGAGGAGATCAACCGCAAGCGCTATGGCTATGAGGCTATGCGCCGGGGCGACTATCTCCGCATCGACACCAGTGGCATCCGGCACTTTGACATGTTCGCCAATGCCGCCAATGTGGAAAAGCTGGTGGGCTCGGCGGTGTTTACCGTCAACGACATCCTCCGAGCGGCCGGGCTGCCTACCATCCCGGATCCCTGGGCAGATGAACACTATCTCACGAAAAATATTGCGACGCTGAGCGAGTCCGTCACCTCTGTCAGTGCCGCGAAGGGAGGCAACGAATGAAAGCAAGACTTTGGGAGCTAAAGCAGGCCGCGGAGGACGGTGTGCTGGAGCTCTACATCTACGGCGATGTGGAAGCGGAGACCTTTAATTGGGAGGCGTTGCGCTATGAAGCCAGCGAAAACAGCGCCCAGCATTTCCGGGAGGAGCTGGCCAAGTACCCGAACGCATCCGAAATCCGCATCTACATCAACAGCTACGGCGGCAGCGTGTTTGAGGGTACGGCCATCTATAACCAGCTCAAACGCCACCCGGCCCACAAGACGGTGTATGTGGATGGCTTTGCCTGTTCCATCGCATCCGTCATCGCTATGGCCGGTGACGAGGTGGTTATGCCCCGCAACACAATGATGATGATCCACAACATGTGGAGCTGTGTATGCGGCAATGCGGCTGAACTGCGCAAGGCAGCGGACGACCTGGACATCATCAACGACGCAGGCCGTCAGGCTTATCTGGCCAAGGCGGGCGAGAAGCTCACCGAGGCGAAGCTGGCGGAGATGATGGACGCGGAGACCTGGCTCACGGCGGCCCAGTGCGTCGAATACGGCCTGGCGGACCGGCTGGCCGACCAGGACGCTGACATGAGCAAGGCCTCGGCCATCCTCCAGAAGTTGAACACCGGCCTGGAGCAGCGGCTCCATTACCAGCAGGAGCTGGCCGCCCAGCTCCGGGAGCTGGTAAAGAATCTCTCCGGCGCCACCACCGAAGACCCCGAGCCCCAACAGGGAGCAGAATCCCCTGAGAAAAATAAAATCCTCAGTCTTTTTGTCTGAGAACCGAAAGGAGAAAAACATGAATAACAACGACATTCGCACCCGCGACGAACTGCGACAGGCCATGCAGGCGGCTGCTGCCGCCAATGACTCCGGTGCTTTTACCGGCGCTTTTGAGGAAATGATGCAGCGTATCGCCCTGGATCTGCAGGCGGAGTACGACCAGAAGCTCCAGGGCGTGCAGGAGGAGCTGGATTCTCGCATCCTGGCCCAGCGCGGCGTGCATCAGCTCACCGCTGAGGAGCGGGCCTACTACCAGAAGCTGGCATCTGCCATGAAGGCCCCCGATCCTCGCCAGGCTGTCACCGGCCTGGATGTGGCTCTGCCCAAGACCGTCATCGATTCCGTCTTTGACGAGCTGCAGACGGCGCATCCTCTGCTGAGCCGCATCAATTTCCGCGCCACCGGCGGTGCTGTGGAGATTATGGTCGACACCAACGGCTACGAGGAGGCCGCCTGGGGCGACCTGTGCGACGACATCGTTAAGGAGCTGACCGCGGGCATCAAGAAGATTCCCGCCACCCTGCTGAAGCTGTCCGCGTTCTTGCCCGTGTGTAAGGCCATGCTGGAGCTGGGTCCGGAGTGGCTGGACAACTTCATCCGGCAGAACCTGTACGAGGCTCTGAGCAACGGCCTGGAGGCCGGTATTGTTACCGGCGACGGCAACAAGAAGCCCATCGGCATGACCCGCCAGGTGGGCGACGGCGTCACCGTTACCGGCGGCGCATACCCCGAGAAGACCGCCGTCAAGGTGGACGATCTGTCTCCCCATACCGTGGGAAATCTGCTGTCCATCGTGGCGGCCGACCCCAACGGTAAGCCTCGTCAGGTCCGGGATGTGATCATGCTGGTGAACCCTCAGGACTACCTCCAGAAGGTCATGCCCGCCACCACGCTAATGGCTCCGGACGGTACCTACCGCAATGATGTCCTGCCCTATCCCATGGATGTCATTCAGACGGCCGCTCTGCCCCGCGGCAAAGCTGTCATTGGCATCGCCTATCGCTATCTGGCGATGGCAGGCACCTCCCCCGAGGGTCGCATCGAGTACAGCGACCACTACCGATTCCTGGAGGACGAGCGTGTCTACCTGATCAAGGCCTACGCCAACGGTATGCCTCTGGATAACAACGCCTTCCTGGTGCTGGACATCTCCGGTCTGACGCCCGCCACCTACAAGGTAACGCAGGTAGATCCTCCCGCAGCGTCTACCGACGCCACACTGACCGCTCTGACCGTGGGCAATCTGGCTTTGACCCCCGCGTTTGCCTCCGGCACGCTGACCTACACCGCGACCACCACCAACGCGTCTGATGTGGTGACCGCTGTACCTGGCAACGCTGCGGCTGCCATGAAACTGACCGTGAACGGCACCGAGATCAACAACGGCACTGCTGCCACATGGAAGACCGGAAGCAATACCCTGCAGGTCGTTGTGACTGCCGCTGACGGCACCACCACCAAGACCTACAAGGTCACCGTGACCAAGTCCTGATATGGCGGCCCCTGTGAGTGCCGAGCTCCTGGCCGGTGCCAAGCTCTGGTGCAACATCACCTGGAGCGATGAGGCCACGGATGCCAAGGTGTCCGCCCTCATCGCCTCTGGGGAGGCCTACATTGACGGCAAGCTGGGCACCCCGGCAGACTATACAGTCTCCGGGGAGCCTCTGACCCTGCTATGTGAGTATGTGCGCTATGGCCTGAGCGATGCCCTGGATGTCTTTGAGAGCAACTACCTCAACCGGCTCCTGGCCATGCAGCACGAAAGGAAGGTGGCGGCCTATGCGGAAGACACCGTTTCGGCCGGATGACCGGCGCATAACGCAGTCCTACCGGGACGGCGTGGTGCGTATCTACACCGTCACGGACGGCGCCGCCCCTGGCTACCAGCCCCGGCCCGTTCTGACGCTGCTGGAGACGCTGTTCTACCAGGAGCGCCGGGTGGGCCTGCAGCGGTACTATGCCGGACGGCAAGCCCAGGTGGAGGTGGAGCGGGTCATCCGAACCCAGCTCCGGCCGGCCGTCAATCCCCAGTGCGTGGCGGTGACGGAGGACGGCGTGCAGTACGGCATCGACATGGTGCAGCAGCTTACCGATGTGTGGCCCGCATCCATGGATCTGACGCTGGCCAAGATCGAACAGAAGTATGATCCGCAAGGCCCCTGGGAGTACCCGAAGGAGGATGGCGACTATCTCGTTATCCGGCAGGTCTATGGTGCGTCCGAGCAGGGCGATGGTCTGGAGTTGATCTGATGAACAAGAAAAACGCGGTGCCCAAGTCGGGCACAAATACCACACCCCTATGGGCGCAGCGGATCATCGCGGCCCACCTGGCCGTCACCGATGCCGTCAGCCACGGCGGCCGGCTCCAGTCCGACCGCTACCTGGTGTGGCAGGAGGACGGCGCCAATGACTTCCTGGCGGATGATACGCACGCCGAGAAAGCCGTCACCGGCACCACGGACCTGTTTACCAAGCAGGAGTTTGACCCCTGGCGGAAGGCACTGGAGCAGTCTTTTGACGCTGCCCCACTTGCCTGGAAGCTGAACAGCGTGCAGTACGAGGAGGAGACCGGTTTCTGGCACTACGAATGGGCATGGGAGGTGTTTGCCTGATGGCCAAATTCGACTTTAAGGGTATAGACAAGTACATCAAAAATCTGGAAACGCTTCAGCTTGTAACAAAGGACGCTGTTTTGGGCCGAACTACTTACGCCGGGGCCGCTGTGGTGGCGGACGCTGTGCGCAAGTACATAGAGGCCCTGCCGGTGGGCTCCGGCACTGCCAAGGACGGGGAACTGATCGACACCGTGACCCCTACGCAGAAGCGCGGCCTGCTGGACGGTTTCGGCATCAGCCCCATCCAGGACGATGACGGGTTTGTAAATGTAAAGCTGGGCTTTGACGGATACAACGGCACCCGCACGAAGACCTACCCCAAGGGGCAGCCGAATGTGCTGATTGCCCGGGCCGTGAACAGCGGCACTACGTTCCGAAAGAAAAACCGCTTTGTGGACAAGGCAGTCTCGTCCAGCAGGAAGGCCGCAGAGAAGGCCATGGACGAGACCTGCAACCGCGAAATCGAAAAAATCATGAAATAAAAAGGAGGTGCTGCTATGGCAGCAGCAGGAAAGGTTTGCACGGGCTTTAGTAAGCCCTATGTGGCCAAATATACCAACACCGGCGGCGCAGTCAGCTACAGCGGCTGTATGCAGCTGGCCCGGGGCGTCAGCGTGTCCCTGTCCCTCGATACCACCGATGACAACAACTTTTACGCCGACAACATCGTGGCCGAGACTGCGGCGGCGGTGTTCACCAGCGGGACCGCTACCCTGACGGTGGACGGCCTGCTGGCAGCAGCCGAGAAGTTTGTCCTTGGTCTGCCGGAGGCCACCAAGACCGAGGTCGGCAGCAGCTCGGTAGATGTGTCCCACTACGGTGACGCCATGGAAATCCCTTATGTAGGCATTGGCTTTGTCGTGCGCTATCAAAGCGGTGGTGTTGTCACCTACGCCCCTGTGGTGCTGACCAAGGCCCGCTTCCAGCAGCCCGGACTGGATGCCTCCACCCAGGAGGACACCATCGACTGGCAGACCCAGGAGCTGACGGCCCAGCTCATGCGCGACGACACGACCAACCACGACTGGAAGCTGGTGGGTGCGGATCAGACCACCGAGGAGGCCGCCGTGGCAGTGCTGCAGGCCCTCCTGGGCGGCGCGGCGTAAGGAGGCGGCTATGCAGGTATACGGCAGGGAAGTGGGCTTCCGCTTCACCGTGGGCGCTTCGGCGAAGATCGCTGATCTTTGCCCGGATGGAGACATTGAGCGCCTGGGCGAGCTGCTGAACGGTAGCTATGGCCAGGTATCCCGGGACACCGCCGCCATTGTTGTGGCCCTGAACGAAGGATATGAACAGGCGCAGCGCTTCGAGAATCCCGCTTACAAGCCCCGGCCCCTGAGCGTGGAGGAGATCATGTCGCTCCGCCCGGCTGAGTTCATGGAGCTGCAGCAGGCGGCATTGGCTGCCTGGGTGGAAGACAAAAAGACCACCGTGGAGGTAGAGCCCGAAAAAAAAGAAAACGGCAAGGACAAGGAGTCCAGCTGAACCTTGCCTGGCTCCTCTTTTACGGGCGAAGGCTGAATATGGGGAGGCAGGAGATCATTTGCACGCGATATGGCGAGATGCTTGATATGATCGCCTGCCTTTCCATCTATCACGGGGCCAAGCCCAAGCGAAAGCAAAAACACTGGACATTTGATGAAGCCATGAGGGTGAGGTGAGGAACTATGGCAACAAATATCGGGCCGAAAATCGGCGTAGACGGAGAAAAGGAGTACCGACAGCAGATCAGCCAGATCATCCAGCAGAGCAAGACCCTGGCCAGCGAGATGAAACTGGTGTCCGCGTCCTTTACGGCTGCCACCTCCGCCGAGGATAAGAACGCCAAAACGGCGGCGGTGCTTAATAAGCAGATCGCCACGCAACGCGAATATGTCAAATTGCTTGCTGACCAGGCCGGTAAAGTGGCCGGGGTCTACGGCACCAACAGCGTGCAGGCGCAGAAATACGAGGAGCAGCTGAATAAGGCCCGCGCCAAGCTGCTGGAGATGCAGCACGCACTGCAGGACACCGAGCACGGGGTCGAGGACTTGGGTAAAGAGATGGATAACGGCGGCCAAAAGGCCTTATCTTTTGGCGACCTGGTGAAATCCAATCTGGCCTCTGAGGCCATCATCGGCGGCGTGAAACTCATGGCCTCCGCCATCAAAGAGGCTGCCGAGGCACTGGTGGACCTGAGCAAACAGGCGATCCAGGGCTTTGCAGAGCAGGAACAGCTCATTGGCGGCGTGGACACGCTCTTTAAGGAGAGCTCGAAGCAGGTGCAGCAGTACGCCAACGAGGCATACAAGACCGCAGGCCTCAGCGCCAACGAGTACATGGAGACGGTTACCAGCTTCTCCGCGTCCCTGCTGCAGTCCCTGGGCGGCGACACCGCCAAGGCTGCAGCATACGCCGACCGTGCCGTGACCGACATGAGCGACAACGCCAATAAGATGGGCACCAACATGGCATCCATCCAAGATGCCTACCAGGGCTTTGCCAAACAGAACTACACCATGTTGGACAATCTGAAGCTGGGCTATGGCGGCACAAAGACGGAGATGGAGCGGCTGATTACCGATGCTTCCGCTATGACAGCGGAGCAGGAGAAACTGAATGTAGCCGTGGATGCCGGAGACCTGTCCTTTGGCAATATCGTCAACGCCATCTCCGTGATGCAGGAGCATCTGGGCATTGCGGGAACAACGGCGGAGGAGGCAGAGAAAACCATTGAGGGTAGCGCAAAAGCCATGAAGTCCGCCTGGCAAAACCTGGTGACCGGCATGGCCAACGAAAACCTTGACCTCTCGGCCCTGATAGAGAATTTCGTGGAGAGCGTACAAACTTTCCTGGACGACAACCTGATTCCACGAATACAACTCATGATTCCTCGCATGGTAGAAGCGCTGACACAGCTCATCGGTGCCATGACTCCTTATATCGCCCCGGCGCTCCAGATGCTGCTCCCGGTAATTGTCCAGGGCATAAGTGCCCTAATATCCGGTATTGTCCAGGCTCTGCCTGCGGTGGTCAGTGCTATATCCGATGTGATCCCCATGATCGTGGATCAGCTGGTGACGCTTCTGCCGCAGATTACCGCCTCCGGCGTGGAGATCATCGCCGCCCTGGTGTCCGGAATCGGCGAAAACCTCCCGGCGCTTATCCCGGCGGCGGTGGATGCAATCATAGAGGTTGCCAGTACGCTTGTTGCCAATGTTGACAAGATAATCCTTGCGGCTGGGGACTTAATGGCCGGTCTGATTCGGGGTCTAATTGAAGCTCTTCCGCGTGTGCTTTACAGGCTGCCGGAAATCATCATAGCCATTACATCTGGATTGCTTAAAGGCGTGGGATCCATTGCTGATGTAGGCGTGCAGATGGTCCGAGGCTTGTTTGAAGGAATCAGTAATGCCGGTACCTGGCTATACAACAAGCTCCGGGGCTGGGTAAGTAATGTACTCGGCTGGGTAAAGCGTCTTTTCGGCATCCACTCTCCCTCCACGGTCTTTGCCGATGAAATCGGTAAATTCATTCCGCCCGGCATCACCGTGGGCGTGAAAGAGGCCATGCCCCGGGCTCTGCGGGATATGGGCCAGGAGTTAAGCGCGCTGTCTAATATCCCCATTCCCGGCAGCGTTACCAACACCACCCACATGGGCGGCGTCAGCATCACCGTTTACGGCGCCCAGGGACAGGATGTGAACGCCCTGGCCGATGTAATTATGTATAAGATGCAGAGCGCGGTGGAGAGCAGAGAGGCGGTGTTTGCATGATTTTTTGGGCCGGAAAATCTTCCGACGACTTCCGGGTCATTGTGGAAAAGTACCCCGCTATTATTCTGGCAGCCAGGAAGCTGGACGCGCAGGCCGTCCCCGGGCGAAACGGCGACATCATCTTCCCGCAGGCGACATTCGGAAACTATGTACAGCGCTACGAGGTCTATGTCAGCGCGGAGCAGCTGCGGCTTCCGGCCGCCATGCGCGGCGTGGCTGCCTGGCTCTGCGGCCCCCGGGGCTATCAGACCTTGGCCGACAGCTACGACATCGACACCTACCGGGAAGCCTACTATGCCGGGCCCCTGGATGTGGACAGCATCCTGCACCGCTTTGGCCGGGCAACCATCGAATTTAACTGCAAGCCCCAGCGTTTTCTCCAAGTCGGCGACACGGAAGTTCAGCTGGAGAATGGCCAGGTGCTTAACAATCCCACACCCTTTGCCGCAAAGCCGCTGATCACCGTCACCGGCACCGGGCCGGGCGTGCTGACCGTGGGCAGCAGGGAAGTGGAGATCAAGAGCTTCCTGGAGGCCGATGTGGTCCTGGACTGCGAGGCGCAGAACGCCTACAGCCCGGACGGAGCCAACCGAAACGGCACCGTCTCCGCTCCGGAGTTCCCGGAGCTGGAAGGCAAAATGGAAATTAAGTGGACCGGCGGCATTACCGCCGTGAAAATCAGACCGAGGTGGTGGACATTATGAAACCTATCTTGTATGCATCGACCGAGCGAGAGTTTGCGACCAACGGCATCGGCATCCTGTCCGATGCTGCCTCCTGCGTCGTCACCGAGGAGCGCAACGGCGCTTACGAGCTGGAGATGCAGTATCCAGTCATGGGCCTGCACTATGCCAGCATCACCTACAGATCGCTGATCCTGGCCAGGCCGAAGCCGGACGGCGAGCCGCAGCCCTTCAGGGTCTACCGCATCACGCGCCCCCTGGGCGGCCTGGTCACGGTGTACGCCCGGCACATAAGCTACGATCTTTCTGGCGTGGTGGTGCCCCCGTTCTCGGCCACCGGCGTGGAGGGCGTATTTGATGCCATCCAGGCCAAAGCCGTCCCCCAGGACAGCGGCTTCACTTTCTGGACGGACAAGACCAGTAGTTCCGGCGTGGCCACTACGGTGCCCAATTCGGTCCGCTCTCTCCTGGGCGGCATCCGGGGCAGCATCCTGGATGTATTCGGAGGTGAGTATGAGTTTGACCGGTTTACGGTTAAGCTCTGGCGCCACCGCGGCGAGGATCGGGGCGTGACCATCCGCTACGGGAAAAACCTCACGGCCCTGGAGCAGGACGCCAACTGTGCCTCCGTCTATACTGCGGTCTATCCGTACTGGACAAGCGAGGATGTGACCGTGGAGCTGCCGGAGAAGACCGTGGAGGCACCGGGCACCTACGACTTTGTGCGCATCCTGCCCCTGGACCTGACCTCTGTATTTGAGGGCCAGCCCACGCCGGACCAGCTGCGCACCTCGGCGCAGTACTACATCGCCGACAACAATGTGGGCGTGCCTCGGGTGTCCCTGAGCCTGTCCTACGCCCAGCTGGACGGGGAGAAGGTTGATCTTTGCGATACGCTTACGGTCACCTTCGCGGCGATGGGCGTCAACACCTCGGCCAAGGTGATCAAGACCGTGTTCGATGTGCTCCAAGACCGCTACAGCTCCGTGGAGATCGGCGACATGCGCGCCAGCATCTCCGAAACCATCGCCGGGCAGGCGGAGACCATCAGTGCGCTGCCGCAGACGATCCAGCAGGCGGTGCTCAATGCCACCGGCTGGCTTACCGGTGATAACGGCGGCTATGTGATCTTCCGGCGCAATGATGCCGGGCAGCTGGTGGAGCAGTTCATTTCTGATTCCCTGGATCTGCAGGCTGCCAAAAACATATGGCGCTGGAATCTGGGCGGCCTGGGCTTTTCCTCCAACGGCATCAACGGGCCCTATAAGCTGGCCATCACCCAGGACGGCAGCTTTGTGGCGGATTTTATAACGGCTGGTACGCTTTCCGCCATCGTGATCCAGTCCCTGGACGGGAAAAGCAAGTGGAACCTGAGCACCGGGGAAATGGATCTATACAATACCAAGATCACCACATCCGCGCAGGGCTCTACATTCACGACGGCGGACTACACGGAAGACGACTTGACCCGGGTGAAAGCCTTAATCCTGAAACAGACTACTCCAACCCTAAACGATTACGAAAAACTGGATGTTGACGGAAGTGGAGACTTCGGGGCCACAGATATGAGTGTGATCCGCAGGGCAATAGACGGGACGCGGGAAATAAACTTCACAACCGGGTGGAAATTCCACCTTGACCCACTGGATGGGGAAAACCTCCTGAAGCTGGTGAAAACATGGAAAAACAATCTTACGAATAAATACAAAGAGCACCTTGTCCTCGGAGCAGGTTTTGGCAATGTCCGTGTAAACGCTCTGAGCATTGGCGGAGACTTAATTCCCGACTATATCGTTAGCCAGGGCACCAGTGGTATATGGACTTACCGCAAATGGGCCAGCGGCGTGTCAGAGTGTTGGGGAAATAAAAACTGTGGAAACGTCGCCATTACATCTGCGTGGGGCGCACTTTTTGATGGAAGCAACATAGGCAGCATTGCATACCCAAGCAAACTTTTCGTAAATCAGCCCGTGTTTTTCGCGTCGGCACAAACGACAAAATACTCAATTAGCGGCATAGAAACTGACGGCGGAAATGCAACCACTACGCCAAGCTTGTATTTGTTCAGGGCGACAGCACAAACGGTGCAGGGGGTGGAATTGTCTCTGTACGCAAAGGGTCGCTGGAAATAACCCAACGCTGCAAAACAACTAAGCCCCAGAGGAGAAAGGAAATTACTGAATGGAAACAATCGTCGTGGCTCTCATCACCGGCGGCCTGTCGCTGCTGGGGGTAATCATCACCAGCAACAAGACCACCCGGGAGGTGCAAGCCAAGCTGGACAAGCAGCAGGCCGTAACCGAGACCAAGCTGGAGGATCTGACCCGGGAGGTCCGGGAGCATAACAATTTTGCGCGGCGCGTCCCGGTGCTGGAGGAGCAGATCAAGGTCGCCAACCACCGCATCGCGGATTTAGAAAACAATCATTAATTTTTGTGGTGCCCGAATCGGGCGCAGAAAGGAGCAAACCATGAAAATCTCAAACAAGCTGTACGACATCCTGAAGTGGGTGGTCATCATCGTCCTGCCGGCCATCGCCACGCTGTATGCCGCCCTGTCTGCCGTGTGGGCGTGGCCGTACTCTGAAGAGGTCGTGACCACCATCACCGCCGTGGACACCTTCCTGGGCGCTGTGCTGTGCATCTCCAGCGCCACCTACAATAAGGAGGGCAAAATCAATGGCTAAGGTATTTCTTTCCCCCAGCAACCAGTACGATAACCGCTACGCCTATGGCAATACCACGGAGGGTGTGCAGTGCGGCAAGATCGCCGAGGCCTGCAAGGCGGCCTTGGAGCGCAGCGGCGTGACCGTGAAACTGATGCATGACGAATCCATGCAGGAGAAGTGCCAGGCATCTAACGCCTTCGGCGCAGACCTCCACGTGCCCATCCACACCAACGCCTTTAACGGCACGGTGAGCGGCACGCGGATGTTCTGCTACGCCGAGGGCGGGGAAGGTCAGAAGGCTTGTCAGGCAATTTTTGCCCGACTGGCCCCGGTCACCCCCGGCACCAGCGAGAATATCCGGGTGGATGCTTCTCTCTACGAGGTACGGGTGCCTGCCGCCCCTACGGCCTATATCGAGTGCGAGTTCCACGATAACCCCACTGCATCAAAGTGGATCGTGGAGAACACCGGACTCATCGGCGAGGCCATCGCCCAGGGCATCTGTGACTACTTCGGCGTGACCTACAAGGCCCCGGAGCAGCCTGCCGCCGATAAGCTCTACCGGGTGCAGGTGGGTGCATTTGCCGTCCGCGCCAACGCGGAGAGGATGCTGGCTAAGCTTAAAACCGCCGGCTTTGATGGGTTTGTTCGAGAGGGGTAAAAAATAAGGTGATAAAGGTGGGTAATCTGGCGTTTTGTCTGTAAACTTCCTCTTATTTATCCTTGTGTTGACCGTGGGGTCAATCTCTACAACAAAACAAACTTTCATTATCTATAATAGTAAGGAGTGAAATAATGGCAGACACTGCACACAGAGGCTTGCTGTGCGTTTAATGCCTCAGTTTCGGCCTGTGCTTTGCTCAGGCGCGTTTTGAAGGTCTCCCGGCTATAGGTGCCGTCCTCCAGCAAATCATGCAGCACATCGACTCTGGAGGCCGTTTTTCGCAGTTTTGTTTCGATGGTGCGTTTTTCCACGAGTAGGCTGCTGATGTCCGGGCCGCTGGTTTTTTGAGCTTCGATCTCCAGTGCCTATTTCTTCGATGGTTGCGCTGGGGGATTTGCCGATTGAATTGCAGAGCGCAACAAAGTTTTCGTAAAATGACATAAAATCTCCTTGTGATGTTCGTTGAAAACGAACAAAATTCGTAAAGTTCGAAAAAATAGCTTGACAAGTTCGATTTGTTGGTTTTATACTTAACTTGTCCCCCGGGTCGGGTAGGCCGAGAGGCCGCTCGTCGCCATACATGCGCCGCATGTCCGGGGGGCCCTGTGACTGCGATCTGCTGCGGTCAGGAAGATGCTCCGTCTTTTCACCCCGGAGCAGCTGGACGGGGACTGTCATTGCCCTCCAGACTCCCATTTCTCCGGCAAGAAAGGTGTGTATAGTTTTCCCTGCAAAGTCTACTGTACCACCTTTTTTGTCGGGGGTCAAGGTGAAATTTCAAAAACAAGAAACGGAGGTGATTATTTTGACGCTGAAGGAGCTGCGCAAAGCTCGCGGCCTGTCCCAGGCGCAGCTGGCGGACAGGATCAATGTGGACTGTTCGTCAATCTGCAAGTGGGAGACGGGCGCGTCCCGTCCGCTTCGGAAGTACCGGGTGGCCCTGTGCCAGGCCCTGGCCTGCACGGAGGAGGAGCTGATGGCCGAGACGCCGCAGGCATAGGACAAACTGTCTTGCTCATAGACCGGAAAAGGAGGTGAAGTGCATGAGCAGGGAGGTCGTATTGGTAAGCAAGGAGATCACCGAGCTGGAGGACGGGTACTCCGTTACCTGGGATTTTGGCAAGGACGGAGGCGGCGTGGACAAGGTATGCATTCCGCCCTACGATCCCCAGGAGGCAGCCCGAAACCGGGCGCAGCTGAATCGGGTGCTGGCCCGGTATGGCTACCGGCTGAAGGAGTCAGGCGAGACGAAAAAAAATACCCCAAGCGCAAGCTGAGAATACCACAAAGGAGGAATGGATGCAATGGCATCAATGGGCACAAATTTATACGCTTCGTGCCGCCGTCGGACCGGCATGACCCAGGAGGCCTGGGCGGAGAAGCTGAACATCAGCGTGGAGAGTGTGAAGCGCTACGAGACGGATGTGCGTATCCCGCCGATACCGGTGGTGCGGCAGATGGCCGATCTGTGTGGGGACGCACTCGTGGGCTACAAGTACATTGTGAAGGTCTCGCAGGAGCTGGAGGTGCTGCCGGATATTGACAGCGTTAACCTGCAGGCCGCCACCATCCGGCTGATGAACCGCATGGCGCGCTTCGCGTCCAAGGCCAGAGACAGGCAGCTGCTGGAGATCGCCGAGGACGGAATCATTTCAGCGGATGAAAAGCCTCTGTATGACGAGATCATGGACGAGCTCTCCGGCCTGGTGAGTGCGTTTTACCAGCTACGATACTGCAAGGAGGAGTCGGCATGAGGTGGAAAGAATTTTCGCTCAACCGCAAGGACGGACACCCGGCACCGGGGCAGCTGTGCGTGGTGCGTCGGATCTGTGACGGCAAGGCCGAGTATGTAGTCGGCCAGCTCATCCGAGACCCCCGGGACAAGTCCTCCGTCAAGCTGTGGTGGCGGGATGGACGAAGCTGCTGGACGGAGAATCCCGCACGGTGGCGCAGCCGCTACACCGAAATCCTGTGGGCCGCCATTGACCCGCCCGAGGAGGTGAGGGACTGATGGAGCTGTTTGGAACGGTCTGCACCGTGGTTGGTGTGGGGACGATCTCGGCCGGCGTGATGCGGATCATCTCCTGGCTGGATTGGGGCGCAAAAAAAGACCGTACCCGGAGGGAAGCCGAGTACGGTCACGGTGCCAGGAAAGGCACTCAATGAGAACATCTTCAGTATACACGAGATTTTTCACCTATGCAAGGGGGAATTTGATGGAATCCAAAATAAAAATGATTCGGAGGGGCGGTTATACCGTCCTTCCGAACCAAATTCTTCGGGATGAGACGCTGACACTGCAGGCAAAGGGACTGTTTTGCATGATGGCCAGCTTCCCGGAAAACTGGGATTTTACGGTCAAGGGCCTGGCCACGGTGGCAGGCTGCGGCCGGGAAAAGATCAGCGCAGCCCTAAAGAATTTGGAGGATGCCGGGTACCTCTTACGGGAGCAGGGACACAGTGAAACCGGACAGTTTGCGGCCAATCTCTTCGTTCTATACGATGAGAAAATCGCACCGTTGCCGGGTTTTCCGTCAACGGGAAAACCGTCAACGGGAAAACCGTTGCCGGGAAACCCGACGCAAATAAATAAAGAAAGAATAAAAGAAAGAAGAAATAAACCCCCTATAGTCCCCCGTGAAGTGCTGGCTCGAGTGGACGAAGCCTGCGGCGAAGATCAGGAGCTACGGGACGGCATTATGGCTCTGCTGGAAAATCGGAAGAAACTCCGCAAGCCGGTGGACACGGTGAAGAAAATCGATGGCATCTTGAATCGCCTGTCCGAGTACTCCGGCGGCAACCGCCGCATGAAACTGGCAATGCTGGATAAGGCGGTGGAGTGGGACTGGCTGTCTGTCTATCCCCTCAAGCCGGACGAGCTTACCCAGGCAGATGGGGGGCAGGGAAAGGAGGAGTACGGTTGGCAAGAGTAGAGCAATCCCCCGTACCCATCCAGGCCTGGCTTGACGCAGAGAACGCCGTCATAGGCTCCCTGCTGCTGGATGAGCGGCTTGCCCCGCCGATCCTGGCCACGGTAGATGCTTCCGACTTCGGCAACCGGGATAACCGGCGCATTTACCAGGCGGCTCGGGCCCTGCTCCAGGAGGGCAGCCCTGTGGACCCGGTAACCATCCGGGGCAAGCTGGGGCCGGAGGTAGAGCAGCGGCTCGTGCAGCTGATGCAGATCACGCCCACCACCGCAAACTGGCAGGAGTATGCGCAGATCATGAAGGACAGCGCCACGCTGTCCCGGGTCCAGTCCCTGGCCCGGGATCTGCTCCAGGCCGTCAACCTGGAGGACACCCGGGAGAAGATTGCCGCCTTAACGGACATGGTGGCCACTGGCAAGGGCCTGGAGGTCTGGACAATGGACGACGCATTCCGGAATTTTATGGAATCCCAGGCCTCCGAGAAAAAACGGGAATACATCAGCTACGGCATCCGGGAGATCGACGAAGGCACATACACGGAGCGTGGCGATGTGGTGGTCATCGGCGGCGAGCCCTCGGCGGGTAAGACGGCCCTGGCTCTGGTCCTGGCCTATCACATGGCCAAAAAGTATCGGGTGGGCTTCTTCTCCCTGGAGACAGGCCCCCGGAAGCTGACAGACCGCCTTGTGTCCTCGGCCCTGGGTATTGATTTTAACACCATCAAGCGGCAGAAGATGGAGGAGGCGGACTTTGAGAAGGCCGCTGCCGGTGGCAGTGAGTTCACGGCCCGGCGCTTGACCCTCCTGCGCAGCTCCGGCCTGACGGCATCGCAGATTCAGAGCATCAGCCGCTCCTATGACTTTGAGATCATCTTTGTCGACTATGTGCAGCTTATCACGCCGGAGGGCGACCCTCGGGCGGGCATAACCCAGGCCGTGGCTTCCATCTCCCGGGCGCTGCACACCTTTGCGCAGAGCAGCAAAACTCTGGTGGTGGAGCTGGCCCAGCTTTCCCGCCCGCAGAAGGCAGGCGGTTGGAAGGAGCCGACCATGCACGACCTTAAGGAGACCGGCCAGCTTGAGCAGGACGCGGACGCGGTTATGCTGCTCTATCGGCCTAAGCCGGGCGGCGACTTCGACCCGGACAAGACCCGGGTGCTAAAAATCGCGAAGCAAAAAGAAGGGCGCCTGGGCAAGTGGCCTCTGGCCTTTGACGGTGCGCACCAATCCTTTGTGTCGTTGGCTTCAGAGGCCTACATGAATAAGCTGAAAAATGACGCCATTAGGCAGAAGGAGAAACGCCGGGAACAATCTCGGAATGCCCAGGTCCAGGGCCAGGTGCAGTTCCGCGAGATTCCCGAACCGGGCAATCTGCCCTTCTAAGGAGGCATCTATGTACAAGATAGGCGATACAGTCAACTTTGTCCCGGAGGCCTTGCGCTACTGTAAGTCGCACGGCTTCATCAAGACCAAGGCCGTGCCCGGCGTGGTGGTGTGGATCCATCCGCAGCGGCGGTTTATGGTGCTGGAGCGGCGGATCACGCCGGACCAGTGTTATCGGGAATCAATTTTTATCAGAGCAGGAAGGAGCAAAACAGATGAGAACAATCGCAATCATGAATCTAAAGGGCGGCGTGGGGAAAACAGTTACGGCGCTCGCCTTGGGCGCAGCTCTAAGCTCCGCGGGTAAGCGGGTGCTGCTGGTAGACTGCGACGGCCAGATGTCGCTGACCCGCTTCTATTTCCACGACCTGGACCCGGACAATGTGACCACGGTGGCCGATGTGCTCCAGGGCACGGCGGAGGCCGTGTGGGAGGACAATGTGCTGCCCATCCTGGGCACCAACATTCAGCTGCTCCCGGGATCGTCCGGGCTGTATGCGCTGGATGCGGCCGCGATTCAGGGCCTCGGCTTTGGCCTTTGCAAGCTCCGGGACTTCCGGGATGCTGTGGCCGAGGATGGCGAGGTGGACTACATGATTTTTGACTGTCCCCCAGGCTTCACGGCGGCGTCAGTCTCAGCGCTGATGGCGGCCGGGGAGGTGGTGATCCCCATGCTGGTGGATGGCTTCAGTATGTGGGGTGTCCACGATCTGGTGGAGCAGGTCAACGGCATCAGCTCCGCAAACCCGGTTATCAAGATCGCCGGTGTCCTGATTACCCAATGGCGCAACTGTGAGCTGGTTCGCCAGGGCGAGGAGATGCTCCGGAATTTGGGCTTGCCGGTGTTCAAAACGGTGATCCGGCGCACAGACAAGGTTCCGGAGTCCACCGTTGTGTGGCAACCGATTTTTGATTACAGTCCCCGCAGCGCGGCCAGCCAGGACTACCGGCTGTGGGTGGAGGAATACCTGGGAGAGGAGGCAGCAGAACATGGCGAAGTTTGACCTGGGCGATTTCGTTAAGACTATGGCTGTGCCCAACTCGGGCACCGCGGGGCAAGAGCAGATCGAGTATCTCCATCTGGCCGAGCTGCACGAAGACGAGAGGAATTTCTACACCGTGGACAATGTGGAGGAATTGGCGGCCAACATCCAAAGCTGTGGCCTTATGGATCCCCTGCGGGTGCGGAAGTCTGAAGATGGGTATACCATCGTTTCCGGCCACCGGCGCGCTGCGGCGCTGAGACTTCTGGCAGCCGAAGATAGCAAGTTCCAGGAGGTGGCCTGCATCATCGAAACCGGTGACATCCCAGAGCAGCTACAGGAGCTACGCTTAATTTTTGCCAATAGCGCAACCCGCGAAATGTCCTCTGCGGATAAAGCCAAGCAGGCCGAGCGAGTGGAGGTGCTCCTGTACGAGCTGAAGGAGCAGGGCATGGAGTTCCCGGGTCGAATGCGGGATCGTGTGGCCGAGGCGTGCCGGATCAGCCGCAGCAAGCTGGGCCGCCTACAAAACATCCAGCGCAACCTTGCACCCTGCTACAAGCCCCTGTGGGAAGCCGGGAATCTACCCGAGGATACAGCGGACGCGCTGGCCAGTATGCCGGAGGAGGTGCAGGAGCGCATTAAGCGGGTTTTCCCAAAGAAAACGCCGACAGGTGGTGCTGTGCGGAATATTGCCGGGAAAATGGAATCGGGCCGGGATTACTGTGCAACCGATTTGAGCTGCCCCGACGGTGCCGCCTGCACAAACCAGGACAAGTTCTTCCGGCATGACCTGTCCTGCAATAACTGGGAGAACTGCGAAGGAAAAAAGTGCTGCGTGAAATGCACGCGAGGCGGCGCCCATGATCCCGCAGGCGGCTCTTACAATGCCGCCTGCTCCGAGATGTGTCCCAAAGCGAAGACCATCTACGAAAAGGCCAAGGAAAAATCCAAGGCGAAGGCGGAGCAGGAAAAGCTGAATTCTCACACCAAGGCGGTACAGCAGGGCATGTCGGACGCGCAGCGGCTTGTCCGGGCCGCGGATGCTGCTGGTCTGTCAGATAAGGACACCGTGCCGAATGGCTACAGCGGCAGTATCAAAATTGGGACGCTTCGCAGCATTATGCAGGGCGAAATCCCGAAGGGTATGTCGGATTACCAGCTGGGCGAATTTATCCCCTATCGCACCGAGACATTGCGCAAAATGGCGGAGGCGCTGCATTGCTCCGCGGACTACCTGCTGGGCCTGGTAGATGAGCCGTGTGCCACCGTAGGCGGGGCCATGCCGGAGCAGCCGACTGTTGGCTGCTGGATGCCCGGAAGCACTACGCCCGACCATCCGTGCGAATGTTATGTGATGCTTGATGTCAGTGAGATGAACATGAAGGAGCCCGCGCACAGGTCAAGGGCATACTGGGCAGGCGAAGCATTCCGCAGTAAACCATCGGCTCACGCAGAGAAGATTCCGCCTTTCCCGGTCCTGGCCTGGCTGGAGATTCCGGAGTGGAAAGGAGGGAAAGGCGATGCCTAAACCCAGCGCGTTTATGGTGCGGCTGCAGGAGAATCAGCGCCACAATATGCACCTGCAGCGCCTGTTTACCATCCAACAGTGTGAGGACATGGCGCTCATCACGCTGAACGAAGACTTCGGCTTTGGGGAAAGCCGGGCGAGGGAATTCCTCGCCCGGTTCCGGGAGACCTTCAAGTCCTATGCAGAGCTGTGCATCGAGGACGCTAAGGACGACAAGGACCTGGCTGTTACCAAGGCCAACATAGACCGCAAGCTGGAGCGGATCATGGGAGACGGCTTCCTCCCCTGGGAGAAGCGGTATCCACCGGAGGTGTTTAGATGACAATAAACGAACTGATTACAGCATTGCAGCGGCGGCAGGGGGTGCCAATTGTGGCTCTGCCGGATGGCGGGTATAACCTGGCGGAGACGGACGAGGAGAAAAAGATGCTCCTTGCCATGTACCGCAAGCGGGCTCTGGATGATCTGGGCACATACCGCCGCCTTGCCAAATCGATGCAGGTGGCGGGAGATGGAACGGTTTAACACTCCGTTGACGAACGAGGCTGCCAAGAAATTGCTATCCCTTGATTTGGATGACAAGGTCATCACAAGCGTTGAGAAACTGGATGAGTGGTACACCGCGTGGGGCGGACAGTGTTATGTCAGTTTCTCCGGCGGAAAGGACAGCACGGTGCTGGCGTATCTGGCGGCGTGGTACCTGTCGAGCTTCAGGACACCGCCGTGGAAGCTGAACTTGGTGTTTGTGAACACGGGGCTGGAGTACCCGGAGATACAGAAGTTCGTCAACGAGTACGCAGACTGGCTGCGGAGGGAGTTTCCCCGCGTGAACGTAAACATTCACCGTCTACGCCCGAAGATGAACGTTCGGCAGGTGGTGACGAAGTACGGGTACAGCATTGTGAGCAAAGAGGTTGCGGGTAGTGTATACGAGGCGCGGAAAAACCCAAATTGTGTTCGAGCCAAAAAATTGCGCGGAGAACTGTTAGACAAGGACGGCAACCCATCTTTGTACAACTGTGATAATTGGGAATTTCTGCTGGACGCACCGTTCCAAATTTCGGATAGGTGCTGCCATGTAATGAAAAAGGCATCTGCGCACAGATACGAAGGGGCAACAAAAGAAAAGGCCATCGTTGCGACAATGGCGGACGAGGGGCGGCAGAGGTTCAATAAATGGCTTGCGACAGGCTGCAACGCCTTTGAGAGCAAGCACCCGATGGGCAAGCCCATGAGTTTCTGGACGGAGCAGGATGTGCTGCGGTTTATAGTAGACCACCAACTTCCTTACGCCAGCGTGTACGGAGACATCGTAGCCAGCGACGGCGAGAACGACTACGGCACGACGCTGATCGACTGCAAGTTGCGCTGCACGGGATGCCAGCGCACGGGGTGCATGTTCTGCGCGTTTGGTGCGCATCTCGAAAAGGGAGAAAACCGGTTTGAGCGCATGAAGCACACGCATCCGAAGCACTACGATTTCTGCATCGGCGGTGGGGCATTCGACACGGACGGTCTGTGGAAGCCCAATAAAGACGGACTCGGCTATGCGTGGGTGCTGGACTACATCGGAGTGAGGTATTGAGATGAAGGTTTTAGTTGCCTGCGAGGAATCGCAGGAAGTCTGCAAAGCGTTCCGGGCATTGGGACATGAGGCATATTCCTGTGACATCCAGGAGCCGTCCGGCGGCCACCCGGAGTGGCATATCCTTGGCGATGTGCTCAAGGCCATCGAGGGGGGCAAGTTATCACAATGGACGGGCAGACGCATGACGCCGGCAAATGGGATATGATTATTGCTTTCCCGCCCTGCACCAAAACCAGCAACGCCGGAGCGCGGCACTTGTATAGGGGCGGCAAGCTCAATATCAAGCGGTATTATGAGGGCTTGTGCGGCAAAGCGCTGTTTTTAACTATTTGGGCAGCGGATTGTGAAAAAGTTGTGATTGAGAATCCGACGCCGAGTAAAGTCTTTGAGTATCCAGAGCCAACCCAAGCCATACAGCCTTATCAATACGGGCACCCGTTCAGCAAAAAAACCTTGCTGTGGGAGCGTGGTGTCCAGCCGTTAGAGCCGACCAATATTGTTGAACCGAAAGCAACATGGTGCCCGAGCGGCAGCTACAGCCATAAGCATGGGGAAAAGCATAAATGTATGTTTACCACGGATAGGGCGAAAAACCGCGCAAAGACTTTCCCAGGCATCGCCAAAGCTATGGCGGAGCAATGGGGAGGATACATTAGGGAGGACGCATGAAATTTTAACAAAAATCAGGAGGAATTTCATCATGAACGACAATCAGGGCTATAGCAGGATGCAAGAGGTGGCGTGATGACCGAATTGAACCCGTGTCCGAAGTGTGGGCGTAGGCCGTTGCTTGGATATGCTTGTGGGGAGTATTTCATTGTAGGTCAGGTTAGAGGTTGCGTGGTATGTGACACTTTTGGAGAAATGCACGCTACCGAAGAGCAGGAATCGGAAGCGTGGAATAGGAGGGCTGACAATGACACTAACTGAGATGTTTACAATTTGTGATTCATGCGTATATGCGCCATGTCTTTGTGGGAATGACCCTGAGAACTGCGTGGCGTATGTGATGAGGAGGGCTGACAATGGCTGAATACATCGAGCGCACGGAAGACCTCATACTTGCCATGAACGCCGGTGCGAGGGCAATCGAAAACACGAAGCGTTATCACGGTGCTGTTTACTCCAAAGATGTGTTCTCGGAGAGCCCACAGGAAATCCCGTACTTGCAGGCCGCCAAAGTGTTGCGGGAAGTAAGCGACGCTCCCGCCGCTGATGTGGCCCCGGTGGTGCGGTGTAAGGACTGCAAGTGGTTTGCGGATAATAACGACGGGTCGTGGTTTGGTTGCTGGCTCTTTCAGACCATCCAGAATATCCCAGAAGATGCACCTAAACCTGACGATTTTTGCAGCTACGGTGAGCCGAAGATGGAGGGAGGTGCTGGAAATGCTGGCGAAGAAATGTGATCGTTGTGGACGCCTGTATGAGCATTATGACGGCACGAAGTTGTTTCCTAAGTCACGATCAAATTCTATCGGGTTAAGAGACACCGATATTGACGGAAAATACTGGCCACGAGATAGTTTTGACCTGTGTGTTTCTTGCATGGCGGGCCTTGAAGCCTTTTTATCCGGAGGTGCTGAAAAATGAGTAGTTACTTGAAAACAGGCGGTTTTTATGAACAAGACGACTTTGTGGAGGAGAATGGCCAGCTCCGGGAGCTGACGGTAACAATCACGCTTTCGGAGTATCGGGAGCTGGTGGCCTCGTCAGTGCTCCAGCACAATTACATCGACCAGATCGATGAGCTGAAGGCGGGCATGGATTGCCTCTGCCAGTTGGTTCTGGAGGCTAAGCCCGATCTTGTGCCCTATGTCATCGATGCTAGCAAAAGGGGGGTGCCGCCCTCAGTCTTTGAGGTGCTTCTCCGGGTTGTAAAGGACGGTGATGCCGATGCCTGACTGGTGCGTGGTGGTCCAGAGGTCAGGCCCTTTGACAAAGACCTATTTCACGGATCGTCACAAAAGCGTGGCCTGGGCCGCCCGGCAGCAATGCCGGGACGGTCCGCCACCCGGGCCCTACATGTGGGGCACCAGCGAGGACAAGCTGGAACTGTATCTTGCCCTTTTCGGCTTCGCCGGCGCCCACTATGTGCTGACATTCCGCGATGACGATCTTCCACCCAATTTTGACGGCGTGAAGCGATGCTTTCGGGCCTTTATTACCAAGGCTCGGCGCTGGCGGCCCGAAGCCCTGAGAAAGTATGTGTACGCGGTAGAGGCCGGACATGAAAAGGGCCGCTGGCATATCCATTTTGTGGCCGACGCCCGGCTGCTTCCTTTGGAGTATGTTTCCGGTCTTTGGCGATACGGCTTTGTAAACCCCGGCAAGGCCGAGTATCCGGTGCTGCACGAGAAAGGCGGCTTCCACCGCCTGGCGCATTACTTCTGCAAGCCGGATAAATTCATCCCGCTGGGCAAACATCCCTGGGGCGTGGCCGAGGGCATGAAGGCGATGATCCCGCCGCCCAGCGTCCGTGTGCAGCAGCGGCGCCCAGGTGTCCCTCAGGAGAATTATTATTGCAGTTACCGGACAAAGGACCCTGTCAGGGTCGTTAATGGTCACTCCAGCGCCCTGATGGAATACGCCAGCTGGGTGGCGCTGCCCAAGCCGGGGGAATACATCTACAGACCCGAAAAACCGGCAAAAACGGAAGTGCTTTAATTTAGAATATGATCTTTAAATATACTTCTACAAGATAGCTTTACACTTGTATGCTGTGACTTTTTTAGGCACAAAAAGGAAACGGAGGCGAAAATAGGTTGCGAATAAAAACCGAATGTGATACACTGGTCGCGAAGGACGGATGGATCGCCTGCCCAGTGTGTCGACGAAACAAGCGACTGCTGCGGATCACCCCGGAGACCCAGGCGGATTGCCTGCCGGTTTTCTGCCGGGACTGCAAAACGGAGATCATCCTGCATATCGAGAGAGGCCAGAGCGTAGAACGCCGGAGCCCGTAACGAATCCCGAGAAGGGGAGTTGCGGTTTCCGGCGTTTTTGTTTTTGCCGGGAGCGTCCGTCCGGAATATTGCAAGAGGCCAGAGCGTTGAACGCCGGAGCCCACAAGGAAGCCCGAGAGGGTGTTTGTGGGTTCCGGCGCTTTTGTTTGCCCGGAGGTGATAGCCCGGAGCCTTGAGGCCGGGCCCACGGCGAGGAGGATGCGCATGGCTATTTCAGGCGGCAGGCTGGTGGAGCTTCACGGACTGCTGGATGCAGGCCGGGAGCATGAGTTCTACTCCTGGACCGAGTGGCGGCGCCTGCGCCGGGCCGTCCTGGCCCTGGACAACAACGAGTGCCAGGAGTGCAAGCGGCGCGGTGTCTATTCCCGGGCAAGCATCGTCCATCATGTGCAGCACCTTCGGGACCGGCCCGACCTGGCCCTGTCAGTCTACGACGGCGACAGGCGGCAGCTGGAGGCCGTGTGCAAGCGTTGTCATGAGGCCCTGCACCCGGAGGGCCAGCGGCAATATAAGCCGCCTGCGCCGCCTCTGACGCCGGAGCGGTGGGACTGACACCCCCCCCTCGAAAAAACGGCCTCTGGCGCCTCGGCGCTACTCGTGTGGGTCCAAGACAATCCCGCGATTTTCGGGCCTGCGCGGTGCCGCGCAGCGTGTGGGCGCGAGTTTGGCCGGGTAATTCAAACAAATCTGCGGTTTTGCGGGGCGGCAGCGCCAGATTGCTTCCCTACTTCTTCCTCCTGAGCGGGCGGGCTTTGACGCGTCCCGCAAAGCTGCAGAGTGACGGTGCCCAAGTCGGGCACGGGAAGGAGTGCATTGTGAATATCGAAATGCGGCGGCTGGATGCCATAACGCCCTACGCCGCCAATGCAAAAAGGCATGACGCGACGCAGATCGCCAATGTGGCCGAGAGCATCCGCCAGTTTGGCTGGACGCAGCCCCTGGTGGTGGACGCGGCGGGCGTGCTTGTCATCGGCCATTGCCGGTTTCTGGCGGCCCAGCGGATGGGCCTGGAGGAGGTGCCGTGCGTCTGCGTGGATGATCTGTCCCCGGAGCAGGTGAACGCTTTGCGCCTGGTAGACAACAAGACCAACGAAAGCCCCTGGGACCTGGATCTCCTGGCGGAGGAGCTGCCGGAGCTGGATTTAAGTGGGTTTGATTTTGAGTGGGGTGCGCTGCCTGAGCTTTCCCCTGATCTTGGCTCACAAGAAGCTCATGACTCCGCTTTAGCTGCGGATCCTTTGTCCGAAGATTCGCCGGAGTACCAGGATTTTGTCGAGAAGTTCGTCCCCAAGAAAACCACCGACGACTGCTACACGCCCCCCAACATTTACGAGGTTGTGAAAGACTGGGCTGTTAAGCAGTACGGCCTTGAAGGGCGAAAAATCCTTCGACCGTTCTACCCAGGCGGCGATTATAAGGCTGTGACCTATGATGACGATTCCGTCGTTATAGATAATCCCCCGTTTTCCATTATCTCTGCCATCTGCTATTATTACCTGGAAAACAAAATCGACTTTTTCCTGTTTGCTCCGGCCCTTACCCTGATGGCTACTGCTGCCGGCAATGCGAACTATATCGGCTGCGGAGCGACGGTGACATTTGAGAACGGCGCAAATGTATGCATTTCCTTTGTGACCAACATGGGCGATTGCATAGCGATGAGTGCCCCTGACCTCTGCCGCCAAATTGATGCCGCTAATGCAGAAAACCTTCGTTCCATGCGGGCCGAACTGCCTAAGTATTCTTACCCGGCAGAAGTTCTGACCCCTGCGATGCTGCAGTATTTTTCTGCGCATGGCGTGGATTTTAGAGTGCAGCGTAAGCACACCGCGTTTATTCGTGCGCTGGATGCACAGAAAGAATTAGGAAAAGCCGTTTTCGGGTCTGGCTTTTTGCTTTCGGAGAAGGCAGCGGCAGAGAAGGCAGCGGCAGAGAAGGCAGCGGCAGAGAAGGCAGCGG
>JABLTK010029074.1_pt1 | contig 28090 bp, 18 predicted proteins | sample 7160131 | NCBI WGS metagenome assembly JABLTK01 (sample SAMN14651221, study PRJNA627086) | human gut metagenome | isolation source: feces | host: Homo sapiens
CCACGAAGGGGCGGATAGGGTACTAGCGGCATGAAAGAGAGTGGGAGATCGTCTCAAGTGCGCCATTTGCGAGAGTGCCGCTGTCCAAGGCACAAAGCCTTCTCCTCAAGGGGAAGATGCCACGAAGGGGCGGATAGGGTACTAGCGGCATGAAAGAGAGTGGGAGATCGTCTCAAGTACGCCGTTTGCGAGAGCAGCGCTATCCCCATATCGTCAGAGCGAATACATGCATGTGTGGAAAAACAATACCCCCGGCAAAGCCTTCCCCTCGAGGGGAAGGTGCCACGAAGGGGCGGATAGGGCACTGGCGGTATGAAAGACAGATGAGGAAAACGGAGAAGTGCGCGGCACATGTATGGAAAGCGTGAGCTTCTGACCGCGAATGACAAAGATTTCTCATTCTATGGGTTTTATGGGGTTAGTGGGTAGGGCGGTGGCGGTGCATAAGAATATAGAAGCTCCGCGCCAAAGGTGCAGGATAGAGTGCCTCGAAGAGGCACAACTCTACGCAGCGGTATGAAAAACGATATAAGACGATCCGTCTTTCTTGCGTGTCATGAGGGCCGAAGTAGAGGGATCCTTCTTGCAGAGCGGTAAATCGTGAGCGAGGGAAAGGTGAAAAAGGAAGCACCAAGGTGTCGTTTGAGTGAGGGTGCATGTGTGCATATGGCGGCAGCGCAATAAAGATCCCTCGGCTGCGCTCGGGATGACGGTGCTTGGGGAGCGGATAGGTTCACAAGGGCGGTGTGCCGCCTTTTTTAGAAGATGGTATTCTCGTATCGCAACCTTCCCCTCTAGGGGAAGGCTTGTAAAGTCTCCTAGTCACCAGTCATTCCTTTAATAAGCGGGGAGTGGATCGTCTCACATGTGTGGCATGAGATCCTTCGGCTCAGTCCCCACTTGTTCCGGCGGGGGCTTTTCAGACATAGAGTGTTTTCGTCCGCTCAGGATGACGATAAGCGAGGTCGGATGGGCTCTCATCTGGGAGATATGTTGCGTGTTTTGGAACTAGTGGTGATATATTATTACGATACGAGTAGCCCCTTAGAGAAGGGGCGCGCCAAAGGCGCAGGATGGATCCACGCAGCGGTGTGAAAGACTATGTGAGATTACCCGTTTCCCTTAAACGTCATCCCGACCGAAGTGGAGGGAGCTTTGTTGTATGGAGGCAGCTTCACTACTTTTTTAGAAGATGGTATTCTCGTATCGCCGCCTTCCCCGGCAGGGGAAGGTGCCCCGCAGGGGCGGATAGGGTGACTATGGTATGAAAGACAGCTGGGATGAGGATAGGAAGCTGCTGATTAAGGGAAGAAACTAATCATTTACAAGGTTCAAGGTTCAGGGTTGAGGTGGCGGCTTCGCCGCCTTTTTTTATTGGAGCGATGCCCGGAAGTGGCATTTAAGTCTCCCAGTCACTAGTCACTCCTACGATACGAGGGAAGGAATCGTCTCACATGTGTGGTATGAGATCCTTCGGCTCAGTCCTCACCTTTTCTGGCTGGTTTTTTTCTCACATAGGGCGTTTCTCTCCGTTCAGGATGACGATACGGGAGAGCAGCTCGTGGCGCGTAGGGGAATCTTTCTGCAAGTACACAAAAAGCGCGCCTCTTGGAAGAGGTACGCTTTTTTGTGCTGCGGGATTGCTGATGATCTGATCATGATTGCATCGGCGTTTCCTGTAGATTATTTCCCTGTATCACTGTTCGTGCTCCCCGTCGATGTGCCGAAGGAGGAGTAGGTGACGCCGTTGAAGGTGCAGGTGACTTCGCCTTTGTCTCCTACTATGGTATAAGTACCGGCCCCCGTGGGCGGGTCGGGGACTTTTTTCAGATAGCCGTTGTCGCCTGCGAGAGTGGAGAGGTCGGTGGGGTAGGTGCCGCCTTTCTTGACGTGGTAGACTTCCATGGCGGTGCCGATGGTGGAAAGATCAGACTGGATCTTGGCGACCTTTGCTTCGTCGGTCATGCCGACGAGGTTCGGGATGGCGACGGCGGCGAGGATGCCGATGATCGCGACTACGATGATGAGCTCTAAAAGCATGAAGCCTTTTCTTTTCTTGATCATTCTCTTTTCTTTTTCCATGGGACCTCCTTGTTGTGAAGTGACGGGGGAATCGTTTCATTCATTATGCGCTTTCCGTTTTTAATTTACCAATATGAAATGCGAATGTTTACTCGGGGTATCGGTGAGCAAATTAGATGAGATGGGCTTTTTCCGGAAACACTCCTCCGTGAAGATCAGCACTTCTTCTTAGCGAATCGTCATCGCTCACTGGCCGCCGATCCCCTTGCATTTTTCAGAGCACAATGCTAGAATAAGCCGGAACGAAGATCCTGAAAAAGTCAATAGAAAAATTGACGCATAAAAACTTTTATATAGAGTAAGATAATTTCTATAAAAGAAAATACGACTTGGGCCATATAGAAGAAATCTTTATGCGGGTTTTCGCGGAAAATGTTGCGGATATTGACATTGTGTGATATAATTTTTATTCGCAACGGTTCTTTTAGTAGAGTATATATAATAAGGTTGTGTAATGCTTCCGGAGGCAGGCAGGGACTCGATGATTGGTTCGATTTCCTGCTTCTTTTTTCCGGGAGGAAGAAAGCCATGTTGTTTTTATGAAAGGGTGAGGCAAGGAATGCCGAACAGCAAGATGTTCAGACCTGTCGTGGTAGGGAAGAAAAAGAGATACACCTATGCCAGATCGCAGGAAGTACTGAAGATGCCCCATTTGCTCGATCTGCAGACGAAGTCGTATGAATGGTTCTGCAAGGAAGGGCTGAAGGATGTTTTCGCAGATATTTCTCCTATCGAGGACAGCGCTAAGAAATGGGCGCTGCACTTTGGCGATTTCTATTTCGGCAAGGGCAAGTACAATATCGAACAGTGCAAGGCGAAGGATGTGAACTACTCGGCTCCGCTGTACGTGAAGACGCGTCTGGAAAACAAGGAAACCGGCGAGCTGAAAGAGCACGATCTGTTCATGGGGGATTTCCCGGTCATGACGGATACGGGCACATTCATCATCAATGGCGCCGAGCGTGTCATCGTATCCCAGCTGGTTCGTTCCCCTGGCGTATACTACAAGCGTGAAAGAGATGCTTTCGACAAGGAGATCTATACCGCGCAGCTGATCCCGAACCGCGGCGCGTGGATCGAGCTGGAATCAGATCCGGCTGGCTCCGTTTCTGTCCGTATTGACCGCAACCGTAAGATGCCGGTTACTATCCTCATTCGTGCGCTGGGCTACTCTTCCAATGAAGAGATCCTGGAGCTTTTCGATCATGATATCCATATCGAAAAGACGCTGGAAAAAGACAGCACCACGGACAAAAAGTCCGCTCTGATCGAGATCTATCACAAGCTCCGCCCGGGTGAACCGGCTACCGAAGATAGTGGTACGACGCTGCTCCATAATTTCTTCTTTGATCCGCGCCGTTATGATCTCGCGAAGGTCGGCCGTTACAAACTGAATAAGAAGCTGGCTTGGAAGAACCGTCTCCTCGGTCACAAGACCGAAGGCCCGATCGTCAATATGGAAACGGGTGAAGTGGTCATCGAAGGCAACAGCACCATCGATGAAGAAGCGATCGCAAGGATCGAAGAAAGCGGTGTATTCTCTTCCTATGATCAGGTCGAAGTCATGACACAGAAGGATGATGGCACCCCGGTCAAGGTGATCTGCTCTTCCGGCAACCGCGAAGACAATTACCGCACGCTGGAGATCTGTGATATCATCGCCTGCATTGATTATCTCCTGAACATGATGCAGGGCTATGGCAAGAGTGATGACATCGACCATCTGGGCAACCGCCGCGTCCGCTGCGTCGGTGAGCTCCTGCAGAACCAGTTCCGTATCGGTCTCACCCGTATGGAAAGAGTGGTTCGCGAGAGAATGACCACCCAGGATCAGGATAAGATGAGCGTACAGGCGCTCGTCAATATCCGCCCAGTCGTAGCTGCTATCAAGGAATTCTTCGGCAGCTCCCAGCTGTCTCAGTTCATGGACCAGACGAACCCGCTTGCCGAGCTCACGCATAAGCGTCGTCTTTCCGCTCTGGGACCTGGCGGTCTTTCCCGTGAACGTGCGGGGTTTGAAGTCCGCGACGTACATTACTCTCACTATGGACGTATGTGCCCGGTAGAAACCCCTGAAGGTCCGAACATCGGCTTGATCTCCTCTCTGTCCAACTACGGCGTCATCAACAAGTACGGCCTCATCGAGACACCGTACCGTCTGATCGATGAAAAGACCCACACTGTCACTGATAAGTGCGAATATGTCACCGCTGATATCGAAGAAGATAAGATCATCGCACAGGCGAGCGAACCGCTCGATGCAGAAGGTCATTTCGTTCATAAGAATGTAGCGAGCCGCCGCGGCCCGGACGTACTCGAAGCGGAACCGGAAGAAGTCGTGCTGATGGACGTATCTCCAAAGCAGGTCGTCTCCATCGGTACCTCCCTCATTCCATTCCTCGAACACGATGATACGAACCGAGCTCTGATGGGTGCGAACATGCAGCGTCAGGCTGTACCGCTCCTGCGTCCGGAAGCACCGCTCGTCGGCACCGGCATGGAATGGGTCGCTGGTCAGGACTCCGGCGTCTGCATCCTTGCTAAACGTGCCGGCACTGTCGAAAGAGTCACGGGCCGCCAGATCATCGTTCGCGCTGACAATGGCGAGCTTGACACCTACGACATCATCAAATTCATGCGTTCCAACCAGTCCACCTGCATCAACCAGCACCCGATCGTATCCAAGGGTGACCGCGTGGAAGCAGGAGACACGCTGGCAGACGGCATGGCGACCGATGGCGGCGAACTCGCCCTCGGCCACAATGTACTCGTAGCTTTCGTATCCTGGGAAGGGTACAACCACGAAGACGCCGTTCTGATCTCCGAACGTCTCTGCAAGGATGACCTGTACACCTCCATTCACATCGAAGAATATGAATGCGATGCCCGCGATACCAAGCTGGGCGAGGAAGAGATCACCCGTCAGCTGTCTTCTGTTTCGGAAGACGCTGTCAAATACCTCGATGAAAACGGCATCATCATGGTCGGCGCTGACGTCCGCCCAGGCGATATCCTGGTCGGCAAGGTCACCCCGAAGGGAGAGACGGAGCTGACGCCGGAAGAACGACTGCTGCGTGCGATCTTTGGTGACAAAGAAAGAGAAGTCCGTGATACCTCCCTGCGTGTGCCGCACGGCGAATTCGGCAAGGTCGTCGATGTCAAGGTCTTCACCCGTGAAAACGGTGATGAGCTGGCACCGGGCGTGAACAAGCTCGTCCGCGTATACATCGCGCAGAAACGTAAGATCCGTGAAGGCGATAAAATGGCAGGTCGTCACGGCAACAAGTGCGTATGCTCCCGCATCATGCCTGTCGAAGATATGCCGTTCACCCCGGATGGCCGTCCGGTCGATCTGGTACTGAACCCACTGGGCGTACCGTCCCGAATGAACATTGGCCAGATCCTGGAAATCCATCTTTCCTGGGCCTGCCACATGCTCGGCGAAGAGATCCATGCGGCGATGGCTGCCGGTGTCGGCTCTCCGAAGTACGAAGAAATGAAGCAGCGCCTCATTGACTGCGGCTATGATTTCGAAAAATACGGTATGCCTGAACCGACCGAGTCCGGTATCCATATCGCGACCCCGGTATTTGACGGCTGCCGAGATGAAGACCTTGCAGCGACCCTGAAGGCAGCAGGCCTTCCGGCCGGTGCGAAGACGGACCTCTATGATGGCCGTACCGGTGAAAAACTGGATAATCAGGTCACGATCGGCTGGAAATACATGCTGAAGCTCCATCATCTCGTCGATGATAAGATCCATGCCCGCTCCACAGGCCCATACTCCCTCGTTACCCAGCAGCCGCTGGGCGGCAAGGCACAGTTCGGCGGCCAGCGTTTCGGCGAAATGGAAGTCTGGGCTCTGGAAGCCTACGGCGCGGCTTACACGCTGCAGGAAATCCTGACTGTGAAGTCCGATGATGTCATCGGCCGTGTCAAAGCCTATGAAAAGATCGTCAAGGGCGAAAACATCCCGAGTCCGGGCGTACCGGAATCCTTCAAGGTCCTCATGAAGGAACTCCAGTCCATCGGTCTCGACGTCCGTATCCTGAATGAAAATGGCGATGAAGTCGTCCTGAAAGAGCTCGATGAAAGCGATCTGGAACAGGGCTACGGCGGCGGACAGCCATGGCATAAGGATGAACTGAAAGAAGCCATGGAAGGTGATGATGCCGTTTCTGATTCCAGAAACGACATGGAAAGCCACATGAATGGCGCTATCGAAAACGCCGGCGATGATGTCGCATCCTTCAATGATACACTCGAAGCAGAAGCCAATGCACAGGCTCCCGTAGAAGCCGGCTTTGGTGAAACTGATCTTGATACAGAACTTGGCTTTACGAATGACAGCCAGGATGACTGATTCCGGAAAGGAGCGCTAATCAATTGTTAGATGTAAATGAATTTGATTCCATGAAAATCGGTATCGCTTCTCCGGAAAAGATCCTTGAATGGTCTCACGGGGAAGTGACGAAGCCGGAAACCATCAATTACAGAACCCTGAAGGCAGAAACCGACGGCCTCTTCTGTGAAAAGATTTTCGGACCGACCAAAGACTGGGAATGCAAATGCGGTAAGTACAAAAAGATGCGTTACAGAGGCACCATCTGCGATAAGTGCGGTGTCGAAGTCACTTCCTCCAAAGTCCGCCGTGAACGTATGGGCCATATTTCTCTGGCCTGCCCGGTTTCCCATATCTGGTACTTCAAGGGCACACCGTCCCGTATCGGCCTCATCCTTGAGATCTCTCCTCGCCAGCTCGAAAGAGTCCTCTACTTTGCTGCTTATATCGTCCTCGATCCGGGCGATACGAACCTGTCCAAGTGCCAGGTCCTGAATGAACAGGAATATCAGGATGCTGTAGCTACCTATGGCAAGAAATCATTCAAAGCCCAGATGGGGGCCGAAGCGATCCAGTACCTGCTGAAAGAGCTCGATCTGCCGAAGCTGGAAAAAGCACTGCAGAAAGAGATCGAAGAAGGCAGCGGCCAGCGCAAGGTCAGATGCATCCGTCGCCTCGAAGAAGTCGAAGCCTTCCTGCATTCCGGAAACAAGCCGGAATGGATGATCCTCTCTGTCCTGCCGGTCATCCCTCCGGATCTGCGCCCGATGGTCCAGCTCGATGGCGGCCGTTTCGCCACCTCCGACCTGAATGACCTCTATCGCCGCGTCATCAATAGAAATAACCGTCTGAAGAGACTTCTGGAACTCGGTGCTCCGGAGATCATCATCAGAAACGAAAAACGTATGCTGCAGGAAGCTGTCGATGCCCTGATCGATAACGGCCGCCGTGGACGTGCCGTTTCCGGCCCGGGCAACCGTCCGCTGAAATCCCTCTCCGACATGCTGAAGGGCAAGCAGGGACGTTTCCGTCAGAACCTCCTCGGTAAACGTGTCGACTACTCCGGCCGTTCCGTTATCGTCGTCGGCCCGGAACTCAAAATGTACCAGTGCGGCCTGCCGAAGGAAATGGCGATCGAACTCTTCAAACCGTTCATCATGCATGAACTCATCAAGAGAGGCGTCGCAAGCAACCTCAAAGCGGCACGCAAGAAGGTCGATAAGCTCGCTCCGGAAGTCTGGGAAGTCCTTGGCGATGTCATCAAAGAACACCCGGTCCTCCTGAACCGCGCACCGACACTGCACAGACTTGGTATCCAGGCTTTCGAACCGATCCTCTGGGAAGGCCGCGCGATCAAGCTGCATCCGCTTGTATGCCCAGGCTACAACGCTGACTTCGATGGTGACCAGATGGCCTGCCATCTGCCGCTGTCCGTCGAAGCGCAGGCTGAAGCACGCACCCTGATGCTCTCCATCAATAACATCCTGTCCACAAAGGACGGCAAGCCAGTCGCTATTCCTTCGCAAGATATGATCCTCGGCTCCTACTACCTCACCATCGTACAGACTGCCAACGATACGAAGGTCGATTTCACCGACGAAGAAAAGAAAGAAAATCCGAAGGCGAAATTCGATGTCATGAAGCAGTGGAAGAAAGCCGAAGACGAGATGGACACCTCCGAGCTTCGCGCTTACACCGGCTATGACGAAGTCATGCTGGCTTACAACCTGCATCAGATCAAGATCCATGATTTCATCAAGGTCTTCATCCCGAAGGAAGATCGTCCGGATGGATTCAATGAAACTGATGACGATCTCGTCATCACCACCCCGGGCCGCCTGATCTTCAACTATGCGATCCCGAGAGAACTGCGTTTCTTCTACAAGCGTCATGAAAAGCGCCTTGATGAAAACGGCAATACCTATACCGTCGAAAACAATGGCCTCGGCGTCACCATCGGAAAGAAGCAGATGGGCAAGCTCGTCAATGACTGCTTCAAAAAACTCGGATTCAAGGCGACCGGCGACCTGCTCGACTCCGTGAAAGCCCTCGGCTTCCACTACGCTTTGATCTCTGGTATTTCCATCGGCATTTACGATGTCGCTGTACCACCGGAAAAGGATAAGATCCTGGAAGACGGCGATGAAAAAGTCGAACAGATCAAACGCTTCTTCCGCCGCGGCCTCATGACCGATGACGAAAGATACAGAAGAGTCGTCGAAGTATGGAGCAAGAAGACCGACGAAGTCGGTGCTGCGATGAAGAGCTCCATGGTGAAGTTCAACCCGCTGACCATGATGGCCCAGTCCGGCGCCCGTGGTAACGATAACCAGATCCGTCAGCTGGCCGGCATGCGCGGCCTCATCGCCGATACCTCCGGTAAGACGGTCGAACTCCCTGTAAAGGCAAACTTCCGTGAAGGTCTGACCGTCCTCGATTACTTTACCTCTTCCCACGGCGCTCGTAAGGGTCTTGCCGATACCGCACTCCGTACCGCAGACTCCGGTTATCTTACCCGTCGTCTGGTCGACGTTTCCCAGGACGTCATCGTTCGCGAAGAAGACTGCGACGTACAGGTCCTGAATTTCGACAGAGAACAGAGCCTCATCGCCTCTCAGCCGGAAGTCAAGAAGACCATCATGGGTCTCAAGCAGACACTCCTCGGTGCAGTTCTGGATGAAGATGTCCTCGACCGTAGAAATGGAGATATCCTCCTCGTCAAGGGCAAGACCCTCGATGCGGATGATGTGACCCTGCTGAACCGTCACCTCGTAGAACATATTTCCGTCATCATCCCGACCGCTGACGGCATCGAAGCCGCAGAGCCGAAGACCTTTGACCTCGGCACACAGGATGCTGTCGCTGAATACAACCGTGCTATGCGCCATCATCTGACTGTCCACTTCGCAGGCAAGAAACTCGAAGAAGATGCCTATGACCGCCAAGGCAATGTCCTCTTCCCGGCAGGCACTGTCATCGACAGCGATGTCGCAGAGAAGATCCTTGTTTCCGATATCCCGGTGCTCAAAGTCCGTATGGATGAAGCGGAAGGCGTCGAAGTCTCCCTCATCGAAGAAAAAGGCCAGCCGATCGAGTCTCTGGCTGACCGTATCGCAGGCCGCTGCCCGCTGGAAGATGTCGTGAACCCGACCAACGGCGAAGTCATCGCGAAGAAGAATGAAGAAATTTCCGATGCCCAGGCAGAAGAGATCCAGAAATACTACGACAAGCTGAAGGTCCGCTCCATCCTCACCTGCCATTCCGCTCACGGCGTCTGCGCGAAGTGCTATGGCAGAAATCTGGCAACTGGCCGTCACGTAGAGATCGGCGAAGCAGTCGGCATCATCGCTGCACAGTCCATCGGCGAACCGGGCACCCAGCTGACCATGCGTACCTTCCATACCGGCGGCGTCGCTTCTGCAGAAGATATCACACAGGGTCTTCCACGAGTCGAAGAATTGTTCGAAGCCCGCAAGCCAAAGGGCAATGCGATCATTTCCCGTATCGACGGCACGGTTTCCATCACCAGTGCGGAAGATAACCCGAATGTCAAGATCATTACCATCACCAGCAATGATCCGGACATCGCCCCGGAAAGCGAAAAGATCCCGGTCGCGAAGAAGATATCCGTCACAAACGGCGAATTCATCAAAGCCGGTACCCGCCTCTTTGAAGGTAACGTCAACCCGCACGATATCCTTGATGTCCTCGGCGTACAGGCGACCCAGAACTACATCGTCAAGGAAGTCCAGAAGGTTTACCGCAGCCAGGGCGTAGAGATCAACGATAAACACATCGAGATCATCGTCCATCAGATGCTGCGTAAGATCAAGATCACCGAACCGGGCGGCTCCGGCTGGCTCCCAGGCGAGACTGTCGATATCGTCGCATTCCGTGCGATGAACCAGCGTCTTGACGACGAAGGCAAAGACAGAGCCGTCGGCGAAAACCTGCTCCTCGGTACCACCAAGGCAGCTCTTGCGACGGACTCCTTCCTCTCCGCCGCTTCCTTCCAGGAAACTACCCGTGTCCTCACCGAAGCAGCGATCAAAGGCAAGGAAGATCCGCTCCTCGGTCTCAAGGAAAATGTCATCATCGGCAAACTTATTCCGGCTGGTACTGGCATGTCCCGTTACCGCAAGCTGAATGTCATCCATAAGGGTGAATCCTTCGAAACCGGATCCGATGCGGAATAATTGATGCATCAGGTGTAGCCAAAGCAGTCCTCACATCATGAGGACTGCTTTTTGCATGGAGGGTATTCTGCACGATCCGGCGTATTTACTGGGCAGCAGCTACTTGCCGCAGGTCACCGTGCTTTCCTCTTGCGAATTTCTTCGAGATTCTCTACAATAGAATAAATATGATAATGACTAGTGACTAGTGACTAGTGACTGGCGGCTGGCGACTAGGAGACGTCAGACTCTTATCGTCATTTTCAGAGCAGCGAGAAATCTTTGTCATTCGTGGTCAGGCGATCGTTGTTTGGAACTACCAAACGGAAAACCTGTTACCCACTCACCTTCGAGCATCGCCCGCCTTTATACTGCGGCGAAGCCGCCAACTTCATTCCTCATTCGAGCAGAGATTTCAGTCGTAGTCAAGGAGCGGCATGCCCCTGGGGCTCACCCTGTACTTTTTTCAAGGAGACGCCATGATAAAAAAACTGTTTCCACTCGCGCTTTCCGCGGCGCTTGTCTTTGGCGGCTTCCTGCTGTCTTCCGCGGAGGATCTTGTGATCGATGGGCTCGGCAGCCTGCCATTTCCCAAGGACGTGACGATCACGGATGGCGGCGGGTCAGAGCTTTCTCGGTTCATGATCGAAGGGACACACCGGAAAAATTATGGGAGATCGGCGCGCGCTGCGATGTGGTCGATCCTGACGGTACCGCCCGGCATGCAGCTGTATCCGGAGAAAGCACCGTATCCCTATGACTCGATGCACATGTACCAGATCCGCAAGACGGATGTGCGCGGGACATACAGTGCGGGCATCTATGTCATCTCGGGAACGGAGAAGGATTTCTTCCATGAGGGGCATCCGAAGGCAGCCCGCTTCTGGTCTACGGCTTTCCTTGAGGATGCCAAGCGTCCGACCTCGCTCTTTGGAATGCCGAAGATCCAGACATCGGAGTTCCAGGCATTGGTGGATCAGGTACTCTCTGAGAAAAAAGGTCCATCTATACACGTGAAGATCTTGAGATTCGTCCCCTGGCGTGCTTTCAAAAATGAAGACGGTACCTACCGCTGGGGACAGGAGGCGAAGGTCATCCTGACGAATGAAAAGGGCTTGTCGTTTCCCCTCTGGATCTCTGCCAATCTTTTGAAAGCGGGGGATAAGTACTATCTGATCGAGGTGAATGGCAGCCACGCGGCGGCCGAGCAGCTGTCGGATCTCCTGCTGTATGGATTCTATCGGATGAAGAGATGAGATAGCAGCGAAAGGATGCGATGATTTCAAAATGCGCGGTGCTTCCGCTTTATGATGTGCGCTCCATCCCGATAGGGCAGCGTAAGTCTTTTTCACTGCTGCATTTACTTTTGAAAGGGGATTTTCCATGAAATGGAAATGTTTGCTTCTCACGCTCGCGCTGGCCTGCGGGATCTCTGCGGAGGGAGAAGCGTATGATATGAATGCCGTCGCGGCCGCTTCGCTTCCCAAAGGCTTCACCTACCGGGAGGCAGCGGGGACGCAGACACTCCATTTTATGGAGAAAGACATTCCTTATCAGATGGGACAGCTGCAGTATACATTGGAAAAACAGCAGAGCTTCTCATCCGGCTATATCATTCGCGCGCTGCTCCCTGTAGAAATGGCAGAAGCGCTGAAGCCGTATTTCAAGATGAATCGTGATGAACATGTCTGGCGCCGGCTGACGCAGATGAACCGCGCGCTCTTAAATCCTGCATCCCCTCTTCGGAAGGGGATCGAAGAGACGGTATTGAGTCTGGCTCGCAATGCCATCGGCCCCGCTGCGGATTCTTCGATCAAGGTGGAGCTTTCTTCGCTGGAGCCTTTCCGCCGCCTGGATGTCGATGAGGCCTATGTCTATACCGCAGGCGGGCTGATCACCTACAATGCGGAGGGGATGAAGCTCCCCATGTACTGCCGCTCCTATTTCTTCCCCGGAAGTGAAGGACTCGATGTCCTGATGCTTTTCACCCCCGACGAAGGCAAAGCGCCGCTCTTATATGCCATCGATGATCTGGTGAATGCGGCCGCGAAGGAAGAGCTCAATGGGGCAGCAGGATATAAAGACCTCGGCGTGGTGCTGGGGAAGAATCGATAAGAAAAGGGGCTGCTGGTGACTAGGGATTAGTAGCTAGGGATTAGGAGTCGCAAGTGACTAGTGACTGGCATGCCAGCTCATGGCACCACCATTTCTCATTTCTAATTTCTAATTCCATCGAGGTTTTCAAACGCAATCAAGGGGCGATCCGCCCCATGGGCTAACCCTGAACCCTGAACCCTCAAACCATAAGCCTTAAATTACGTATTTCCATATAACCAACCCATTTACAGGAGGACCTATGAACGTATTTGCCTCGCTTGGCGTGAATGAGACGCTGACGAAACTTTTGAAAACACAGGGGATCAAGACCCCGACGCCCATCCAGATGTCCGCGATCCCAAACGCTTTCAAGGGACGTGATCTGATCGGCCGTTCGCAGACCGGGACAGGGAAGACGCTGGCCTATCTGCTGCCGGTCATTCAGCGCGTAGAAACAGACAAAGCCATGACGCAGGTGCTTATCATGACACCGACCCGCGAGCTTGCCAAGCAGGTCTTTGATGTGATGCGTCCCTTTGCCATCGAGTGCGGTGTGGATGGAGCAGATATCATCGGCGGACGTACGATCGAGAACCAGCTGCAGAAGCTGAAGCGTGACCCGCATGTCATCATCGGCACACCCGGGCGCCTTCTGGATTATATCCGCAGAAAGAGCCTCGACCTTTCGAATGTGAAGACGGTCATCCTGGATGAAGCCGACCAGATGCTGGCGAATGGGTTCCGCGAAGATATCGAAGCCCTGATCGATGAGACGCCGAAGAAGCGCCAGCTCCTGCTCTTCTCTGCGACGATGCCTGATGATGCGAAGCGCCTCGCCAGAAAGTATATGCACCACCCGGCCTTCCTTGATGTCGCAGAAAAAGCGACTGCGTCGACGGTCGAGCAGCGCATCTATGAGACGACTCTCCCGCGCAAGTTCAGGTTTCTCGTCCGTCATCTGACGGAGATGAATCCGTACATGGCCGTCGTTTTCACGAATACCCGTGAGGAAGCGCATGAGCTCGCCGGCAAGCTGCAGGAGGAGACGGACTTCATCGTGGATGAGATCCATGGGGATATGAGTCAGAGCCAGAGAAATCAGGTCATTCGCGAATTTGAGAAAGCACGCATTCAGGTGCTCGTTGCCTCCGATATCGCGGCGCGCGGGCTTGACGTCGAAGGCATTACGCATGTCTTCAATTACGGGATCCCAAGAAATCTCGAATACTATATCCATCGCATCGGCCGCACCGGCCGCGCCGGTACGAAGGGGATCGCCATCACCTATGCGACGCCGGAGGATGGATTCCTTCTCCGGAAGCTGGAAAAATCCATTGAAGAGACCATCACCCGCTATGATGAGAAGGGGAATGTCCGCCGCGTGAAGGCAGGCAAGCCGAAGAAGAAGGTCGTGACGCCCGGCATGTACAAGCCGACCAAGAAGAAAGAGCATAAAGCGCTCGGACACAAGGGGCGGAACATGAGACAGAAACGGAAGAAAGAAAAGAAATAAGGGAAACGGACAGCTGCGGCTGTCCGTTTTTGGGTAATGCTATTAAGTTAAGGAAATCGTTAGCTACGTAACGTCTTGCTTCCCCTTCGGGGAGCTCCCCCGATGGGGAGCCAAGAACGTTCTGCCGCTTAACTTAATGGAATTACCTAGAGGGGAAGGCTGCGATACGAGAATACTATCTTCTAAAAAAAGCGGCGAAGCCGCCACCTGAACCCTGAACCAAATGAAAGCAAAGTAAAAAGGAGCTGTGAAGAAATGAGGATTCATTTCTTCACAGCTCCTTTTCTTTAGGGGGATTGCCTCGTGCCCTTGTGCCGAAGCGTACTGCCAACACGCCTGAACTGTGGTACAATAGTCCCCATCGAGGTGATACGTATGATCAAAAATAAAAAATTTATTCATCAGCTGCTGTGGCTCTTAGCGGGAATTCTTCCCTGGGGCTTCGGGGGATTTCTGGTACACACTGCGCAGTCCATGGCAGTGGGGACGCTCGCTTACTGGGGAATGGGGCTTCTGGTGCCGTTTCTTTTTTTCCTCTTCCAGCGGAAAGGCTATGGCAGTGAGTGTGGAGCGTTACGCGCGGCAGTACATTTGCCGCTCTGGATCTCCTTCATCATCCTGCAGATGGTCATTTTCTGGAGCTATCTGCCGATGGCAGACAAGGCCTTCAAGGAAAGTCCGATACCGATCTCGATCGCGTTCTTTATCGTGCTGACGCTTTTTGCCGGGGCGGCGATCGTGCTGGACTACCTGCTTCCTGCTCTCTATGAGAAACTTGCGGAGAAGGGGGCTTGCCGGAAGGTCTGGCTGGGTGCGGCTTATTTCAGCGGGCTTATTCCCGGCTTTGCGATTCTTTCCTTTCTGGGGCTCTACTATGCGAATGGTATGCGCCTTGATCCTTTCACGGCGAGCTTCTTCCTGCTGGAGGTTTTCAGCTTTGTCTTCTACGGGAAAATCATCCTCGGCATGATGACATTCGGGATCTATCTCTTTCTGGCACTTTCCGGGACGAAGGGGCGGCGCATCACGGTGTGTGCTTTCAGCGGGATATTCTGGCTGATGCTCCTCTACATCCCGATGGTGATCTCCCTCCATCTTCCGCAGGCAAGCTGGCAGGTCTATATGGATCCTTCCTACCTTCCCATGATCCCCTTCGTTTCAGACCTTTGGCTGACAGGGATCGCGATCTGGGGCGGGAAAAAGGTCACGGAGTGGATATTTAGATAATGGAGTCAGCCCATGGGGCGGGCTGTCCCCTTGATTGTTTGCAAAAGAGGGGGGGAGCGGGTTCTATAGGTTGAGCGGGTTCAGCGGGGGCGGTGCCCGAAGGTGGCATTTAATCACCTTTCGGGCATCGCCCCCTTTTTGAACCTATAGAACCTGCTGAACCTATTTCATCCGCAATCAAAGGGCAAAACGTCTCAGGGGCTCGTTCTGTACCTTCACCGTGAAATTCTAATTTTTCTCCATTGGACAGGTATGATAAAATGTAACTGTATTAGTGGCTTTATTCATTTCCGACTGGGGCCTGCGCCTTTGCGCCGGCGAGTAACGAGGAAGGAGTGTTGAACTTGTCTGATATCAGACGTTTGTATGTACGAAAGAAGGCTGGTTTCCGCCAGGGCGAAGAGAGCCTGACGGCTGAGCTGAAAGAGGTGCTGGGAGACCGCATCGAAGGCTGTGGGATCTATCATCGCTACGATGTCGACGGACTTTCCGGAGAAGACTATGAGAAAGCGGTCTCGACCGTATTCTCTGAACCGCCGGTCGACAGTGTAGAGACAGAACTGCCAAAGGGCGATCTCGTCATCGGCGTCGAATTCCTGCCGGGGCAGTATGACCAGAGAGCGGACTCGGCGGAGCAGTGTCTGGCCATTGTCACCGGAAAAGATGGCGCGCGTGTGCGTTGTGCGCTGGTCTACACCTTTGATGGACATTTTGCAGAAGGCGACCGCGAGAAGATCCTGAAATTCCTTGTGAATCCGGTGGAGTCCCGTGAAGCAAGTCTCGCTCCTGCGGAAACACTGGATCTTCCCATCGAAGACCCGAAGGCAGTACCCGCTGTCAAGGGCGTCTGCGAGCTGGATGATGCAGGGATCGATGCCCTGATCGCTGACATGGGCCTTGCCATGAGCCATGATGACATGGCGATGATCCGTGACTATTTCCGCGATGAAGAGAAGAGAGATCCGACCGTGACAGAGATCCGTGTGCTCGATACCTACTGGTCCGACCACTGCCGTCACACCACTTTCTCCACCAAGCTCTCCTCTGTCGAAGTCGAAGACGGCACTTTTACCGCTCCGATCTCCAAGGCGCTCAAAGACTACGAAGAGACGCGTATCTATATCTATGGCAAGGACACGAAGCGCCCTGTGACGCTGATGGATATGGCAACAGCGGCTGTCAAGGCTCTCCGCAAGGAAGGAAAGCTGGAAAATCTGGATCAGTCGGAAGAGATCAATGCCTGCACCATCAAGGTGAAGATCGATACCATTGACGGCGAGGAAGACTGGCTGCTTCTTTTCAAAAATGAAACACACAACCATCCGACCGAGATCGAGCCATTCGGCGGGGCAGCGACCTGCCTGGGCGGATGTATCCGAGACCCTCTCTCCGGACGCTCCTATGTGTATCAGGCGATGCGCGTGACGGGCGCCGCAGACCCGCGCATGCCGCTTTCCGAAACGCTTGCAGGCAAGCTCCCGCAGAGAAAGATCGTCGTCGAAGCGGCCAAGGGCTACTCCTCCTATGGCAATCAGATCGGTCTTGCCACCGGTGAGGTCAAGGAATATTATCATCCGGGATTCATGGCGAAGCGCATGGAGATCGGTGCCGTCGTCGCAGCGGCTCCGGAAGACCATGTCATCCGTCTTTCTCCGACACCCGGCGACGTCGTCATCCTGGTCGGCGGGCGCACGGGCCGTGACGGCATGGGCGGTGCGACAGGCTCTTCGAAGGAGCTGAATACCGAGTCCATCGAGACTTGCGGCGCAGAAGTCCAGAAGGGCAATCCGATCACGGAAAGAAAGATCCAGTGCCTCTTCCGTCGCGGGGAAGTCACACGCCTCATCAAACGCTGCAATGACTTCGGTGCAGGCGGTGTCTCTGTCGCTGTCGGTGAACTGACAGATGGCCTTGACATCGATCTTGATCAGGTACCGAAGAAATACGAAGGCCTTGATGGGACCGAGCTGGCGATTTCCGAATCGCAGGAGCGTATGGCGGTCGTCGTCAGAAAAGAAGATGCAGACCAGTTCATCCGCTATGCCGCTGAAGAAAACCTTGAAGCTACCATCGTGGCTGATGTGACCGATACCCGCCGCCTCGTCATGAAGTGGAGAGGGGATACCATCGTCGATATTTCGAGAGATTTCCTCGACACGAATGGCGCGCAGCAGGTGAAGGAAGCCTACATCGCAAAGCCGGATGAAGCTGGCTATTTCCATAAAGAAGAGATCCATGACATCAAAAAGACCTGGCTTTCTGCCATGGCAGATCTCAATAACTGCTCGGAGCAGGGACTCTCCGAACGCTTCGATTCCACCATCGGTGCCGGTACCGTACTCATGCCATTCGGCGGCAAGTACCAGAAGACCCCGACCGATGGGATGGTAGCGAAATTCCCGGTCCGTAAAGGCGAGACTGACAGCGCCAGCTTCATGGCTCATGGCTTCGATCCGTATCTGGCATCCTGGAGCCCGTTCCATGGTGCAGCCTATGCCGTACTCCTCTCCGTGGCCCGCCTCGTGGCGATGGGGGCTGACTGGAGAAAAGCCTACCTGACGCTGCAGGAATACTTCGAAAAGCTCACTGACAAGACCAGCTGGGGCAAACCGGCGGCCGCACTCCTCGGTGCTTTCCATATGCAGGAAAGCCTTGGTCTGGGAGCGATCGGCGGCAAGGACTCCATGAGCGGTACCTTCAATGATATCCACGTCCCGCCGACGCTCGTTTCCTTCGCTGTCGCTCCGGGGAAAGCCTCCGAAGCTGTCAGCCAGGAACTCAAGAAGGAGGGCGATGTCCTCGTCCTCTTCGGCCAGCCGAAGGACGAAGCCGGCATGCCGCTTCTTGATGTATTCAAAGCGCATGCGGATTTCCTCTATCAGGAAGTGAAGGCCGGACACATCGCAGCGATGAAAGCGGTCGAACACGGCGGCGTCGCAGTGACCGCAGCCAAGATGGCCTTCGGCAACAAGCTCGGCGTCACCTTTGGTGAAAATCTGCCGCTCTTCAAATACTTCAGCAATTTCTATGGCGCGATCCTTGTAGAAACCACGCCAGAACTGGCAGAGGAATTTGCCAAACAGCCGCACACGAAGATCCTCGGCACCATCGGCGGGGACAGCATGAAACTCTGCGGGGAAGAGATCGCCGTCGAAGAGCTCCTGCGCTCCTATGAAGGTACGCTCGATCCGATCTTCCCGCGCCGCGCAGCAGACATCCAGAAAGAAGCCCCCGTTCTGCCGGAAACGAAAGCGATCCCGCAGTTCTATGTCCATACGAATCTTTCGCGTCCGCGCGTCTTCATCCCGACCATGCCGGGCAACAACTGTGAAGTCGACTGCGCGAGAGCCTTTGAACGTGCCGGTGCGGTCAGCGATATCTTCATCTTCAGAAATCGTGATGCAGCCGAACTCAAGGACTCCGTCGATGAAATGGCAGAGCGCATCCGCCATGCGCAGATCGTCATGTTCCCGGGCGGCTTCTCTGCGGGCGATGAACCGGACGGCAGCGGCAAATTTATCGCCGCTGTATTCAGAAATCAGAAGCTCATGGAGGCCATGGACCAGCTCCTTCATGTCAGAGACGGTCTTGCCATGGGCATCTGCAACGGTTTCCAGGCTCTGATCAAGCTCGGCCTCGTACCGTATGGCGAATTCAAGCCGCTCACCGATGACGCACCGACGCTTACTTTCAATACGCTCGGCCGTCATATCTCCCGCTTCGTCACGACCAAGGTCGTATCGACCAAGTCCCCGTGGCTTGCCCTCTGCCAGCCCGGTGATCTCCACTCCATCGCTATCAGCCACGGCGAAGGACGCTTCATCGCTTCCGATGAACAGATCCGGGCACTCGCAGCCAATGGCCAGATCGCGACACAGTACGTGGGGCCAGATGGCCAGCCGACCTACGACAGCCGCTACAATCCGAACGGCTCCTCCTGGGCGGTCGAAGGCATCACCAGTCCTGACGGACGCGTCCTCGGTAAGATGGGTCATACCGAACGCCGCGGTCAGAATGTCGCAAAGAACATCGCCGGTGATACCTATCAGCCACTCTTCGAAGCCGGTGTGAAGTACTTCAAGGGCTAATGGTCCATGCATAGAAAAACGCTCTCGTGAATGCGGGAGCGTTTTTGTTTAGGGTTCAAGGTTCAAGGTTCAGGGCCAACACCGAAGTTTGAAAGCAGGGATGAGGGATTGGGGATTAGAAATCTCAATGACTTGTGACCAGGAATTAGTATCCAGGAATTAGTAGCTAGGGATTAGGTTCGCGATATGAGAACCGCTAATTTCAAATCTACGCGGTGTTTCCTGATTTTATGCGCCGCACCACGGGCTAACCCCGAACCGGAAACCCTGAACCCTGAACCCTGAACCTAAATATTTTCATTCAAAAATCATTTGACACGCACGTAAAAAAACTATATAATACTCCTTGTGAGATTTGTCCGGAAACCACTAGCCCCGGAGGAAGGATGACATCTTGCGGTTCTGTTTTTTATTCAGAAGGAGTCATTACTAATGAAAACAACATTCATGGCCAATGCGGGCAACATCACTCGCAAATGGTATATCGTTGATGCTGCAGGACTGACTGTTGGCCGTCTGGCTGCCAGCGTTGCCAAAGTTCTGACCGGCAAGAATAAACCTACCTACACACCGCATGTTGACACTGGTGACAACGTCATCATCATCAACGCAGATAAAGTCGTTTTCTCCGGCAAAAAAGAACTGAAGAAAGTTTACTTCCACTACACCGGATATATCGGCGGCGACAGATACCAGAAGGCTGGCGACGCTCTTCGTGAAAAACCGGTATGGGTCGTAGAACATGCTATCCGCGGTATGCTTCCGAAGAACAAGCTCGGTGCTCAGATGTACCGCAAGCTCCACGTATACGCAGGCGCTGAACATCCGCATGCAGCACAGCAGCCTGAAGAACTGAAATTTGATATCCGTTAACCAGAAGGGAAGGAAATAAGAAATGGCAGAAGCTACATACTACGGCACTGGCCGCAGAAAAACATCCGTTGCCAGAGTCCGTCTGGTACCGGGACAGGGTAACATCACAATCAATGGCCGTGATCTGAAGGATTACTTCGATCTCGCAACCCTCGAACTGATCATTAAACAGCCGCTCGAACTGACCGGCACCACCACCGCATATGACGTCATCGCTAACGTAAAAGGCGGCGGACGTACAGGCCAGGCTGGCGCTATCCGTCATGGCATCAGCCGTGCGCTCCTCGATGTCGATGGAGACTACAGAAAAGTTCTGAAAGTCGCAGGTCTCCTGACCCGTGATCCAAGAATGAAAGAACGTAAGAAATACGGCCTCAAGAAAGCAAGAAAAGCAAGCCAGTTCTCCAAACGTTAATCATTGGACGAATGCCGAAAACGCTCATGGATTTCCATGGGCGTTTTTTGTATGCATGAGAAGTAGAAACGAGTGGTTTGCGTAACATATGATGAAAGCACGCCATATCGCCTTCCTTGCAAAGACTCTTCTTTTTTATAAGCTGTTTCCTGTCCAAGATCCACCAACCAAGTGCATTTCCCTACTATTTCCTTCCTCTATGAAGTATAATAAGGGAGACCGATTCACCAAGGAGGATTTATGACTGCAAACGATATTCATGACGCGATAGAGACATTTGCTCGCTACGGTGTGCCGCGGGAGCGGATTTTTAATGAAGTCATGCGTGCGCGCTATCTGGACTATGTACTTTTCCTGAATCCGGAGAATGTCCAGTACGGGATTTCCATCGATGACCTGTATGAGAATATGAAACGCACGGCAGACAAGCTGGGTATGTATGAGGGCGATGCAGATACCTATGCGCGCGTTTATACACTTGCGCTCCGTGTGGAGCCGCTGGTCTTTGCGCCGGAAATGCCGACGGCACCTGCAAAGTTGCATGCGCTGCTCGCAGAAGCGGTAAAGAAGGCAGAGGCCGCGGGAAATACGGTGCTTTTCACCGGCGCAGAAGAATATCTGCCTTACCTTGCCGGAATTTTCCAGGATCTCGGGGGAAAACGTATCGCCGTTGCGGTGAAGGATGCCATCTGGAAGGAGCGTCTCCACTACGTCTTCCCACGCGGCCGCGCGATGCTGGAGAGCGAACTCGTGGAAGATACCGAACACTACGATTACATTTTTGATTTTGAAACAGACGGCATCGCAGCGGCCGCTGATTTGAGACATCGCCTCGCCGAGAAAGGCGTGATGGACGTGATCATTCCTTCGGCGCTGCTGACGAAAGAGGGGGATGCTGCGCTTGCTGCCAGAAGAAGCTTGGCGGCCGAGAAGAAACTGACGGCTTTCTATGATACGGAAATCGGCGGGAACGAGTACGCTTACTTGCGCTTTGCCGGAGAAGCCGCTAAGACCGTGTCTTTCGGTCTGTCGGATTTTGCAGACGGCGCCTTCCGCGGCGTCGACCAGCTCTCGCTTCCGTCGGAAACCTTCATCGAAGCCGATGACTGGAACTATGATCTCTACGCTTTCAATGGTTCGCCGAGCGTGCAGATGCTCCTTTCTCAAAATATCGTTTCACCGGATTTCACGCTTGGAAACGTCTTCTGCGATGTGCCGATGGAAGAAATTGAAACCGACCTGCCGCTGATTTCTAGGGAAGCGGTGACGGACTCGGGGGTGCGGATGGATCTTGCGTCGTATGTACCCCAGAAAACGCCGGTGGTTCTTCGCGTCCTTGCAGCAGGCGACCTCGTTCTGACCACGGTAGAAGGGCATCTTCGCACTGCCGTCGTAAAAGAACCTTGCGCTGCATCTGACGAAGGCATCCTGGCCTTCCGCCCAGTGGATGCCTATACCGGCGAATACGTGAAACTCTATTTCGATGGGAAACTGGGCGAACTTTTTCTCGCAACAATGAAAGCAGGGGAACATTGGTATCTCACGACATCCCGACTCCTCCGTTTGCCCATTCCGCGGGCAGGAAAGGAGACCATGGAAGCCCTCACCAGACTTTGCGATGACCGTACCCAAGCTCTCGCTGCTGCGGAAGCCGCATGGAGAGAAGCCAAAGAAGAGAGTGTCAGAAGGATGGTCGGGAAATAGGTTTAATGGGATCAACAGGTTCAGCTTGATAGGGGGGGGATAGCCCCTTCCTTTGGAAGGGGCAGGCGAGCGCAGCGAGCCGGGGTTGGTCGAGGGAAACGGAATTAACGTATTCCACTAGCCAACCTCCGCCCCTTCGGGGCACCTCCTTCCAGAGGAAGGAGGGAAATGCGAAATAGTTAGCAGTTACTTCTACGCACTGAACCCGCCAACCTGAAGTTTGAAAGCAGGGATCAGGGACTGAGGATTAGGAGCCTCGAGTGAATGGTGTCTTGAATACGACTTTTGGGCATCGCTCTATTTATACTTCGCGGCGCTTCTATATTTTTATGCGCTGCACCCCGAACCATGCACCCCGAACCATGCACCCTGAACCTTGAACCCTAAACCCTATCTACCAAGAGGAGATTCAAAATGATGGAAACGAAAAAAATCGTACTGGCTACGCACAATCAAGGAAAGATCAGAGAATTTCAGAAAGCCTTTGCAGAGATCGGATGGCAAGCTGTGCCGATCGCAGACATTGCGGAGGTAGAAGACCCGGAAGAGACGGGGACGACCTTCGAAGAAAATGCGCTGCAGAAGGCCCGCTGCTATGCGAAGGCGGTGGATCTTCCCGTGCTCTCCGATGACTCGGGCATCATTGCCTGTGCGCTCGGAGACAGGCCTGGGGTATACTCGGCGCGCTATGCTGGACACCATGGCGACGATGAAGCCAATAACCAGAAGCTCATCCGAGACCTCGCCCCTTACACGGGGGATGATCGCAAGGGCTACTATGCCTGTGTCGTCGCACTTGTCTGGCCGGATGGCAGATCCCTTACGGGAAAAGGGACGTGCGATGGGATCATCCGTGATTTCTATCAGGGGAAAGGCGGCTTCGGCTATGATCCGCTCTTCTATCTGCCGGAATTTGGAAAAACCATGGCAGAGCTTTCGATGGAGGAGAAGAACCGGATCAGCCATAGAGGAAGAGCTCTTCGGGACTTACTGTCGAAAATAGGGAAATAGGGGTCAGGGTTAGCCCGTGGGGGCGGCTCCGTCCACTGGTTATGAATGAAAGCTCGGCTCTCTAGTTAGGAGTTAGGAGTTAGGAGTGGTGGTGCGGCGCGTAAAAATCAGAAGCGCCGCGGAGTATAAATAGGGTGATGTCCGAAGAGGGCATTTCAGTCACCAGTCACTAGTCACTAGTCACGCCTAATCCCTAGACACTCATCCCTGCTTTCAACCGGAACCATTGACTTTTATTTCCCAAAACTCATACATAATGTGTCTACCTATACAGAAATAGTATACTCGATTTTAAGCAGTTTCATTCAATAAGGCTCTATGTTATAATGGAAAAAGTTCCAATCCATAGAGGAAAAGAACGGGGGTGGCAGTTTACTTCATGAAACGGGGTAAGCTCAAGCTGCTGGGTTTCAACAATTTAACCAAGACACTCAGCTTCAACATGTACGACATCTGCTATGCCAGTACAGAAACAGAACGAAAAAAATACATCGCTTACATTGACGAGGTCTACAGCGCCGAGCGTCTGACCCAGATCCTCGTGAAGGTCGCCGAGATGATCGGAGCCCATGTGCTGAACATCGCGTCACAGGACTATGACCCGCAGGGCGCATCCGTCACGATGCTGATCGCAGAGGAAGAAGTCGAGAAGCAGGATGTGGTGTGCCATCTTGACAAGAGCCATATCACTGTCCATACGTATCCGGAAATGCATCCGCAGGATGGCATTTGTACCTTCCGTGCAGACATCGACGTATCGACCTGCGGGAAGATCTCGCCCCTGAATGCGCTGAATTTTCTTCTCCAGTCCTTCGATGCAGATATCGTCATCACTGACTACCGCGTGCGCGGCTTTACGCGTGACGTGCAGGGCAAGAAGATCTTCATCGACCACCGTATCAATTCCATCCAGAACTACATGGCACCGAAGCTGCGCTATAAGTACGACATGGTGGACGTCAATGTATATCAGGAAAATATTTTCCACACGAAGATGCTGATCCATGATTTCAATCTGGATAACTACCTCTTCGATATGAAAGAGGCAGAGCTGGATCGCAAGGAAGGAAAACGCATCCGCCGCCTGCTGAAGCAGGAAATGTATGAGATCTTCAATGGCAGAAATCTTCCTGCCATCAAAGATTAAATATAAAGCGGCTCCATTCGAAGTCGCCGACGCATAAAGTATCAGTCTTTTTTTAGGAGGAAACAATGGATACTGCAAAACTCAAAGAAGAAGCACTCGCACTCAGAAGAGAAAAACATCAGATGATCAAGACCGACTTGAATGCTGCTGTCGAATGCAATCACGACCTCGCGATCGTATACACCCCGGGTGTATCCGCTCCGTGCCTCGCGATCAAAGACGATGAAGACCTGTCCCTGGAACTGACCTGGAGAGGCAATGTCGTAGCCGTCATTTCCGATGGCACCCGTGTCCTCGGCATGGGCGATATCGGCGCAGCTGCTGCTATGCCGGTCATGGAAGGCAAATCCGCACTGTACAAGAGATTCGGACAGATCGATGCGATCCCGATCACTCTGGACACCAAGGATCCGCAGGAATTCATCCACACCGTCAAACTGCTCGAAAAGAACTTCGCCGGCATCAACCTCGAAGATATCTCTTCCCCGAAATGCTATGACATCGAAGACGAACTGAAAAAGATCATGAACATCCCGGTCTTCCACGATGACCAGCACGGCACTGCGATCGCTGCTCTGGCAGCACTCCTCGGCGCTCTCGAAGTCGTCGGCAAAAAGATCGAAGACGTGAAAGTCGTCATGAATGGCGCTGGTGCTGCCGGCACCGCGATCGCCCGCCTGCTCCTCGAAGACGGCGTAAAACCGGAAAACATGACCATCCTGAACTCCAAAGGCATCCTCTTTGACAATGGCAAGAGAGACCGCGTACAGCAGGAACTCATCGCCAAAGTCAATCCGGAAAACAAACAGGGCACATTCGATGATGCTGTCAAAGGCGCTGATGTCCTCATCGGCTGCTCTGCACCGGGCGTATTCAACGTAGAAGCCATCAAGACCATGAACGACAAGAGCATTGTCTTCGCTATGGCAAACCCGGTACCGGAGATCATGTACGAAGAAGCCAAAGAAAAAGGCGTTTACATCTATGGCTCCGGCAGAAGCGATATGCCGAACCAGGTCAACAACTCCTCCGTATTCCCAGGCCTCTTCCGCGGCGCTCTCGATGTACGTGCCCGTCAGATCAATGAGGAAATGAAACTCGCTGCGGCTCATGCTCTCGCAGACCTCGCTATCCATAGCGGCAAACTCGATCCGGATCATGTCGTCGTCGACGTATTCGATCCGCAGGTTCCGTTCGCTGTAGCGAAAGCCGTTGCCAAAGCAGCCATCGCCTCCGGCGTAGCAAGAGCCACCGAACTCCCGGAAAAATACAGAGACTAATCGCGCTCTCGCACATAGAAAAAGCAGGAAATGAGACGTTCTCATTTCCTGCTTTTTGTTTTCGATGATTAGTGACTAGTGACTGGTAGCTAGGGATTAGGTTTGCGATACGAGAAAACCGCTAGTTTCAAATCTCCGCGGCGCTTCCATAATTTTATGCGCCGCACCACCATTTCGCATTTCTCATTTCTCATTCAAGTGGGGCTTTCCATCGTAATCAAGGGGCGGCACGCCCTTGGGCTAACCCTGAACCCTGCCCCCGAACCATTTTACTTCAGCCCCAATTCATCCTTATGGGCGGTCATGCCATCGATGCAAGCCTGCATGACCTCGCCCGCTTCCATGCCGAGCATGGCAAAGCCCTGCTTGATCACATCGCGGTTGCAGCCAGCTGCAAATTTCTTGTCCTTGAATTTCTTCTTGAGCCCTTTGAGCTCCATGCCGCTGATGCCTTCGGGGCGCATGAGTGCATACGCCATGACGACACCCGTCAGCTCATCGACCGTGAAAAGACTCTTCTCGATATCAGTTGTCGGCTCTGCTTCATTGCTGCAGAGACCCCAGCCGTGGGAGATGATGGTCTTGATGTCTTCTTCGTCCACCCCTTCCGGTTCCAAAAATTCGCGGACGTGATGGCAGTGCTCATGCGGGAAGGCTTCGTAGTCGACGTCGTGCAGATAGCCGATGGCTTCCCAGTGATCTTTGTCACCGCCGAAGATGCTCGCCATCGCGCCCATGGCAGCGCTGACAGCCGCCGCATGGGTGAAAAGATGGTCTTCTGTGGTGTGTTTCTTCAGGATCTCTTTGGCTTTCGCAAGGGTAAGTGTGGACATAGTAGGATCTCCTTTTTAATCAGGGACTAGTGACTTGTGACTGGTAGCTGGGGATGAGGCAGGAAGCCCGAGACACGCCTCCTTCCTCTGGAGGGAGGTGCCCCGAAGGGGCGGAGGTTGGCCGAGCAAAAACATTTTTAAAATATATCTCGATGGTAGAACATATGGAATGAATTGTCAATGAGAAAGGGAGAAATTGTGATACAATGAGAGAAAGAAGGGTTCAGGGTTAGCCCTTGGGGCGGATCTACCCTTGATTAAGTTTGAAAGCATCGATTGAATGAGAAATGAGAAATGAGAAATGAGAAATGGTGGTGCGGCGAATAAAAGTATGGAAGCGCTGCGAAGTATAAATAGTGGCGATGCCCGAAAGTGGTACTTCAGTCACCAGTCCCTAGTTACCAGTCCCTAGTCACTTTGATTCTATTCCACGAAAGGAGCCATCATCATGACCGACATCGAGAAATTGAGAGCTATGATCGCATCCCATCACCGCATCGTCTTTTTCGGCGGAGCAGGGGTCTCCACGGAGTCGAACATCCCTGATTTTCGCGGAGCGAATGGCCTTTACCGGCAGAAAACGGACCTCCCATGGACGCCGGAGGAAATGCTTTCACACCATTTCTATGAGGAGCATTCCGTGGAATTTTTCACCATGTATAAACAGTTCGCAGAAGCCATGCTAAAGGCCTCTCCGAACCGCGCGCACTTTGCGCTGGCAAAGCTCGAGCAAGAGGGCAGGCTCTCTGCCATCGTCACGCAGAACATCGATGGTCTCCATCAGCGCGCGGGGAGCCGGAATGTCATCGAGGTCCACGGCACCATTCTGACGAATACCTGCGAGAAATGCTTTGCGACATATGATGCGAAGACCTTCCTCTCTCTGGCATCGCCCATTCCCCGCTGCACCGCCTGCGGCGGCGTGATCAAGCCGGACGTCGTGCTCTATGAGGAAGCGCTCGATGCGAATGATATCGATGAGGCGATCGATGAGATCTCCAAGGCCGATATGCTCATCATCGGCGGTACGAGTCTCGTCGTTTATCCGGCGGCAGGCTTCGTCACCTATTTCCGCGGTGATGCTCTCGTCGTCATCAATCAGGACGCGACACCGCAGGACGCCCGCGCTGACCTCGTCTTCCATGAGAGCGTTGGAAAGGTACTGGAAATGGCCGTGGAGGGAGATTAGGAGTTTCGCGTGACTGGTGACTTAAGGAAACACTGATTAAATCGTTGTCAGATTTTACTCTTGAATTTTTATGCATAGCAAGGAATAACCTGACGCGAATAGCGAGCTATTTAA